>Ga0315902_10004964_pt1 | contig 18913 bp, 21 predicted proteins | sample LakEriMetagenome_9_FD_203523 | JGI IMG/M metagenome (GOLD analysis project Ga0315902, IMG submission 203523) | Freshwater fungal communities from buoy surface, Lake Erie, Ohio, United States - Buoy 12 MA117 | ecosystem: Environmental > Aquatic > Freshwater > Lake > Lake biofilm | place: USA... | reverse complement strand
ATCGTCACTGGCATGAGCAGACACGGCAGACATGGCCCGATGCGCCATCGTCGGCGAGCTGGCAGCAGTTCATCGTGCGTGCGATCGATGAACGCGGTGATCCGGTGACTGACTGGAATCTGCAATTCCTGCTGCATGACGGCCGCGTCCCGATCCCCTTTGCCCAGGACGTCCACGTCTATCGTGGCGATCGGAGTTTGCGCACCTTCCATGTGCGTCTCGACACGCTGCAGACAGCGGCTGATCTCGCGCCGCAGCCGCTGGTTGCCCGACTCTACGCGAGCACCGGCACGCGACGAGTACGATATTCGGGGGCGTTGACGACGATGGTCAGCGATGGTGACGATGCCCGCGCTCCCGATGCCGGCGTGTTTACGGGCTCACTGAATCTCACCACGGTGCTGCCAGGCGGTGTGCGCGTCTTTCACCCGTGGACCACGACGTTCATCGAACTGCGACTTGAACGGGACCCGCTGATCGGGAACGATGCAGTGGCCGATGTCGCCGTCCCGATACGCCGACCCAATGCGCCGTTCATCGCCGGCTGACTAGAGCGACCCCAGCAGGTCGTCGATGGCCTTGCGATCGGCGTCCTGCAGCGATTCGGCCCCATGGATGATGCGCTGAAGGATGTCGACCGCCTCGGCGGCGAGATCCTCCGGATGCCGCCGATCCTTCTCGAAGCGCACGATGTGTCCGAGCAGAATCGTTTCGAAGGGGGTGTCTTCTTCTTCCTCCTCCTCGTCGTCTTCCGCCTCGTCATCGTCCTCTCGACCGACGGACGCCTCGTAACTCGGGACGCTGGCCTTCCACGGCTCCGCGTCATGCACGTCTGCCTGCAGAAGCGACTTCGGAACGAGGGCGAACAGCCGGCACTGCAGTCCGGGCGCTTCCTCGAAGGCGAACAGCCCGAGTGGCACCGGCTCATCAAACAGGCGCAGCTCCACCAGTCGCGCAATCGCTTCGGCAGGCATGGCACTCCGTGCCACCAGCCGCCCGTCGATGTACGAGGCCAGCGCCGACGACTCCGGCGCCCGCGGATCGTCGAGTTGTTCGATGGATACCGTGATCGGCTCCCGGGTCGTCACGAATACGGCGGGACGACCCTCGTCGCCGCTCTCGTCGTCGTCGGGGGACTCGTCCTGTTCCTCGGGATCGAACTCGTCAGCGGGCATGGGTCGGGGCAGTGAAGGGGCGGACCGGCTCTGGCAGGTTAGACAATTCACCCCGCAGCGGCAACCTCCGACACGTCCAGTTCGTCGAACACCGTGCCGAGCCAGTGCAGCACTGGCCAGAGCTCGAGGGCAATGACCACGCTGGCGAGCACCGTCGCCAACAGCAGCGTCCACCCATTCCAATCGCCACTGACCCAGAGGGTCAGTACCGCGATCCCCACGGGAAAGACCAGGGCGACGGCGGCGATGAGCGTGGTAGCGCCGGTTGTCAGCAGGCTCTGGCCCATCGTTTCGAAGCCGCGTGCCTCCGTTCCCAGCCGCACCCACGCTGGAAACAGGAGTGCCGTCCCGTTCTGGATCGTAAACATCAGCGCATTGAAGATTGGCACGCCGATCGCGATCGCAAGCAGCATGGGTACGGTAGCACCACTCTGGAGGAGCAGTCCGGGATCGTACAGGAACATGACCACCGGGACGGTCATGAGTGACCACACCGTGATGGAGTGCAGCATCGTGACGGCGGCAATTTCCGCGACAACGATGCGCCATCCCGGGAGCGGCATCGTTTTCAGCATCGGGAGTCGGGGCAGGTCGAGCCGTAGATCGAATCGCATCCAGAGCGGCCCAAGAAAGAGGAGCATCATCCCCCACCCCATGGTGACGCCAACGAAGGCGTCGCCCGCACGTGTCGACACCGATCGCATGAGCACGGCGATCACCGCCAGCCCGATGGTGAAGGACACCAGCTGGGTGCGCCACGATCCCCCGCGCAGCGCCGCCGCCACGTTCTTCCAGACGATGGCGATCTCGGGCCGTCCTCGTAGCGACAGACCGGGAATTCGCACCAGCTTGCCCGCTCGTGAGCGCGCCTCGCCCAACTGCGCGCTGCGCACGCGTTCCAAGCGGTCCGCGCGATGTTGTGTGGCCTCAATCGCCGCTTCCTCAAAGGCGCGATCGATACGGAGCACCCACCCGTAATGCACCAGGAGCAGCAGCAATGCGGGGCCGATCACCGATGACCACGTCGCCGTCCCGGCCTGCAGGACCGGCTCGAGAATCAATCGGGCCGGTCCGATCGCCACCGAGGGGATGGGCGCCATCAGGGCCGCGGCGATGGCTTTGGCCAATGCGCCGATCCCGCCAAGGCTGGCGACGCGGAGCGCCGGCAACTGGACGGCGAGTCCGTACACGAAGAGCGCCAGCAATCCACCGAACAGCAGACTCGGCACGACGCCTCGCCGCGCCCCGGCGCGGCCGTGCTCGAGTGCACTGGCGCGCACGATCGATGCGCCCAGGCGATGCAGCGACAGCGTGGAAAACATGATCCACAGGCCGAGCGCCCGCTGCCATGACGCCAGTGATCCGAGATCCCCGCGCAGGATCACCGTGAAGATCGTGGTGTTGAGCAGGATGGCGAGCTGCAGGCGCAACAGCTTGGTGTGAATCAAGCCGCGACGCGTGATAGGCGCGGGAAAGAGGAACTGCACCTCGGCGCCGGTGAAGGCGAGGGCGCCCCGATCACCGCCAAACAGCCACCAGCGCGCTGAGGAGAGTAGCAGCAGCGTACTGGCCACTACCAGTGTGATATCCGACGCCAGCAACCGCGTGATCGGCGCACTGCCGACGCGCGTGTTGCGGAAGAGTGCCCACCACATGTACAGCGCGCCGAGAATCACCGCGACGACATAGCGCGGATTCCGCACGCGCTGCAGCTGCTGTTTCAGGCGGTTGAAAAACGCTCGCTGATAGAGGTACAGCAGGGCACGCAGGGGAGACGCGACCGACGTCGTCATGGATTCAATCCGTGAGCGTCAGGAAGATCTCTTCCAGCGAGCGACCCGCCAGCTCCGGGCGCGTCTGCACGATCTCCTCGATGGTGCCGAAGGCCACGGCCTCGCCCCGCCGGATTACCAGCAAGCGGGTACACATCTCTTCCACCAGATGCAGCAGATGCGAACTGAGGACGACGGCCGCGCCCTCGCGCGCCCGCGCACTGATGGTTTCCTTCATCCGCCGAATGGCGAGCGGGTCGAGACCGGTCAGCGGCTCGTCCAGCAGCAGCACGCGTGGCTGATGGAGCAACCCGCAGGCAATCGCCAGCTTCTGCTTCATCCCGCGGGACAGTTCCGTCGGCAATGCGTCGCGCTTGGCGGTCAGCTCCAATTCCTCGAGGAGTAGCGGAATCCGCGCGGCGGCATCCGATACCCCATAGAGCCGCGCGACGAACTGCAGATGCTCGCTGACGGTGAGATAGTCGAACAGCGCCGGCTCATCGGCGATGAAGGCGAGACGGGCCTTCGCAGCCACCGGGTTTTGCTGGAGATCGATATCGGCGATGCGAATCTGCCCGGAGGTCGGCTGCAGGATGCCGGCGAGCGCGCGCAATGTACTCGTCTTGCCCGCGCCGTTCGGTCCCACAAGACCAAGCACGTCCCCCGGCGCGACATGAAAGGAGAGCGAGCGGACGGCGACGGTATCGCCGTACATCTTGGTGTATCCGGAGACGTCGATCACGGAGTATCCCTGCGGAAAAAGGCGACATCGTGGTGATGTCGCCTGAAAGGTAGCGCGCGGGCTGCACAGCGATGAACGAGGCCTCCATTCGCCCCAGGTGCGTCCCTCAGTAGTTGCGACGCATCGGGTTTTGCAGCGATTCGACCATGGAGTCCCGTTTGGACGCGGCCATCTCCTGCCGCTCGGCCGGCGAGGATGGCATGTCGCTGTACGGCAGGAGGATCGAGATGCGACGATTCGCCGGGGCCGTCACGTCGCTTGGCACGCGCGGGCGTGTATCGGCATAGCCGCGAACCTCGCGAATCCGGTCCGGTTGCAGGCCTGCGGCGAGCAGGACGCGACGCGAGGCGTTGGCCCGGTCGGTGGAGAGCTCCCAATTGGTATACGACGCATCCCGACCGAACTTGGCCGCGTCGGTATGTCCTTCCAGAATCACGGCGGGCTGCAGCTTCGCCAGTTCCTCACCGACGAGCTCGAGTATGAGCGCGGTGGCCACGTTCATCTTCGCGGAGCCCAGCGGGAAATACAGATCCCCGCTCTCGGATTCCACCAGCTCGATGCGCAGCCCGTCCGGTGTCACCTGCACATCCACGACGGCGTTGAGCTTCTTGAGCGAGTCGTTCTCGGACACTTTGTCGAGAATTTTCTTACGCAGCTCCTCGAAGGTGCGTTGCTCGGTACTGCGCGACATCACACGCAGCGGCGTCTTCGTGATCGTTGACATGGTGGTGCCGGTCGCCAACGGACTGGAACCCGAGCCATAGCCCTTCTTGTAGCCGACGGGATTGGCGAAGTAGCCCTCGATCGCCTGTTTCGTGGACTCGTCCATGCCGAGGATCCACATCACCATGAAGAACGCCATCATGGCCGTCACGAAGTCGGCGTAGGCGACCTTCCACGAGCCGCCATGGTGGCCTCCGCCACCGGCCACCTTCTTCTTGACAATGATGATCTTCTTCCCGCCGCGTGCTGCCATGGATCAGGCGGCCTTCTTCCGCGTCATTTCCTCAAGCTCGGCAAAGCTCGGGCGCTCATGCGGCTCGATGTTGCGGCGCGAGAACTCCACCGCGGTCATCGGGGCATCGCCCCGCGCGAAGGACAGCAGCGCCGTGCGGATACACAGCATGTAATCGTGCTCGGCGTGCAGACGCGTCTCCATCGCCTTCGCGAGTGGCCCGAACACGCCGTATGCCAGCAGAATGCCGAGGAACGTCCCGACGAGCGCGGCGGCCACCTTTTCACCGATCTCGGACGCGGCGCCACCGATCGAGCCCATCGTGATGATCACGCCGAGCACGGCGGCCACGATGCCGAAGCCGGGCATCGCATCGCCCACGGTCGTGATGGCATGCGGGACCAGCATTCCCTCGTGGTGATGCTTCTCGAGGTCCACATCGAGAATTTCGGCGAGGTTATGATCTTCGACGGTTCCCGTCAGCAGTACCTTGAGCGTATCGCAGAGCAGCGAGACGGCGTGGTGGTTGCCGGCGAAGGATGGGTACTTGGTGAAGATGTCGCTCTTCTCGGGTTCTTCGATGTGGGACTCCAGACCTACGAGGCCGTCCTTGCGGGCCTTCTGGAATACCTCATAGAGTACCTGCAGCAATTCGGCGTACGCCTTGGCGCCATACGGGTTCGGCTTGAGGAGGCCGAGCATCTGCGTCACGCACGCCTTCAATACCGAAGGCGGATTCGCGATGATCAACGTGCCAAGCGCCGCACCACCAAGGATGACGAATTCGTTCGGCTGGATCAGCACCGCGATTTCGCCGTGGTGCATGACATAGCCGCCGATCACGGCGCCAAAAACGATGACGAGGCCAATGATGACGAACACGGGGAATCCGGAGTCGCAGGGGAAGATCAGCCGTGCCTGATGATCAGATCACCGGCGAACCGACCTCCCCCGCAGGGGCGGCCAGCTGGCTTACGATACAAGACGATTTGCTGCGCGCATTGGCACATTCTGTCAGCAACCGGGTCGGGACGATTCTGGCTTTCACGGGGACCTTGGAACTCGGCGCCCCAGCGTCGGCACAAACCGTCACGATCCTGCGCGAAGAAGCGGAGCGCCTGGAGCAGTTGCTCCAGCAGCTGCGCCTGCTCCCACGGTCGGAAGATAGCGCGATTGAGCCCATACTGCTCCCCGATGCGCTGACGCAGGCATGGGCCCTCGTGGCGGAGCTGTCTGCGCTTCGTGACGCGACCCTGACCGTCGAGGGGGCGGCCGACGCCCCGCCGATTCGCGCGGAGGCTGCGGCGGTGGTGCAGGCGTGTGCCGCCGCGTTCGCGGCGGCGAGTGTGCATGGGACGAAAGCGATCACCGTCCAGCTCGAAACCATTGGTGAGGGACGAGCGCAGATGCTGGAATGCCGGGTCCTCGGCGCGGCCGATCCGAGTCGTCGGCAGCAGCATGCCACGGCGATCGGATGGCTGTTGTCGCCGAGTCAGGGGACCGCAATCGATCGGGACGACGTCTGCGGATTCCGCGTGCCGACCTTGATGGCGACGCGCCGCTGAACTCAGTCCTGCGTCGGGACCGTGGGCTTCGCGACCGCGGGCTCGGGGGCTGGCGGTCGGATGGCGGTCGGGGCGCCGAGCTGGGCGAGCCACGTGGCATCAACCGATGCGGCGGCGGCGCGCTGGTTTTCCTGCGCCACCTGCTGCGCGATCTCGCCGCGCAGGATCTTCACGTCACCGGGTGCCTCGATGCCGAGGCGCACGCCGCCCCGGTCGCAGGAGACGACCACGATGCGGATGCCGCCATCGATCAGAATGGATTCGCCTTCACGGCGTCCGAGAATCAGCATCCGCCAACCAGGGTCAAATCATGGAGAGCAACGTCTGCAGCATTTCGTCGGCGGTCTTGACCAGCTTGGTCGCCGCCTGATACGACTGCTGCACACGGAGCATCGTGACGAGTTCCTCGTCCGTGTTCACACCGCTGACCGACTGGCGTCGGGCTTCGGCCTGTGACACGAGCGTGGTCGACACGTCGGCACTGTCCGCCGCCGCGGCCGTTTCCGCGCCGAGCCGGGTGAGGACGCCCCGGAAGAATCCACCGAAGGTCCCCTGTTCCACACTCCCGGTCGTCGACGTGTAGTTCACCACGTTTTCCGCGATGCGGAGTGACGCCAGATTGCGCGCCACCGTGTTGTCGGTCGGCCCGTTGATATTACTGCTGGCGGCGATCTTCGACGAGTCCTGCGCGATGGCTGACGTGAGCGAAAGCGTCGCGGCGCGGACCGGATTGGCGACGGTACCCGCGTCGAAGAAGTTGCCGGCCGCCGTGCCGGGAATGGTGTTCCCCGTGAAGACATAGCCGGCGCTGTGTACGCCGTTCACGGACGTGGCCAGCTGCTTCGCCATCTCGTCGAGTCGCGTGCGCAGCCCCGGGATCGTGTCGTTCAGCGTCTCGGAGATCGCCTTGAGCTCACCCGCCAGCTGCGCCAGCGGGGTGAGGGAATCACCGAGACGCACCTTGACCGGGACATCGGTCAGCGGCGTCGTCGGGGCTGGTGTCGGCGGCTGCAGGAACAGGGTAAGCGGCACGGCGGAGCTGCCATCGACGAGCGTCGAATTGCCCATCATGACGGTCATGTTGCCGTCGGCCTGAGGAATCGTGCGCGATCCGGCGATACGCGACAGCTCGTCGAGCACCAGATCCCGCTGATCGAGCAGTTCGTTGGAGGGCTGCCCGCCCCCCGACGACGCGATCCGCCCGTTCAAGTCGGCGACCTGCGTTGCGAGCGTATTGATCCGGTCGACCGTGGCCTGCGCCTGCTCCAGTCCCGCCATCCGCTGCTGCGTGAGCGCGGTGTCGAGATCATTGAAGGTCTGCGCCACCTGACGACCACGCTGTTGCACGACCGATCGCGCGGCGAGGCTGTTTGGCGACGACGACAGATCACTCCACGCGTTCCAGAACTGGTCCATGGCGCTGACCAGTCCCCCTTCACTCGGTTCCCCGAAGACTTCCTCGACGCGCTGGAGCAGGTCGCGCTTCATGTCGGCGTAGCCGGCGTTGCCGCTGGCGGTACGCACGCCATCGTCGAGCAGCACATTCCGTTTCCGGATGATCGACGTGATCGACACGCCCGTGCCGACATTGCCGTACGTCATGCGTGACGTCGGGCTCGGTGTCAGCTGCACTTCCTGACGCGAGTACCCGGGCGTCTCGGCGTTTGCGATGTTGTTCGAGACCGTCTGCAACGCGGTCTGGTGCGCCAGCAGCGCGCTCCGGGCGATTCCGAGGAGTCCGCTCATGGCTACACCGATCGATTGAAGATCACGCCCCGGGCGGCGGCCGGCGCAGACGGCGCCGATCCCTCCGTGCCGTACGTCATCGGCGCGGCCGGTGCGCCCGCCAGCGTGCGGACATGCTGATCGGTGCTGGCCAGCGCTTCACGCAACAACTTGCGGTTCATGCTGACCTCACGCGTGAGCACATCGGCCGATTGCTGCAACTGCGTGCGCGCCTCGCGCAGGCGATCATCGACGTACTCGCCCAAGAGCTCTTCGAGCTCGCGCAGCGTGCACTCTTCGGTGCCGCCGAGCAGCACATTCAGCTGCCGCCGCCGCTGCCGCGCCTGACCGAGCGTCGCGAGGATGCGATGCGTCGCGAAGGTGCTGTCGTCGACGCCCTGAATGTCGTCCGTTGACACCGCCGCGCGCTGCCGCTTCATCTGCGCGATGAGCTGCTCGAGCAGGCGCCGCTCGCTCTTGAGCGCTTCAAGCAGCGCTTCAAGCAGCGCCGGGGAGCCTTTCCCGAAACGCGGTGCGGGTTGTGGGGGAGACAGAGTCATCGTCGCCATCAGCGGATCGTGGAGCCAGGGAGTGCGGACGGTGCCGGCGCCGTCTGTCCGCGCATCTGGCGGTACAGCGCCTCGGCAATGCCCCCACCCCATTGATTAGGAGTGTCGGCAGCGAGGTGCTGATCCAACAGTCCCGTGAACATATCCTCTCCCGCGCCACCCGATACGATCCCGTCGCCAGTTGGGACGGTTTCGCGCATCGCCTTGAAGAGCTGCTGGACGAACAGGCCTTCCAACTGAGCGGCCGACTCCCGCAGCTTTTTCTGTTCTGGAGTGGTTGGCTCAGCTGATGATGGCGCAGAAGTGGCGCGTTGAATACTACTCGATGTCACCCGCGAAATCGGATCCGTCATCGGACCACGATCTCTGCGGTAATGGCGCCCACCTCGCGGAGGGCGGCAAAAATGGCCGCCACTTCGGCCGGCGGGGTCTGGACGGCGTGCAGGGCTGAGGCGACCCGCTGCACCGGAATGCCTGCGGGGAGCCGGACACTGCCCGGGATCGCGGCGGTATCGCCGGGGGCGACATTGCCGATCGCCAGGGTGATCGCGCCGTGGCTGATCGTGGCGGCACCTACCACGAGGTCGCCACCGGCGACCACCATGCCGTCGCGCCCATCGATGATGATCCGCGCTCGGCTCTGCGGCGAGACGGTGAGTTCGCGGATGCGGGCCATCGCCACGGCCTTCTGCTGGACGGAATCGGGGAGCGTCACCATCACGGCGCCTTCGTCCTCGACGGAGGCCGTCTTGTCGCCCATCGATTTGTTGATCGCGTCGGCGATGCGCGCGGCGGTCCCGAGATCCGGTTCACGGAGCAGCAGTCGTGATGACGCCGTGATGGCCGGACGCGGGAGATCGGCTTCGAGCACGCCGCCGCCCGGAATCCGCCCGGTGGTTTCGTGCGTCGGGGCCATTCGGGTAAGGGCGCCGCCGTCGCTCATCACCAGGGCGCCCTGCGCCGAGGCGAGTGACGGGCCATTCGGGTCGGCGACGAGCGGGGTCATGAACAGCGTCCCGCCGCGCAGGGAGCGTGCGTCACCCATGCTCGAGACGTGAATGTCGAAGCGGCCACCGGCGCGCAGATAAGGCGACACCTCGGCGGTTACCAGCACCGCGGCGACGTTCCGCATGCGCATGAGATCCGCCGGCACTTCGACATTGAAGCGCCGGAGAATGTTGATCACGCTCTGCACCGTGGGGCCGGCGGTCTGTCCGCCGATGGCGCGATCGCCGGTGTTGTCGAGCCCAACGGCAATGCCGTAGCCGACGAGCCGAACCGGAATCGCCCCTTCGGCGGCGGTCAGGTCGCGAATGCGGACATCATTCTGGGCCCGCAGCCCGGTCGGGAGCAGCAGCGCGGCGAGGAGCGCGCTCACGGTACACCAATGCATGCGGGTCATGGCCACACCGTGCCGAGCACCTTGCTGATGATCCCCTGTTTCGGCTTGCCGAGCGTGCCCGGGGATGCATACGTGATGGCGGCATCAGCCACACGACTCGATTCGACGACGTTGGTGACCGAGATGTCCTGCGCGCGCACCCATCCGGTGAACGCGATGTCCTGCTTCTGCTTGTCGATGTCGATGATCTTCGTGCCGCGCACTTGCACGAGCCCGTTGGGGCCCGTCGCAACGACACGCACGCTCATCTCATTCTGGAAGCGATTTTCACGGCGGGCCTGGCCGCGCTGCGTCTGATCGGCGGCGTTGCGTGATTCGATCGCTGCCGCTTGCGCCAGTTGAGGAATCCGGGCCGCAGCGGAGAGACCGCGTGTGCGGGTGTCCGTTGCCAGATTCTCCTTGACCGCCGTCGAGATCGTGTAGTCATCGATCAACACCGTAATGATGTCGCCGACGTTGAAGGCGCGGCGATCGGACGCCCAGGAGACGCGATTGATCGCGCCCGGGGTCGTGATCGAGGCGGCCGTTGGTGCGGCGGTGGTCGATGTGGCGGTGGTCGATGTGGCGGCGGTCGCAGGAGCGGCGGTCGCCGGAGCGGCAGGGGCTGCCGTCGCCGTCCCCGCCGGTGGGGTGGCGGGTGGCGTCGCCTGGGCGGCGAGGGTGAGCGGCCCACCAAAGGTCAGTGCGGCAGCGCAGCAGGTCAGCGCGCCTGAGCGGCGCAACGAATGACGAATCATGAGTGAGTCCCTCAACGGAGACGAACAGTGTTGGGCGCGACGGCGACGCCATCGAGCCGACGACCACGATCAATGCGGACGCCAACCGGCGCGCCGAGGGCGGCGGTATTGGTAGCGACGCCGGAGAGCACCATGCGCACCGGCCCGTCCTGCCACACGGCGGAGACGGTGCTCCCGGAGGTAACGACCGGCGGCGGGGTGACGGCGGGAAGTCGCAGGACTTCACCGGCGGCAATGGGACGACGCGTCACCCACCCGGCCTGCACGCGCATCGTGTCGGGGGACACCGTCCCCCAACGCCACGTGATGACCGTGTCGCGGAGCGCGATGTCGCTGTCCCGGAGCGCTTCGCCGCGCGGAATGAAGCGCGTCGCGACGGCGAGCGACACGCGACGCTGGTTGCGGGCCAGCGTGGAATCCTGCGCGCGCACGACCGGCGCGAGGCCGGCGAGGAGCGCCAGCAGGATGAAGCCGCGGAAGAGCGTCGAAGCCATGCGCGCTTACCGGACGATGTTGTTGCCGATCTGCCCCATCTCGTCGGCGGTCTTGATCGCCTTCGAGTTGATCTCGTACGCGCGCATGGCGGCAATCATCTCCACCATTTCCTGTACGATTTCGACATTGGAGCCTTCAAGGCTCCCCTGCTGCAGGCGCCCCATCCCCTCGTCATTGGGATAGCCGATCACCGGCTGCCCCGACGCCGTGGTTGGCGCAAGCAGGTTCTGCCCCATCGAGAGCAGCCCCGAGGGGTTGGCGAAGCGCGCGATCTCGATGCGGCCGACCTCGGTGGGCATGATGTCGTTGCCGCGGCGGATCGTCACGGAGCCCGTGGCGCCAATCGTGAACTCCGACGCATCGGCAGGGATACGAATCGGCGGCTGCACCGCGTAGCCTTGCGATGTGACCAGTACCCCCTGATCGGAAATCTGGAAGCTGCCGTCGCGCGTGTAGGCCATGTCGCCGCTGGGGAGCAGCACCTGAAAGAAGCCTTCGCCTTCGATGGCGACATCAAGGTTGCGCCCCGTCTGTTCGACGGGCCCCTGCTCATGCAGACGCTGCACACCGGACAGTCGCGTACCCCGACCGACCTGAATGGCCGGCGCCACCTCGGCGTCCGGCTGACCAAGGACCTGCTGTCCCTGGACGGTCTGATAGAGGAGATCCTCGAAGTGGGCGCGGCTCCGCTTGAAGCCGTGCGTGTTTACGTTCGCCAGATTGTTGGCGATGACTTCGGTACGGGTCTGCTGCGCCATCATGCCAGTGGCGGCGGCGCGGAGGGCTGGATTCATCGGAACAACTCCTTAGACAGGGCGGGCGAGATCAGTGACAGCGACCCCGCGGGCCGCATCGAGCGTGGACAGCGTCTTCTGCGCGGCGCCGTAGCGATGCAGCACCGCGAGCATGTCGGTCATCGCCGTCATCGGATTCACATTCGATTCCTCGAGGAACCCCTGACGGATGCGGCGTTCATTGAGCGGCACGGTGGAACGCGACGCGTCGGGGACGAACTGCGTTCCCCCTTCATGCTGGAGGTCGGCGCCCGGCGCGACGCGTTCAAGGCGCAGCGTCTGGAAGGGGCGGCCGTTCACCTTGATCTCGCCGGTGGCGCCGATCTCGATGGTGCCCTGCGGCAGGGTGATGGGACCGTTCTCGCCCAGGACCGGGTTGCCGCGCTCATCCACGAGGCGGCGATCCGGATCGAGCCGGAAGGCGCCGTTGCGGACGAAGCGCTCCCCCTGCGGGGTCTGCGTGACAAAGAACCCGTCCCCTTCGACCGCGAGGTCGAGGGTGTTGTGGGTCTCCGTCAGCGTCCCCGCGGAGAGGTCGACGGTGGTATCGGTGGTGGCGAGGGCATCGCCCATCATCCGCGCGAAGACCGTTTCGGCCTTGAACCCCTTGGTGGAGGCATTCGCGAGGTTGTTGGCGAGGACCTGCTGCCGGCGCTCCAGCATCTGGAGGCTCGCAGCCGCCGCACTCATTCCGTTGGTTTGAACTGGCCTGGGCATGTCGTGCTCGGGAAAGGGTACACGAACTCGACATGGGCAAAAGCAATGGTCGGGCCAAACGGGCCCGACCATGAAAGATTTTCGCTAAGTTGTTTTACTGCAACGCGTTAAACTGATTCTCGCGGTCTTGACAGGGGCCTAGGGGATGGTCCGATCGGCCGGCAATTCCTGCCGATCGTGGGGGGAGGCGGCGGTTCTTGCCAGTTTACCGCCGTCCCAGACCCCCGATCAGGCCGCCGCCGGGCCCAGCTGGAGCAGCATGCGCACCGCGTCCACTGGCAGCCCCATGCGCCGAGCGATTTCGGTGGCGGGGGTGCCGGCGGCCGCCAGCGCCTGGACGCTCTGCGGGGTGGGACGGGCTGGACGGCCAGCGAGCCGGTCCACGATGGTCCCGAGGGAAAAACGGTGCCGGGTCATGTCAGGCCACCCCGTCGCGCAGCGGCTTGAGCTCGACCCGGAGCTTGCTCAGGGCTTTGGTCCGGATCTGCGACACCCGCGACTCGGTCAGCTCCAGCACCTTGGCGATCTCGTGGAGCTTGAGCTCCTCGAAGTAGTAGAGCGACAGCACCACCCGCTCCTGCTCCTTGAGCCGCAAGATCGCGTCGCGGAGGTGCACCACCTCCTGCTCGTGCGTCAGGCTGTCCTCGACGCCGTACGCCTCATCGTCGGCCAGGATGTCCACCGGCGCCGCGCTCGTGGTCTCGCGCTCGCCCGGGGCCCGATCGATCGGGACATGGTGCGCGCCCTCCACATCGGCCTTCCACCGCCAGAGCGTGTCGAGATCGACGCCCATCTGCTCGGCGAGTTCCCGATCTTCCGGTGCGCGCCCATGCGCACGCTGATAAGCCTCACGCGCTGTGGTCATCTCGCGGGTCTTCTTGCGGACCGAGCGCGGGACGTGGTCCTGCTTGCGCAGCTCGTCGAGAATCGCGCCGCGAATGCGTGGGGCCGCGAAGGTGCTGAACGCCAGGCCGCGCGACGCATCGAAACTCTCGAGGGCCGACATCAGCCCCATCGTCCCGGCGCTGACGAGCTCGTCGAAGTCGGCGCGGACCGCCAAGGTGCGCGAGATCTGTCGCGCCACATGGTGCACGAGTCCGAGGTGTTCCTCGAGGAGCCGGTCACGGGCCTCCTGGCTGCCGGAATGATACGATTGCCAGAGGTTCACGTTCATGGGACGGGCGACAGGTGAGTCAATGACGAGTGACACAATCATGCACCGGGACGGGAGTGGGAGCCAGCAGTCAACGCGCGGGTGATGAGTCCGTGGGCGGCACGCGCAGCAGGCGAACCTGCGGCAGCCTCCGGAAACGGCACGCCAGCCTTGAGCGCGGTGTCGAGTGTCGCATCGATCGGAATCGATCCAGCCATGTGCAGGGCGAGTCCAAGGAACTGGCGGGCCCCGGCGTCAATGGCATCGAAACAGCGAGCGGCATCGCTCCCTTCGTGGCGGTTGACGATCACCTCCACTGGAAGGGCACGATGTCGATCATGGACGGCCTTGCACAGCGCGTAGGTCGATGCGAGGCCGATCGGATCGCTGGTGGACGAGACGGCGAAAAGCCGTTCATCGCTATGTGGGGTCACCGCCGCGAGCACCGTATCGAGGCGCGAGCCACAATCGATGACCACGAGATCGGCGGCTTCCATCACGCCGCTCAGCCGGCGCATGCAGGCACGGCGTTCCGCACTGGTCAGCGCCGAGACCTCGGCGTCACCCTGCAACCGCGGTGGGCCACCGGCCACGAGCGTCAATGTCGCACTGACCGGCGTCGCCACGTCGGCGGGCGTCACCTGCCCGCCACGCAGATCGCGCCACGACGCCACGGGGGTCACGCCCAGCGTCATCGCGAGCGGACCGACGAAATCATCGGCATCGATCAGCAGCACGCGCACGCCATCACCGGCGGCGGCCACGGCCAGCAACGTCGAAAGCAGCGACGTGCCGGCACCGCCGCGGCCACTGGCCATCAGCAGCGTGGGCACGCCGCGACGGCCACTGGCGCGCGCTTCGCGCAAGGCGCGCAGCGCATCCGCTTGGGATGGTGGGGCCGATCGACGGGGAGGGGTCATCAGAGCAGGGGTCACGCGGGCAACCAATCCGGCTCCGCATCGGCCGGCAAACCAAAGGTACGCAATAAACGCGGGGTACTCATGCGCAGGTCCGCCGGTACATCCTGTCCATCGGTAATCCATCGCGTCGGCATCCCGAGCGACAGCGCCAGATCGGTCACGCCGGTTTCGCGTGGCACTTCGTCCAGCTTCGACAGCAGCAGATGCGTCGCGCCGACATGCTCACGCGTTGAGCGGTAGCCGCGTCCGATATCGAAGGCCAGGTCGGGGCGCAGCGATGCGGGGAGCACGAGATGCACCTCATCCGGCTTGAGCGCATCGAGCAGGGTGCGCCACCGTTCGGTCAGCTCTGCCGACGCCGGACTGCGGCCCGGCGTGTCGATGATGACGACATCGCATTCGGCGCTGAGGCGCTTCATCGCGGCCGCCACTTCCTGCGGCTCGTAGACGACTTCGAAGGGGACACTCGCCAGATCGGCATACGTCGCCAGCTGCTCCATCCCGCCCACGCGATAGGTATCGATGGTGAGCAGCCCGGGGCGCGCACCACCGAAGGCGCGGTGCTTCACGGCGAGCTTCGCGGCGGTCGTCGTCTTGCCGGCGCCTGTGGGGCCCACCAGCGCCACCATGAAGGGCCGGCCGTCGGCGCGACGCAGCGTCCGCGGGAGCGGATCCGCCTGCAGGCGATCACGGACGCCATCGAGCACCTTGGCGGACGTCGCCATCACCTCCACCTGGGTGCCCATCACGTCGCGCACGCTGCGCGTGTGCAGGATGGTGACGTCATCGCCGAAGGTGCGCCGCGCCCGCATGGCGACGTGCATCAGGTCAGGACCGCGAAATCGTTCAGCCGACATTGTTCGACATCTCCCACGTGGCAACACTGCTGAGGGTGATCTGCGCCGGCAGCTCCGCCAGCGACACGACCGGCAAGCTTGGCAACACCGGTTCGATCAGGCGCCGCACGCCCACGCGCAGCGACGGCGGCGTGATCAGCGGCAGGGGACGACCATCGACGGCGTACGTCGTGGCCAACTGGTTGAGGTCACGCAGCAGTCCGGCGAGCGACTCCGGCGTGAGGATCGGGGCGTTCGGCTGCGAGGCACGCGGCGAGAAGAGCCCGACCAGCGCCGACTCGAGGCGGCTGCCGATCGTGATGCCGCGCACCATCCCCGTCTGATCGGCGAAGAGTCGCGCGATGACGTTGGTGAGCGCCTTGCGCACGCCTTCGGTGAGGATTTCCGGATCCTTCGTCTGATCGGCGCCATCGCCGAGCGCTTCGAGGATCGTGACGAGGTCGCGAATCGGCACCCGCTCGCGGAGGAGGCGCTGCAGTACACGGTGCAGCACGCTGAGCGACACCTTGCCCGGGATGATTTCGTCCACGAGCGCCGGGTGCGACTTCTTGAGCGTGTCCACCATTTCCTGCACTTCCTGGCGACCGAGGAGATCGGCGGCGTTGTTCTTGAGCGTCTCGAGCAGGTGCGTGGCGACGACCGTCGTCGGTTCGACCACCACGTAGCCGAGCGCTTCCGCTTCGCTGCGGCGCGCGTTGGCGACCCACTTGGCGGGCATGCCGAACGACGGGTCCACCGTTTCCATGCCGTCGATTTCGGCGACGACGCCACCCGTGTTGAGCGCCATGAGGAAGCGCGGGAGCACTTCGCCGCGCGCGACTTCGGAGCCGCGCAGCTTGATGATGTACTCGTTGGCCGGCAGGCGGATATCGTCGCGAATGCGGATGGGCGGCACGAGGATGCCGAGTTCGAGGGCCGCCTGCTTGCGCAGGAGCGAGATGCGCTCGAGGAGATCGCCCCCCTGGCCTTCGTCCACCAGCGGGATGAGCGCGTAGCCGACTTCGAGTTCGATCGGATCGATCTGCAGCAGGTCGCGCATCGGGTCCGATGGCGCCGGCGCTTCGTCGATCGCCGTCGGTGCCGCGCTGACAGTGGCGAGTTCGTCGCGACGCGTCTCGGCCTTCTGCGCCACGTTGGCGAGCGCGGCGGCGCCGCCGGCCATTGCGAGGAAGGGGAACATCGGGAGCCCCGGCACGAGCGAGAAGGCGCCGAGCACGCCGGCGACGATCCACATCGCGCGCGGATGGCCGCCGAGCTGCTTGCCGAGGACTGCGCCCATCTTGTCGGTGCCCGTCGCGGCCGTGACCATCAGACCGGCGGCAGTGGAGATGATGAGCGCCGGCACCTGCGAGACGATGCCGTCACCAACGGTGAGGATCGTATAGGTACTGGCGGCCTTGCCCAGCGGCATGCCGCGCTGGACGACCCCGATGACGATACCGCCCACGATGTTGACGATGACGACGAGGATCGCGAGGATCGCGTCGCCCTTCACGTACTTGGAGGCACCGTCCATCGCGCCGTAGAAGTCGGCGGTACGCGCGATTTCATCGCGACGGATGCGGGCTTCCTTCTCGTCGATCAGACCGGCGGAGAGATCGGCGTCGATCGCCATCTGCTTGCCGGGCATCGCATCGAGGGTGAAGCGCGCCGCGACTTCCGCGATGCGGCCGGCACCCTTGGTGATGACGATGAAGTTGATGCCGATCAGGATGACGAAGATGACGATACCGACGGCATAGTTGCCACCGATGACGAAATTCCCGAACGCCTCGATGACCTTGCCGGCGTGGGCTTCGGTCAGGATGAGGCGCGTCGAGGAGACATTGAGGCCGATACGGAACAGCGTCAGCAACAGGAGGAGCGACGGGAAGCTGCTGAAGTCGAGCGGGTTGGTGGTGTACAGCGACACCAGGAGCACCACGAGCGACATGCCGATGCTGGCGGCGAGCGCAAGGTCGAGCAGCATCGGGGGCAACGGCACCACGATGAGCGCGAGCGTCAGGACGACGACCGCCGCGAGTGCGAGCTCGGGGGCCTTGGACGCCTTGGCGATCGGGAGGGGAAGCGCCGCGCTGGTCATGCCGCCGCCGTGCCGCGCCATCCGGCGCCGAAGCGTTCACGCTGGCGCATCACGAAGGCCAGGACCTCCGCGACCGCGAGATACATATCGACTGGAATCATGGTACCGACCTTGACCACCTTGATGAGCGCACGGGCGAGCGGCTTGTTCTCGATGACTGGCACGCCCGACTGGAAGGCGAGCTCCTTGATGCGGAGGGCGATCTTGCGTTCCCCCACGGCGACGACATACGGGGCGGGTGCCACGCTCGGGTCGTACTTGATGGCGATGGCGATGTGCACCGGGTTCACGATCACGACGTCGGCCTTCGGTACGGCGGTGAACATCGCGCGACGGATGCGTTCGCGACCGACCTGGCGACGGCGGGCCTTCATTTCGGCGTTGCCTTCCTGCGACTTCGCCTCTTCCTTCACTTCCTGCTTCGTCATCTTGAGGTCCTCGAACGTCTTGTACTTCTGCCAGCCGTAGTCGGCGGCGGCGAGGACGAGGAACATCATGCCGGTGTTCTTGATGAGTGCGAGCCCATAGCGTTCGACGAGATCGAGGATCGCGGTCGGTGAGGGCATCAGCACCAGCGCCTGAATGTCAGGCCAGGCGTTCTTGAGCGTGGCATACACGGCCCAGCTCACGATGAACATCTTGAGCAGCGCCTTGGCCAATTCGATATAGGCCTGCATGCCGAAAATCCGCTTCGCATTGTTGAGCGGATTGAGGCGTTCGAACTTGGGTTCGAGGGTCTTGGTGGTCAGGAGACCGCCGGTCTGCATGGCCTGAATGCCGATCGCCAGCACGGCCATTGACGCCAGAATGCCGAGCACCGCGACGATCGTGCGGAAGCTCAGCACCTGCAGCCATGGGATCATGCCGTTCCCGTGCCGCTCGGTGTCACCCGCGGTGGCCATGGCCTGCCCCATCGTTTCGAGCAGGAAGCGCCACAGCGGCGGCCCCGCGAACGACAGCACCAGGAGGAAGCCCAGGAGGAACACGGCGGTCGTGAATTCGGGGCTCTTGGCGATCTGCCCTTTTTCGCGCGCTTCCTCCAACCGTTTGCCAGATGGAGCTTCGGTCTTTTCGCCGGATTCGTTCTCCGCCATGGGTCAGCGCCTCCCCGCCGGCTCGGGGGCCACCTGCACCGCCCGGGCAAAGGAGTCGAGCGTCTTCCCGTAGGCCGGCGTCCAGTCGCTCATGACGCGCACGAGGAGGCCAAGGGAGCCCGCGAAGGTGAGCAGGCCGATCCCGATCTGCAGCGGGA
>Ga0315902_10004963_pt1 | contig 18916 bp, 18 predicted proteins | sample LakEriMetagenome_9_FD_203523 | JGI IMG/M metagenome (GOLD analysis project Ga0315902, IMG submission 203523) | Freshwater fungal communities from buoy surface, Lake Erie, Ohio, United States - Buoy 12 MA117 | ecosystem: Environmental > Aquatic > Freshwater > Lake > Lake biofilm | place: USA... | reverse complement strand
ACAGCAACTCCAACATGGACTGCAAGTGTGACTAGCACCAGTACTCCGACTCTGACTTGGACCTCAAGTCCAACAGATACAAGTACCGCTACAAACACTGCTACTAGAACACCTAGTTTTACTCGTACTAGAACTGCTACACTACCAGTCACGGTTGTCCCCAGAATATTTGTTTCTTGGACTACTGGTTTTGGAGTGGCTTCAAGTTACAAAGTTTCAAAAGGTGACAAGTGTTGGGGAGTTAAGGTAGCTGGTTTTAATAACAGAGTAATCGAATTCACCAAGGATTATGGTCACATTGTTATTGAGAGTGGTGGTTGTCAGCCAAAGGGATATCAGAATCCTACAGATATCAAAAATTATCTGTATACCAAAGGGTTAAGATATTCATCTATGGTTCTTCCTATACCTCCAACTCTAACACCGACAATCACACCTACAGTGATTAAATCCTTAAAAATAGATTGGTCTTCTGGACCAATTTATAAAAGGGTGAGGCCACTAACAGGAAGTGTTTGTTGGGGTGATGTTGATAAGTATAGAAATGTGATTGCAGTATTTAAAATCTCTTACAATGGCGACATAGTTGTTAGAGGTTCTTGTCAGTTTATTGGCAAAAATACTCCAGACCAAATCCGAGAATATCTTAGAGTTCGTGAAGGAAGAACTCTGACTAAACTCTCTCTTCCATAATTCCTTCTTTATGAGTGCGGCCACAAGCCGCACTCATGTACTTTTTTATTCCAAAACTATAAACTTATATTAGTTTCTTGCTACAATAAATAAAATTAACCTGTCTATGTCTGAAATTATCAAAGTAGAAAATTTAGTTAAAAAATATAAGTCCGCAGAAAGTAACGCTGTAGATGGTATTTCTTTTAAAGTTGATGAAGGCGAGTTTTTTTCTATGCTTGGACCAAATGGTGCTGGTAAAACAACCACTCTTTCTATATTGAATTCAACTTTAAATCCTTCTTCAGGAAGTGTTTTAATTAATGGTCATGATATTTACCTTGAGTCAACAAAGGTTAGGGAGAAAATAGGTGTAATTTTCCAATCCCCTTCTCTAGATACAAATTTAACTGCTGAGGAAAATATTAGATTTCACTCAGTATTATATGGATATATTCCTTTCGCTTTAAACTTTAAATCTTTACCAAACAAATATCAAAAAAGAGTTAAGGAATTGTCTACTTTGATGGGTATTGAAAAAGATCTTTCAAAACCAATCAGTACTTTTAGCGGGGGTATGAAGAGAAAATTAGAAATTATAATTGGTCTAATTCACAACCCTAAAATACTATTTTTAGATGAGCCGACAATTGGTCTTGATCCTCTTACTAGAAAAAATCTTTGGGATTATTTATTGGAAATTAAGAAAAAGGGAGATACCACAATTTTCTTAACAACTCATTATATTGAAGAAGCAGAAGAATCTGACCATGTAATGATTATAAACAAAGGTAAAATTGTTTCATTTGGGACACCTGAAGATTTGAAAAATGATTTGGTAGAAGAATATGTTGTAATCTCTTCCTTAAATAACGAGTTTTTGAGACAAGAGCTTCTAAATATTAATGCTAAGTTTGAAGGAGACGGTCCTTTTAAAGTTTATATTGAGGAAAATAAACTACAGAATTTATTTCAAAAAATTAAAACTAAACTTTCGTTGATAAATGTACATAACCCAACTTTAGAGCAAGTATATTTAAAAATTATAGGAGATTCTAAACATGAAAATGTTTAATGCCATTTTAATAATTGCCTATAGAGATATTTTAAAACTTGTTAGAGATAGAAGGAGATTTCTTGGAGGTCTTATATTTCCAATTGTTTCAATTGCTATTTTAGGATCAGCGTTAGATTCTAATCTATCCAAATCTGTAGGTTTTAATTTTTTGTTTTTTGTTTATTTTGGTGTTCTTGCGCAAAACATGTTTGCCTCAACGGCTTCAGGTATTGCATGGCTAATCGAAGATAGGCAAAATGATTTTGCTCAAAGTTTTTTTGTAGCACCTATATCCAGATATACAATTATTTTGGGAAAAATTTTGGGTGAGAGTTTTGTTTCATTTACTCAAATTTTAGGACTTTTTTTAATTGGATACTTAGTTGGTGTTCCTTTTGACGTAATAAAATTTTTAATTCTTATTCCTATTCTATTTCTAATTTGTATTTTTGGAGGATCCTTTGGAGTTTTAATTATGGCAAATTTTATGGATAAAAGAAGCATCGATCAGGTATTTCCATTTTTTATTTTTCCTCAATTTTTCCTTTCTGGAGTTTTTACTCCAATGATTGATTTGCCTTCATATCTGATGATTCTTTCAAGAATAACTCCGATGTTTTATGCTGTTGATTTGGTAAGAGGTATTTATTATTCAGGATCGCTAGAATACTCTAAAATAGTTGTAAATCATCCTATTTATAATTTATTTATTATTGGTATTATGTTTTCAGTTTTCTTGATACTTGGTACTTATATTTTTGTAAAGTCTGAGAAAGAAAGGTAGTATTTTGATTAAAACATTTAAAACAGCACTTGTAGAATATTTAGAAGCACTCTTTACCTCAATTATTGTCCTAATCTTGATCTATGTTTTTGTAGCTTTTCCCGTAACAGTTCAAGGTATTTCAATGCAACCTACTTTACATACTGGGGACAGGCTCTTAGTTGAAACAATAACACCTAGAATTTGGGGATATGAAAGAGGGGAAATAGTAGTTGTATCTGCAAATAATTCAGGTGTTTCTGGGATGCTTTCAGAACTACTAGTTAAAAGAGTCGTAGGTATTCCTGGGGACAGAGTAAAAATATTTAATTGTAAGGTTTATTTTTACAATGATTCTCAAATGTACCAATTAAATGAGGATTTATACTTACCAGAAGGGGTTTGTACGCTTGGTGGAAGAAGAATTGAGGACGGTAGGCCGTACACAATACCTCAAGGAGAGTATATGGTTCTTGGAGATAATAGAGAAAATTCTACTGACTCAAGAAATATTGGTTTTATAAAAAAAGAAAATATACAGGGGAAAGTAGTGATTTTATTCTACCCAACTGATAAGATTAAATTATATTAATTTAGTACATTTTTTTAAAAACAACTTGTTGACATTAATGTTTTTTGGTTGTAAACTGACGTTATTCGAATAAAAATTTAAATAGAAATATATACATTGATGAGAAAAAATTTATCCAAATCTTCAAAAAGGTTCCCATTACCAAATTTAGCAAACTCTCAAATTGAGTCTTATAACGCTCTTTTGAAAGAAGGTATTAACGAAGTTATAGCAGAGTTAGGTGTTATTCAAGACGAATCAGAAAGAGCTTGGCAATTAGAGTTCTCTGAACCAAATATTCTAAAACCAAATTTAAATATAGATGAAGCAATTGAAAAAGGAAAATCATACGATGCGCCTTTATTTATTAAAGCTACTCTTAAAGATCCAATTAGAAGACTAGAAAACGTTCAAAATATCTATATTGGAGATATTCCAATGATGACTGATAAAGCAACTTTTATCATCAATGGAAATGAAAAAATTGTCCAACATTTATTAGTAAGAGCTGAAGGTGTTTACTTTTCTACAGAAGAATCAAAGATAGGTAATCAAATTTTAGGTGGTGCTGAAATTAGAACTAAAAACGGATCTTGGGTTTCATTCGAAACTTCTAGAAACGGTGTTATTTCTGTAAAAATTGACAAAAAAAGAAAATTCCCAGCAACAGTATTACTAAAAGCATTTGGAATTGAAACAGATGAAGAAATTAGAAATTTATTCAAAGAAGTAGACAATAACCCTGAATTATCATACATTGAAACAACTTTACTAAAGGATGTTACAAGATCTAAGGAAGAAGCTGCAATTGAAATCTACAAGAAAATGAAACCAGGTGAACCTGCAATCTTAGAAGATTCAATGAATTATTTAAATGCTGTTTTCTTTAATCCAAACAGATACTCTCTAGGAAAAGTTGGAAGATTCAAAATTAATCAAAAATTTGACCTAGATACCCCTAATGATGAGGATCACAGATTACTAACTAAAGAAGATTTAGTAAATATTATTGCTCATTTAATCAAAATTAATAATGGTTTAGCCGATGCTGATGATATTGATCACCTAGGAAACAGAAGACTAAAATCTGTAGGAGAAATGCTACAAATTGAAGTTAGAAGCGGTTTCCTAAATTTGAGAAAAAATGTTTTAGATAAAATTTCTCTTCAACCAAGAGACTCTTTCCCAGAACCAAAAGTATTTATCTCAAATGAAGTTTCTTCAAAAATTACTTCATTCTTTAATACTGGTAAGACATCTATTCAACAAGATCAATATAATCCTTTAACAAGATTAGATATCTTAAGAAGAACAAGTTCAGGTTTAACTAAAGAAAGAGCATCTATCGAAGTAAGAGACATGCACTATTCTCAATACGGTAAGATTTGCGCTGTAAGAACTCCAGAAGGTCCAAACATTGGACTTGTAACTTTCTTGGCAATTTACGCAAGAATTAATGAATATGGATTTATCGAAACACCTTATTTCTTACTAGAAAAAGATGGAGATAAAGTTAAAGTTACTGATGAAGTAGTTTACTTAGCAGCGTATGAAGAAGATAATCACTACATTATTGGTCATGGAGTTGAAGTAGACGAAAAAGGATATATTTTAGAAAAACAAGTTCCTTTAAGAAAAAAAGGTGAATTTATTTTAGGTGATAAATCTTTAGCTGACTACATTGACGTTGATTCTGCACAAGTTCTTGGAATTTCTGCAGGTCTTATCCCTTTTGTTCAGTCAGATGATATTGCGAGAGCTCTTGTAGCATCCTCACAAATGTCACAAGCAGTTCCTCTTATTAAACCTGAAGCTCCAATTGTTGCTACAGGTATTGAAGCTGAAATTGCAAGAAACACTGGATGGGTAGTTTATGCTGAAAATGATGGAGTTGTAGAGTATGCCGATGCTAATAAAGTAGTTGTTAAATACTCTGGTGAAAAAGAACCTAAAACTTATAGAGTTTCTAAATTCAAAAAATCAAATCAAGAAACTAGTTACAATCAAGTTGTAAGAGTTACAAATAATCAAAAAGTTAAAAAAGATGACATTTTGATTGAAGGTCCTTCTATTGTTAATGGTGAAATTTCAATTGGTACAAATGTAAGAAGTGCTTACATGGTATGGAATGGTTATGAGTTTGAAGACGGAATTGTTATTTCAGATAGATTAGTTAAAGAAGATATTTTAACTTCAGTACACATTGAAATTCATAAATGTGAAGTTTTAGAGACTAAATTAGGACCTGAAGAAATTACAAGAGATATTCCTAGTGTTTCTGAAGATTCATTAAAACACTTAGATAGAAATGGAATCGTTGCTATTGGATCTAAAGTAGGTCCAGGAGATATCTTAGTAGGTAAAGTTGCTCCAAAAGGAGAAGGAGATCTATCTGCTGAAGAAAGATTATTAAGAGCAATTTTTAACGAAAAAGCTAAAGAAGTTAGAAATACCTCATTATTCATGGAAAACGGAGAAAGAGGAACAGTTATAGATGTTAAGAGACTTAGCAGAAAAGATAACAAATTAGATAATGGCGTAATTGAAAGAATTGAAGTATACATTGCAAGAAGAAAGAAAGTTGAAATTGGAGACAAATTAGCAGGAAGACACGGTAACAAAGGTGTTATTTCAGCAATTGTTCCGGCAGTAGACATGCCTCACACTGAAGATGGGCATCCTATCGACATTGTATTCTCAGCTGACTCAGTTTTGAAAAGAATGAATATCGGACAAACTTATGAAGTTCCGCTAGGACTCGCAGGTAGAAGATCCGGAAAGAAATATACTATTCCAGTTTTGACACAAATTGACGATTCAATTATTGAACAAGAATTGGTTGATGCAGGTCTTCCAAAGAACGGAAAAGTAAGATTAATTGATGGTAGAACAGGTGAATATTTCCAACAATCTATCACAATGGGTGAAGGTTACATTGTTAAATTACACCACATGGCTGAAGAAAAAATTCATGCTAGATCAACAGGTCCTTATAATCTTGTTACTCAACAACCTCAACATGGTAAACAAAACATGGGAGGACAAAGATTAGGAGAAATGGAAGTATGGGCAATTGAATCTTACGGTGCTGCTAACTTACTACAAGAAATGTTGACAATCAAATCAGACGATATGATTGGTAGAAATAATGCATATACAGCATTAATTGAAGGTAGAGAAATTCCTGAACCAACAGTTCCTGAATCATTTAAATTACTTGTAAGAGAATTTAATGGTCTAGGACTTGGAATTGAAGCTCTTGAGGCAGTTAGAGAAGCCCCAGAAGAGATTGAGGCAACTGATGTAATTGAAAAAGAAACATATGCACTTGATGAAGATAATCATGAGTCTGAGACTGATGCTCTATCTGTAGTAGATGAAAATGAAAATTTCGAAAATGAGGAGGAAATTTAAAAAATGAAGAACATACAAAATCTTAAAAAATTTGAAGCTCTAAAAATCTTTATTGCATCAGCAGAAGATATTTTAGGTTGGTCCTATGGTGAGATTACTAAACCAGAAACTATTAATTATAGAACTTTCAAACCTGAAAGATTTGGTTTGTTTGATGAAAGAATTTTTGGACCTTACAAAGATTATGAATGTTCATGTGGAAAATATAAAAGAGTAAGATATAAGGGTGTAATTTGTGATAAATGTGGTGTTGAAGTAACTTCTTCAAAAGTAAGAAGAGAAAGAATGGGACACATTTCTTTAGCAACACCTGTTGCTCATGTATGGTTTTTTAAATCAAATCCTTCTAAGTTAGCTACTCTATTGGATATTTCTCCAAGAAGTTTAGAAGCTGTTATCTATTTTTCATCCTACATTGTTACTTCAGTTGATTTAACTCAAAAAGCAAAAGCAATTTCTGCAATTGAAAAAGATCTAGTAATTGAAAAAGAATTATTAAATAAAGAGTTAGAAAATAAAATTGTTGATTACGAAGCTTCAAAAGGTGAAGAAATTAGAGCTAAAAAAGGTATTTCTGAAGAAGAAGCTTTAACAAAAATTAAACAACAAGTTCAAAAAATCAGAAATACATTCTCTGAAAAAATTGAAGAAATTGAAGCAGAATACAAACTTTATTCAAAAAAAATTGAAAGCATTGATTTACATACAATTATTGCTGACAACGAATATTCACCTCTATCTAAATATTTAGATATGTTCTGTAATTTAGGAATTGGTGCTGAATCAATTAAAGAAATTTTAGAGACTATCGACTTAAACGAATTATCACTAGAATTAAAATCAGAATTAGAAAGTGCTAAAGAAGTTAAAGCAGCAAAACTATTAAAAAGATTAAGAGTTGTTGAAGGATTCAGAAGATCAAACATTAATCCAGATAGAATGGTCATGTCTGTACTTCCTGTAATCCCATGCGACCTAAGACCAATAGTTCCTATTGAAGGTGGAAAGATCATGTCAAATGATCTTAACGATCTTTATAGGAGAGTTATTAATAGAAATAATAGGTTAAAGAGACTTCTAGATCTTGGAGCTCCTGAAATCATTCTAAGGAATGAAAAGAGAATGCTTCAAGAAGCTGTTGATGCCTTATTTGACTCTTCAAAACAAAGACTATCCGCAAAAGGAACAAAATCAACCTATGCAAACAAAAAACAACTAAAATCAATCGCTGATTTACTAAAAGGTAAAAGTGGAAGATTTAGACAAAATTTATTAGGTAAAAGAGTTGACTACTCAGGTAGATCAGTTATCGTTAACGGTCCTGATTTAGATATTAATGAGTGCGGTATTCCAAGAGAGATGGCTCTTGAGTTATTCAAACCTATGGTTATTAGAGAAATTATATCTAGAGGACATGCTCCAAACCCTAAGAGTGCTAAATTCTTTATGGAATCAAGAAGTGGAGTTGTTTATGATATTCTAGAGGATGTCGTAAAAGGACACCCTGTTCTTCTAAACAGAGCTCCTACATTATGGAGATTAGGTTTTCAAGCTTTCTACCCTAAATTAATTGATGGTAATGCTATTAGATTGCACTTATGTGTAACTACTGGGTATAATGCTGACTTTGACGGAGACCAAATGGCTGTTCACGTTCCTATTTCAGCACCAGCAATTGATGAAGCAAAAAGATTAATGATTTCAACCAAGAATTTATTGAAACCATCAGACGGAACTCCTTATTCTTCTCCAACAAAAGAAATTATCTGGGGAATTTATTGGATTACTAAGATGGATGAATCAAAACCAGTTTCTGATAAAGTTTATTCAAATTTTGAAGAAGTAATTTATCTATACGAATCAACAAAAGCTTTCGGATTTAATGAAAAGATTAAAGTTAGAAATGAAGGTAAAATCATTGAAACTAATGTAGGTAGAATTTTATTAAATAGAATTCTTCCAACCAATGAGTTTAAGAATTACACATTCTCAAAGAAACAAATAAATGAATCAATTTTAGAAGCATTTAGAAATTTTGATAATGAAGAAGTTGCAAAATTCATTGATAGATTAAAGAATCTTGGATTAAAATATGGAACAATTTCAGGTCAATCAGCTTCTGCTTCTGACTTAAATATTCCAAATAACTTTGATGAAATTATCGATGAGGGTAAAAAGAAAGTTGAAGAGTTGAATAAAGCTCTAAAGAGAGGTTTAGCTACACAAAACGATGTTAAATCTAAGGCTAGAGAAGTATGGACTGATGTGAGACTTAGAATTAAAAAAGAATTATGGGATTCATTAGGTACAAATAACTCTGTAAGACAGGTTATTGAATCAGGAGCTTCTAAAGCAACTGATGACTCTATTACTCAGATTGCTGGTATTAAAGGTCAAATTAACGATGCTACAGGTAAGACAGTGGATTTCCCAATTCTTGGAAACTATAAAAACGGACTTTCAGGATTTGAATATTTCATTTCATCTAAAGCTGCAAGAAAAACCTTAACAGATAAGGCATTAAAAACAGCTGAAGCAGGATACTTATCAAGAAAATTAGTTGATGTATCTCAAGATGTGCTTGTCAGAGAAGAAGACTGTGGAACTGAAGAAGGTTTAGTTGTTGCTGTAAAAGTTTCTGGATATCAATTAGATTTCACTAAGAGATTTGATGGAAGATACTTGGCAAAAGATGTAAAAGTAGGAAATAAAATTATTGCTAAAGAAGGCGATAGATTAGACCAAGAAACTCTTTCTGAAATTGTTAAATCTGAAGCCGAATCAATTCAGGTAAGATCCCCTCTTTATTGTAAGACTTTAAGAGGTGTTTGCCAGAAATGTTACGGTAAAGATTTGATGACTAATACCTTAATTCAAATTGGTTCGCCAGTTGGAGTTTCAGCAGGACAGGTAGTTGGAGAACCAGGAACTCAGATGACTATGAGAACATTCTGGGGAGGAGGACTTGCTGGTGCTTCAGATATTACAGTAGGTCTACAAAGAATTGTTGAGATTCTTGAAGCTAGAGATCCTAAATATATGACTATTATGTCTGAGGTAGACGGTAAAGTTAGAATTGTACAAACAGGTGATGACAGAAAGATTGTTGTACAAGCTACAAGTAAAGATGAAGATGATTGTGAATATGTTATCGATGTGAAAAAGAGCATTATAGTTAGAGACGGAGACATTGTTTCTAAGGGTGAGGCTTTAACAGACGGTCACAAGCATCTAACCGAATTACAAAGATTAGTTGGTGTAGATGGAGTTAAGAAATACATTGTTGAGAGTGTGTTAAAAGTATATTCAGCACAAGGTATTGCTTTAAATGATATTTATGTCGAAACAATTGTAAAACAAATGTTTAATCACGTAAGAATTGAAGATTCAGGAGATACTATGTTTATGGTTGGTGAGATTGTTTCAAGAGCATCATTTGATGAAGAAAACGAAAAGATTATTGCTTCAGGAGGTACTCCAGCAATTGCAAATGTTATCTTACTTGGAATTAAAAAAGCTGCTATTTCATCTGATAGTTTCTTGTCAGCAGCTTCATTTGAGCAAACATCACAAGTATTGACCGATGCCGCTGCATCTGGTAAAGTTGACTCGCTTGTTGGACTTAAGGAAAATATAATCTTAGGTAGATTAATTCCTGTAGGAGAACACGTAAAAAGGATATAAATATGCCGACATTTAACCAATTGTTAAAAACAAAAAGAACTAAAAAGAAATTTAAATCTAAAGCCCCTGCTTTAGGAGAGATTTTTAACTCTAGAAAAAAAGTAACTAAGGAAACAAATTCTCCTTTTAAAAGAGGTGTTTGTTTACAAGTTAAAACTCAAACTCCTAAAAAACCAAACTCAGCTTTGAGAAAAGTAGCTAGAGTTAGATTATCAAACGGAAGAGAGTTGACAGCTTACATTCCTGGAGAGGGTCATAATCTACAAGAGCACTCAGTTGTAATGGTTAAAGGTGGTAAAGTTAAAGACTTACCAGGAATTAAATACACAATTGTAAGAGGAACTTTTGACTTACAAGGAGTTAAAAATAGAAAAACTTCTAGATCAATTTATGGTACTAAAAAGGAAGTAGCAAAGAAATAATATGAGATCAAAACAAACAAAGAAAAGACAAGTTCAACCTGACATTATTCTAAAGTCAAAAACAATAACTAAGCTAGTTAATATTGTTATGCTTCATGGTAAAAAATCGATTGCAGAGAGCATTGTTTACTCTTCTCTAGATAAATTAAATGATGATAGAAAAGAGTCACTAAGAATTTTTGAACAAGCTGTTAAGAATGTTACTCCAAAACAAGAAGTAAGATCAAGAAGAATTGGTGGTGCTACATATCAAGTTCCTTACCCAGTAAGACATGATAGAGGCGAAGCTTTAGCACTTAAATGGATTGTTGAAGTAGCTAGAAAAAAACAAGGTAAAGCTATGGATGAATTCTTAAAAGATGAAATTATGAACGCTTATAATAATATGGGTGATGCAATCAGAAAAAGAGACGATGTTCACAAAATGGCAGAATCTAACAAAGCATTCTCACACTTTAGATTATAATAACTATAGTAATAAATTAACTTAAAGAAATATATGAGTGAAAATATAAATTATCCTTTAGATAAAATTAGAAACATTGGTATTATTGCGCACGTAGATGCTGGTAAAACAACTACAACTGAAAGAATTTTGTTTTACACAGGTAAATCTCATAAAATTGGTGAAGTACATGAAGGTGCAGCACAGATGGACTGGATGGAACAAGAAAGAGAAAGAGGTATTACAATTACCTCCGCTGCTACTACTTGTTTTTGGGGTAACAATAGAATTAATATTATTGATACACCTGGTCACGTAGACTTTACCGCTGAAGTTGAGAGATCCTTGAGAGTTCTTGACGGAGGGGTCGTGTTATTTGACGGATCACAAGGTGTTGAGCCTCAATCTGAAACTGTTTGGAAACAAGCTGAAAAATATGGAGTTCCTCTTTTGGCTTTTGTTAATAAACTGGACAAAATCGGTGGTGATTTTTATTTTACCCTTGGAACTATTAATGAGAGACTTACAAAAAACGCTGTTGTGGTTCAATTACCTTTAGGTTTTGAAGACGGTTTTGAAGGAATTATTGATTTGATGGAACTTAAAGCCTATAAATTTGAAGGTAAAAACGGAATGAATATCATTGAAGTTGAAATTCCTTCAGATATGCAAGATAAAGTTAATCAATTTAGAAATAATTTAATTGAAAAGATTGCTGAAAATGACGAAGTTTTAATGGATAAATTTTTAAATGATGAAGAAATAACTTCTGAAGAGCTCAAAAAGTCTTTAAGAAACTTAACTATCAAAACAACACTTTATCCAGTATTTTGCGGATCATCCTTAAAAAATGTTGGTGTTCAAAAATTGCTAGATGGTGTGATTGATTATTTACCATCTCCAAAAGATAAACCATTAATTAAGGCAACTAAAGTTAATACTGAGGAAATTGTTGAGTTAGTTCCTGATGAAAAAGGTGATTTTGCTGCTTTAGCATTTAAAATTCAAACAGATCCGTATGTTGGAAGAATCACTTATTTTAGAGTTTACTCAGGTAAACTTACTTCAGGTTCTTATATCTTAAATCCAAATACTGGTAAAAAAGAAAGAATTTCCAGATTGTTATTAATGCATGCTAACCACAGAGAAGAAATTAAAGAAGTAAGAGCAGGAGAAATTGCTGTTGCAGTAGGTCTTTCAGAAACCTTTACAGGGCACACAATGTGTTCAGAAAATAATCCAATCATGCTTGAGTCAATTAGTTTTGCACAGCCAGTTATTGGTATGGTTATTGAGCCAAAAACAAAAAACGATAGAGACAGATTAGGAGAATCTTTAAAGAAATATTCTGAAGAAGACCCTACATTCAAGGTTGAAACAAATCATGAAACTGGTGAAACAGTAATTTATGGAATGGGAGAATTACACTTAGATATTATTGTTGATAGATTAAGAAGAGAATTTAAGGTTGAGGTTAATACTGGAAAACCACAAGTGGCTTATAGAGAGACAATTAGGGGAACTGCTGATCAAGAAAACAAGTATATTAGACAAACAGGTGGTAGAGGTCAGTATGGACACGTTTTCATTAAAATTAGACCTTTAGAGCAAGGTGCAGGCTTGGTTTTTGTAGACAAGATAGTTGGAGGTTCTATTCCTAAAGAATTTATCCCAGCAGTAGAAAAAGGATTTAAAGAAGCATGTGAGGCAGGAATTGTAGCGGGATATCCGGTTGTTGACGTTGAGTGTACTCTTTACGATGGTTCATTCCACGATGTTGACTCATCGGAAATCGCGTTTAGGTTAGCATCTATTGGTGCGTTTAGAGATGCTCAAAGAAAAGCTACACCTGTATTACTTGAACCAATCATGAAAGTAGATGTTAATGTTCCTGAAGAATTCATGGGAGACATAATTGGAGACTTATCATCTAGAAGAGGAAGAATTGAAGGTACAGAACAGGTTGGTTTGGGTAGAGTTGTAACAGCAAGAGTGCCTTTAGCATCTATGTTTGGGTATGTCACAATCGCAAGAGGAATGACACAAGGAAGAGCTATTCCTACAATGGAATTCTCACACTATGAAGAGGTTCCAGGAAATATTGCTCAAGAAATTGCTGGTAGTAAAGAAAAAAATAGATAATAAAGAAAGAAACTATCTTTAAAATCTATAAAATTTGTTATAATAACAAAGTTAAATAAGTAATAATTTGGAGGAAACTCCACGAAAGAAAGGTTTATATGGCAGAGTTTAATAGAACAAAACCACACGTAAACATTGGTACAATCGGTCACGTTGACCACGGTAAAACAACATTAACAGCAGCAATCACTACAGTGCTTGCTAAGAGAGGTCAGGCAGAAGCAAGAGCTTATGATCAAATTGACAACTCACCTGAGGAAAAAGCTAGAGGAATTACCATTAGCATTACTCACGTTGAGTACGAAACAGAAAAAAGACACTACGCTCACGTAGATTGTCCAGGACACAAAGACTATATTAAAAACATGATTACAGGTGCTGCACAAATGGACGGAGCAATTTTAGTTGTTGCTGCTACAGATGGAGCAATGCCTCAAACTAAAGAACATATTCTTCTTGCAAGACAGGTAAATGTTCCTTCTATAGTTGTATTTATGAATAAATGCGATATGGTAGCTGATGCAGAATTACTTGACTTAGTTGAGATGGAAATCAGAGACTTATTATCAAAGTATGGATTCCCAGGAGATACTACTCCAATTATTAGAGGATCCGCATTAAAAGCTCTTGAAGGAGATGCTAAATATGAAGATGCAATTGTTGAATTAATGAACGCAGTTGACTCATTCATTCCAGATCCAGTAAGAGAATTAGATAAACCTTTCTTGATGCCAGTTGAAGATGTTTTCTCAATTGCAGGAAGAGGTACAGTTGTTACTGGAAGAATTGAAAGAGGAAAAGTTACTGTTGGAGAAGAAATTGAAATTGTAGGTATTAAAGATACACAAAAAACAGTTGTTACTGGAGTTGAAATGTTTAAAAAACAATTGAAAGAAGGTATGGCTGGAGATAACGTAGGATTACTACTTAGAGGTACAAAAAGAGAAGACATTGAAAGAGGTCAAGTTTTATGTAAACCTGCTTCAATCAAAACTGCTAGCTCATTTGATGCTGAAGTTTATATTCTGTCTAAAGAAGAAGGTGGAAGACACAAACAATTCTTTACAGGTTATAAACCACAGTTTTATTTAAGAACTACTGACGTAACTGGTGAAATCACATTACCTGCAGGTATTGACATGGTCATGCCAGGTGATAATGTTAAATTTTCAGTTAAGTTAATTACCCCAGTAGCTCTTGAAGAAGGATTAAGATTTGCGATTAGAGAAGGTGGTCAAACAGTAGGAGCTGGAGTTGTAACTAAAGTTCAAGGATAAACGATGATTGAGGGGTTTTGTAATACAAAACCCCTCTTATAAAAATATGAAAAAAGAATCTAGAGTAAGAATTAAATTAAAATCATATGACAGCAGAATTATCGATGTTTCTGCAGAGAAAATAATAGATACAGCTGTCAGAACTGGTGCTAAAGTTGTTGGTCCCGTTCCTCTACCTACTAAAATTGAAAGATTTACTGTAATTAGAGGTCCTTTTATTGATAAAAGATCAAGGGAACAATTTGAATTAAGAACTCATAAAAGAGTTATTGATATCCTTAATCCTACCCCCTCAACTATTGAAAATCTGTCTCACTTATCTTTACCCGCTGGTGTTGGTATTTCAATTAAGATGTAAATCTATTTGAAAATTCAATATTATTTGGTAAAATTGCACGAAATGCTCTGTTTATAGGCATTGAAAGAAAATATATGTTAAAAATTAACGCTTTAAAACTTAATATGTCACAGGTATTTTTAGATAATGGAAAAGTTATCCCTGTAACTTTCTTGAAATCAGAAAATGATCTTACTCCTGAATTGATGAATCAAACCATCAAAATTGTTGGAACTTCTAAAGGTAAAGGATTTACCGGAGTTATGAAGAAATGGAACTTTTCAGGTCAACAAGCAACTAGAGGTCAGTCTGATAGACCAAGAGCTGCGGGAGCTATTGGAGGTCAAACTCCAGGTAGAGTTTTCCTTGGTAAAAAAATGGCTGGAAGACATGGTAATAAAAGAATTACACTAAAGAACATTTCTGTTCTTAATGTAGATATTGATAATAAAATTTTAGCTGTTTCAGGACCTATTCCTGGAGCAAGAAACTCTAAAGTTGAGTTACATTTTGAAGGGTTAAATAACTAATTATGAAAAACTTAGTATTAGATATATTAAATAAAGATGGTTCTAAATTAGAAGAAATCAATGTTTCTGATAATATTTTTGGAAGAGAATTAAATTCTGACTTAATAGCTCAGTATGTAAGAGTTTATTTAACAAATCAAAGAGTAGGTAATGCTCATACTAAGACAAGAGGTGAGGTTTCTGGTGCTGGTAAAAAACCTTGGAAACAAAAAGGTACAGGTAGAGCAAGAGTTGGTTCTATAAGATCTCCACTTTGGGTTAAAGGTGGAATTACTCATGGACCTAGAAGTAAAACCTTTAGACTTGAACTTCCAAAAAAAATGAGAGTTGCTGCTTTATTAAATGTACTATCTGCAAGATTCAATTCTCAAAATATTAAACTTTTGGATAGCTTTAATTTAAACGAAAATAGAACTAAGAATTTTGAATCATTATTAAATGGATTAAATTTATTAGGCACAAAAACTTTAATAATTATAGATTCAAAAAATGACAATATTATTAAATCTGCTAGAAATTTAGATAGAGTTTCTGTTAAAATGCTATCTAACCTTAATGCTTATGATGTATTAAATAATACTAATATATTATTTGATAAAAATTCAATAACAGCATTAGAAAGTAAATATGAAATTAAGTAATGAAATTAAAAAATTAATATTAACTGAAAAGTCAGCTAATTTAAGAGGTTCCAATATTTATACCTTTAAAGTAGACGAGTCATTAAATAAGAATTCAATTGCTAATTTAATTGAAAAATTATTTGGTGTTAATGTTCTTAAAGTAAGAACTTCAATTATGCCAAGTAAGAGAAAAAGAATTATCTCTAAAAATCCTAAAAGATTTCCTCAAGAAATAAGGGTTGGAAGATTTAAAAAAGCTTATGTTGAAATTAAAGACGGTCAATCAATTGATTTGAACGTTGAGGAGAATAATTAATTATGTTAAAAAATTATAAACCTAAAACTGCGGGTACAAGAAATAAAAAATCTATAGTATTTGAAGTTACAAATAATAAACCAGAAAAATCATTAATCAGGCCTTTAAACGGTCCTGCAGGAAGGTCTAACGGTAGAATTTCTGTAAGACATAAATCAAGAGGTGCAAAGAAATTTTATAGAATAATAGATTTTAAAAGAAATAAATTCGATATTCCAGGTAAAATTTCTTCAATAGAATACGATCCAAATAGAGGTTCTCTTATCGCTTTAGTTGTTTATAAAGATGGTGAAAAGAGGTACATTATTGCACCTGAATCTATTACTGTCGGAACAATAGTAATGTCTGGAGAAAAAGTTGAATTTACACCTGGTAATGCAACAAGAATAGCTAATATTCCTGTTGGAACTCAGATCCATAATATTGAGTTGAATCCAAATCAAGGTGGCTCTATGGCTAGAGGTGCTGGTAACTTTGCAATCTTAATGGCTAAAGAAGGAAATATGGCTCAGATTAAACTTCCTTCAGGAGAATACAAGAAAGTTTCCGTAGAATGTATGGCTACAATTGGAGTCGTATCTAACGGAGAATTAAGAAATAGAAGATTAGGTAAAGCAGGTATTAACAGACACAGAGGTGTAAGACCAAGTGTTAGAGGTGTTGCAATGGCAAACCCTTCAGATCACCCACATGCAGGATCCTATAAAGATAATGGTATTGGTATGCCTTCACCTAAATCACCATGGGGTTGGAAAACTAGGGGTGTTAAGACTAGAACTAGAAGACACACTAATAAATTTATTGTGAAAGATAGGAGAAAATAATATGACTAGATCATTAAAAAAAGGACCATTTACAGATGAAAAATTAATGAATAAAGTACTAAAATTAAGAGAGGAAGGTGGTAAACTTTTGATTAAAACATGGTCAAGAAGATCTACCATTACTCCTGAGATGATTGGATTTACTTTTGAGGTTCATAATGGTAAATTGTTCATACCTGTTTTTGTAACTGAATCAATGGTAGGCCATAAATTAGGAGAGTTTTCTCATACAAGAAAATTTGTAAAACACTCTTCTAAGAAGGAATAAGTTATATGAATAAAAGTATTGTTTACTCAAAATTAAAAGACTCTTTAACATCAGCTAAGAAGATTAGAATTGTTATGGATTTAGTTAAAGATAAAGATGTTAACTTTGCAGAAAGAATTTTGGATTTCCACCCATCAAAAGGTGCTAGAATCCTATCTAAAGTTCTTAAATCTGCAATTGCAAATGCTGAAAATAACCTTAAAATTTCCAGAGATTCATTATACATTTCTGAAATTTTTGCCAATGAAGCAAGTATGCTTAAAAGAGGCAAACCAGGTTCAAGAGGTAATTCTTACCCAATTTTAAAGAGAAGAAGCCATGTAGTTATTGGATTATCTGAAAGGACTAAATAATGGGACAAAAGATTAACCCAACAGGATTTAGAATCGGAATTTCAAAAGATTGGAGTTCTAAATGGTATGCTGACAAAAAAGATTATTCTAAGAATGCTATTGAAGATCACAAAATTAGATCATTTCTAGAAAAGAAATTTGAACCAGCAGGATTAAAAGAGGTTGCTTTGGAAAGATCTGGAAACATTTTAAATGTAACTATCAGAGTTTCCAACCCTGGTGTAGTTATTGGTAAAGGCGGTTCTGGAGTTGAAAGCGCAGAGAAAGAAATTAAAAAATTAACTAAATCTACTGTGAAAATTACAGCGGAAGAGGTAAAAAATCCTGAAATTCATGCTAGAATTGTGGCTAACAACATTGTAAGACAGCTTAAAAAAAGAGTAAAACCATCAAGGGCTTCACAATTAGCAATGAATGCTGCAATGGAAAAAGGTGCGAAGGGTATTAGAATTAGAATCTCTGGATTACTTGGAGGTGGGTCTAGTATTGCAAGATCAGAAGTATTCAGACTTGGATCTATCCCAGCACAAAGATTAAGAGCTGATATTGATTATGCTCAAGTAGATGCTCACATGTTATTTGGAGCAATTGGAATTAAAGTTTGGATTTATAAAGGTGACTTGGAGATTTAAATTATGTTGATGCCAAAAAAAGTAAAATTTAGAAAACACCAAAGAGGTAACAATAAAGGACTAGCTACAAGAGGTTCCGATATTTCATTTGGTGAGTTTGCTTTAAAAAGTGTTACAAGAGGTCTTATAACTTCTAGACAGATTGAAGCTGCTAGAAAAGCTATATCTAATAAGACAAAAAGAGGTGGAAAAGTTTGGGTAAGGATATTTCCTGATAAACCTATTCATAAGAAACCAGCTGAAACAAGAATGGGATCAGGTAAATCTCCTGTTGATCATTTTTCAGCAGTTATTAGACCAGGAAAGATTTTATTTGAAATTGGCGGAGTTGATGAAGCAACAGCAAGAGATGCTTTTAGAAGAGCTGATGCTAAATTACCACTTAAGACCAAATTTGTGAAAGATGAGTTATAATATGATGTCTAAAGATTTAAGAAACCTTAATATATCCGATTTAGAAAAGATGATTTCTGAAAAGAGATTAGAAATTTCTGAATTGAGCAAAAAAGTTGTTAAAGGTTCTGAAAAAAATGTTAAAAAGATTGGAGTTCAAAAAAAAGAATTGGCAAGAATGTTAACAGTTTTA
>Ga0315902_10004962_pt1 | contig 18918 bp, 7 predicted proteins | sample LakEriMetagenome_9_FD_203523 | JGI IMG/M metagenome (GOLD analysis project Ga0315902, IMG submission 203523) | Freshwater fungal communities from buoy surface, Lake Erie, Ohio, United States - Buoy 12 MA117 | ecosystem: Environmental > Aquatic > Freshwater > Lake > Lake biofilm | place: USA... | reverse complement strand
CAGCAATGCCGTCACCCGGCCCCGAACCGTGAAATCGCCTGAGGTGGGCTGAAGCGTACCCGCAAGGATCTGCAATAGCGTGCTCTTCCCCGCGCCATTGCGCCCGATGACCCCGAACGCCTCGCCCTTGGGAACCTCGAACGAGATCCCCTCAAGAGCGGTGGCTGAGACGTGCCCTCGACCTGGGACGCCGCCGACCGACCGCCGCAAGTGCGCGACCAAGCCGAGGGAGCTATCGTAACGCTTCGTCAATCCGCGGGCCCCGACCGCCACGTCCGGCGAACGTGGATCAGCGTTATCGAAGGCGGCGGCAGGTTTCAACACGCTGCGCCAGAGAGCGCCGAACCGCCGGATCACGCAAGGCGTAAGCTCCCCAACCGCACATAGTCAGGGAATCCCGCGCTCCAGCGCCGCGGCACGTTCCTCGTATGCCCTCACTTCAGCATCGCGGCCCCCGATGGCGGAAAGAGTTGAGGCGAGCGCACGCCACGCGGGAGCGAGTTTCGGATCTAGACGGGTGGCATGAACGAGACATTCCAGCGCGGCCGACTGGCCCCCGGAGACTTGAGCGAGCGAAAGTCCCCGATGTAGCCACGCCGCGGCGTTTTCCGGGAAATCGCCGACCAAACGCTCCAAGACGGCGAGAGACTCCGGCAAACCTCCCGGCGTTCCCCGTAGGGATGCACCGACCAAGCGACGAAAGTCAGCGCGCCCCGGCCTCAACTCTGCCGCACGTTGCGCGAACGGAAGGGCCTCGGCGGACCGGTCTGACTCAAGCAGCAGCAACGCAGCCTGCGCGTGCGCGAGGGCATGGTTTCGATCGAGATCGGCACAGCGGCGGAAATACACCAGCGCCTCCCCGCGGTCCTTTTCCTGCAGCATCGCCAGTCCCAGCTGGTAATGCGTCTCCGCATCCCTGGGTGCGAGGCGCACGGCCTCGCGTAGATGAACAAGTCCTTCGGCCCGACGAGCAGGTTCCGCCACCAGCAACTGGCCTAGGGAACCGTGGGCTCGGTAGCTCATCGGCGCCTTCGCAACGGTATCAGACCAGATGCTGATCGCGGTGCGGTAATCGCGATTGCGGAGCGAGGGGAGAGTAAAGAGCACGATAGCCGCGCACCCGACCGCCCAAAGAGCCGTGCGTGGCGCAGCACGAAAAAGCAGGATTACGACACCCGCACACGCAGCCCCGAGCGGAAGGTAAAGGCGATGGTCGGCGACAGGTTGGCCCAGCACGGGAACCAGGCTGGAGGTTGGAGCGAGCAGAATGAAGAAGGCCGCAACCGGAACCCAGGCAAGACGGCCCAGCGCGACCGCCACTACTGACCAAACTGCGAGCACCAAGGCCATGAAGCCGCGCCAAATCGGGTATGCCGCCAAGGCTGCTTCGTTGGCCCCACGGTCGAAAACCAGTGGATGGGGCCAGACACTTAGGGAGAGATAATGCCCAAGCGCACGCAACTGTACCTCCGCATTATGGAAATTCATCCATCCCCCGCCATCTACCGCCATCCGTCCCGGCAACGCGGTCGAAAGCGCAAGAAAAGCGAGTAGACCAAGTCCGGGAACAAATGCGGCGTAGCTCCACCACCCTCCCACTTTAAGTTGCCCCAGTACGCTCCTACGCCGTGCAGTCCAATCAAGGAGGAGACAAACTACCGGAGCGGACACCACTGATTCCTTCACCATCACACCCCCGACAAACGCCCCAGCGACCGCCCAACGCCAGACGGCCGGTCTCGGAGATCGCTGCGCGCGCAAGAAGCATAGAACCGAAGCGAGGTTGAACGCCGCCATCAGCACCTCGGCGCGCTGCGAGACATAGGTGACCGCAGCCGTATGGACCGGGCTAGCTACCCAAAGCAACCCGCAGGCTAAGCCTAAGGTCCGCGGTTTGGTCGCAAGCCCGCGTAATCCGCCCAGAAAACTTACGGTTTCGGCGATCACCCACGAAAGCAGGACGGCGTTGAGCGCGTGTAGCCCAACGTTGATCCAACGAAAACAGCCGGGATCAAATCCGCAGATCGCCACATTGGCGGCAAAGGACCAATTCAGCAAAGGGCGACCGGTGGTGAAGCTCCAAGCTGGCGGCGACCACGCGGCGGCCCCCCACACCCCAGCCGCGAGGCTGGGATTTTCCACGATCGAAGGGCGGTCATCGAGCAGAAATGGAGCAACTGACGCGTTGCGGTAGGCGAGACCTACCAGCCCGCAGATGAGAAGACTCCAAGCAGTAACCTCCACGAGGGTGCGGGCCTCACCGGGCACCGAAGCGGCCTCTCGACCAAACCGAATCTGACCTCTCAAGTTCTTCACCGCAGGTTGATCCTACAGGACAGACTTCAGCGAGCGCACAAACTTCACAACCGGCCAAAATTCAGTAGGATGCTGCACAGCCGAACTTCACGGCACCTCGTAAACCTCCACGATCACCATCCCGCCGCCGCCGTCCGCACCGCTCACGCGCGCGCTGTATTGGCCCGGGCTGAGGGTCACCAGCAGAACGGCGTCTCGGGTGCCGGCGCCAAACAACGCGAACGCGCCGACCTTGCCGAAGGCCGCGGTGAGCGCGGCACCTCCACCCCAATCGTTGTTCGTATTGATCCGGGTGCCCGTGGCGTTGTTGAAGAGTTCAAGCGCGGGATCAGCCATCACTCCTCCAATGGAAAATGGCGCCTGGCCCAAGGTGGGGCCCACCGCCCGGACGAGCACGTTCAGGGAAGCGCCCGCCGGACCTCCCACCACAAAGCCCGCGGTCAGGGTCTCACCCGCCGGGACTTGCTTAAGCACGGAAACGTTGATCAGCCGCGGAGTGCCGCCTGTGAAAGCGGTCGAGGGAGTGGCATCATATAGTTCGGCGATGACCGTCCCCGACCCTCCCGAGGAATCATTCACCTGCATCGTGTAGTTGCCCGGAAGCAACGACGGCTGATATAGGCCCGCATCCTTGGAGTCGGCGCTCGCGTAAGGAAAAGCTCCCACCTGCGCGAAAGCGGTCGCCAATGCGGCGCTGCCGCTCCAATCGTTGTTCGCAGCGACCACCACCGCGGTTGCCCCATCTACGCGATCCAGCTTCACCGCAGGGTCACGGAGCGTTCCACCCACGCCAAGCTGCCCTAGCGCCGGACCGGCGGCTCGCGCGACCAGCGCCTTCGCGCCAGCGGTACCGGCACCTCCCAGCACTGCGCCCAGAGTCATTGTCTCGCCGGACTCGACGCGCGCTAGGATCGACAAGTTAACCAACCGAGCCGTAACGGCAGGCGCCGCCTCGACCGTGAGCTGGGCGAATTCGGATGTGACCACGCCACCCGCGTTTGAAGCGATAACCCGGTACCGACCTGCGTCGTCGTCCTTAACAGAGGAGATCGTAAAGACGGAAGCCGTCGCACCCGGGATATTCACTCCGTCTTTTTGCCACTGCAGAACCGGCGGCGGAGCGCCCGTAACAGAGACGGAGAAAGTCGCGCCCTCGCCGGCCTTTGCGCTCACCGGAGAGGGTTGCCGGGAGAAAGCGGGCACCATGGTCGCCGCTCCTATGGAAAGAACTGCCTCGGTGGAAGTGACCGTGCCCAGTGGATTCGTGATCACCACGCGGTAATTTCCCGCATCGGAAGCCTGGACCGAGCCGAAGCCTAGGGAGTGATAGGTCGCGCCGGAGATGCTCACTCCATTGCGCTGCCACTGATAGGAGAGTGGGGCTGTGCCCCCCGCCATGACAGAGAAGCCAGCCGCCGATCCCGCCGGCACACTTTGGGAGACCGGCTGGCTGAAGATCGTCACCGCTTGCTGAATCGCCGGAGTCACTACCAAATCGGCCGGATTCGACTCGACGGAACTGGCTCCCGCGGAAACCACCACCCGGTAGGAACCCGCATCGGAAGCCTGGACAGAGGCGATTGAGAACTCATCCGATGTCGCGCCGCTAATGGGGGCGCCGCCCTTGCGCCACTGGTAGGTAAGCGCCCCACTCCCCCCCGCCTCGACCTTAAACGTCGCTCGGAGCCCGGCCGTGACCGTCTGATCGGAGGGCTGGGTGAGCAGGACCACCGGAGGAATCACCACCGCCGGCACATAGACCTGCAATTGCGCGGGCGAACTCACGAAGGTCGTAGAACCAGTGGTCAGCGCGACCGTGAAATAGGTCCGGTCGTCGGCCAAGGTCGCGACCGGTGTGGTGTGGGATACCGCGGTCGCACCCGCAATCGCCACGCCATTCCGCTGCCATTGGTACGAGATACCGGCCGGCCCTTCCGCCACCACCGAGAAGGTCGCCGACTGTCCCGTATTGATAATCTGGATTTTAGGCTGGGATCTAATGACCAGCCCGGGCACCGCCGCCTCGGGCACCGCGCGCCTGACGACATGGTTGCCGGTGTCCGAAAAAAACACCTGCCCCGTGCGGTCCACCGCCACTCCGAGGGGTTGCCGCAGACGGACCGCGTTGCCCGTGCCATCCGCGGAGCCGGCCGCGAGGCCGGCGCCCGCCACCGTGGAAACCACGCCATCCACCGTGATCCGGCGGATCAAGTGGTTGCCGGTATCCGCCACGTAGAGATTACCGGCCGCATCGACGGCCAAACCCACCGGCCCACGGAAGCGGGCGTTCGCTCCAAGGCCATCCGACCACCCCGCGCTGTTCTTCGTGGGCGTTCCGGGAGAACCAGCGTAGGTGGAGACAAGTCCGGCGGGAGAGATCCGACGGATCGTATTGTTATTCGTGTCGGAAACGAAGACGACCCCCGCCGAGTCGACGGCAATTCCGCGCGGGTAGTTGAACTGGGCCACCCCGGGACCACCGTCAGCACTGCCCGCCACGCCGGGAGTACCGGCGAAGAGAGAAACAACCCCGGCGGGTGTGACCTTGCGAATGGCGTTCGTCGCAGACTCAACCACATAGAGGTTCAGCGCCTGATCCACCGCGACGGCCTCCGGAGACCGGAGTTCGGCCTGGTTTCCCGAAGCGTCCCGGAGTGAAAGAGTGGTCACAGCACCAGCCGGTGTCACCCGCCTAAGCGTGCCGTTGAGGGTGTCGGCCACATAGACGTTGTCGTTGCCATCAATGGCCAGGGTATTGGAACCGATCTGCGAAATCAGCGGCTTGCCGAGAGAAAACTGCGCCAGGGCCCCGACCCCGTCAGCCAAACCACCATTGTTCGCGACTCCCGTTTCCGGGTCAACTGCCTGCCCGGCCAAGGTCGTCACCGCGCCGGACGGAGCGATGCGGCGGATCGTGTTGTAGGCAGTGTCGGCCACGAGGACGTTTCCCTGGCGATCGACCGCGACGCCGCTCGGATTGTGGAAACGGGCGGAGGCGCCAGGACCATCCGCATAGCCGGTCGACCCGGAGGCGCCCGCCAGCGCCGTCACCCGAAGCGGCGGACTGGCCGTCTGGCCGACAGAGGAGACGGCCAGCGCAAGTCCGAGGGTCAGAAGGCGGGCCGCGGGACGGCGCACGGAACTAAGCGGCGGAGACTTGGGCAGCATGACCCGAGCCAAACAGGCACGGCGGGTTTCGCAACGCGTCTTCACGCGGGTGCCGCAAGAAAATCCTTCCGCCATCCGATCCTCCCGATTGGACTTCCAATATGGCGCAAACCGTCCAGTCACGGCGAGAAACCGGAGCGGCCCGCGCCGACCTGCACCGGCCGATCGCGACGGTGCTGCTTTGCGGGGCAGTCCTGCTGGCGTACCTCAACAGTTTCGGCGGGCCCCTGGTGTTCGACGACCTCGGGGCCATCCGCGCCAACCCGAGCATCCGAGATCTATCCAACCTTGCGGCGGTGCTTTCGCCACCGAACGACAGCGGCACCACCGTGAACGGGCGCCCCTTGCTCAACCTCACCCTTGCCCTGAACTACGCCATGCACGGCGAGCGGGTTGAGGGGTACCATGCAGTGAACTTAGCGATCCACCTCGCGGCCACGCTGACCCTGCTTGGCTTGGGGCGCCGGCTGTTTGCGCGGTTGCCCGGCATCCAGCCGCGATCGGCGGAGTTCGCGGCCCTCTGTACAGCGGGGATTTGGGCTCTGCACCCCCTGCAGACCCAGTCCGTAACCTACATCATCCAACGCGCGGAGGCGCTCGTGGGCCTTTTCATACTTCTTTCCTTGCTCGCCTTCACGCGGGCCGGGGAGGCGGTGCGCCCGCGGGCTTGGCTCATGGCCTCCGCGCTCTCCGCGCTGCTGGCGATCGCAACCAAGGAGGTAGCCGCAGGCCTGCCTTTGCTGGTTCTGCTCTGCGACCGGGCGTTTTACGCCGGTGGCTTCGCCGCCGCCTGGAGGGAACGCAGGCTGTACTACCTCGCGCTCTTCGCCACGTGGGTTCCGCTCGCCGTGCAGATCGCCGTAGCGGACGGCCGCGGCGGCACAGTCGGGTTCGGACTGGCCGGCGTGTCTTCCTGGGACTATCTGCTGACGCAAGGGGAGGCGATCACGCGATACCTCGGCCTTGCTTTTTGGCCGGCCCGGCTGGTCTTCGATTATGGCACCGGTGTGGCCGACAGCCTCGCGCAAGTCTGGCCGCACTGCCTCCTCGTGCTTACGCTGCTGGCTGGAGCCGTCGCAGCTCTGGTTAAAACTCCACGGCTCGGATTCGTGCTTGCGTGGTTTTTCCTGATTCTCGCCCCCAGCTCAAGCTTCGTGCCGATTGTCACCGAGACCATGGCTGAGCACCGGATGTACCTTCCACTGGCGACCCTTTCGGCGATGGCGGGAATGGGACTGGCGAAAATCCATCGCCCATCAGCATGGGTCGTCGCCGCCCTGATAGCGTGCGCTCTTGGTACGCTGACTTGGAATCGGAACCGGGAGTATGCGTCGGAGGAAACCCTTTGGGCAACCAGCGTGGCCCGGTATCCCCGCAGCGCCCGCGCCCACAACAATTATGGGGAAAGTCTCGCGCGCCGGGGAGCTGATGCGGCCGCCATCCACCACTACTCGGAGGCGGTGAGGCTCCATCCCGGCTACCTCGACGCGCTGTGCAATCTCGGCGGCGTGCTGCACCGATCCGGGCAGCGGGAAAAGGGACTCGAACTGCTGCGCCGCCTCGTTGAGGACCGGCCCGATTACGCCCCCGCCCTTTCCACCTATGGCGCGTCCCTATACCGCGAGGGCAAGACGGAGGAGGCGGTGCGCGCCCTCGAAAGGGCACTGGAGCTGAAGCCGGAGTTCCCCGACGCTCTCAACAACCTTGGGGTTATCATGAACGACACTGGCCGACCGCTCGAGGCACTCGGACTCTTCCAGCTAGCCCTTGTCCAGAATCCGGTTTACGCCGACGCGCTCTACAACGCCGCACACGCTTGTGCGCGACTGGGCCGACTTGATGAGGCGGCCGAACATTACCTTCGCTGCCTTCAGGTCCAGCCGGGGCGCGCCGAGGCAATCAACAATCTGGGGGTAATCGCGCTCAGCCGTGGCCGTAATGCGGAGGCATTGGTCCATTTTGAAAAGGCTATGGCAGTCGCCCCCGATTACCCCGACGCGATGAACAACGCGGGCGTCGTTCTCTATAATGCCGGAGAGGTTGAGCGTGCCCGGCGGCTGTTTGAACGGGCGCTGGAGCTACGTCCCGATTACGTTGATGCGCGGAGAAACCTGCGAGAGTTGGGCGCACCGAACTACCGTTGAGCAACGCACCCGGGTTGGCCGAGCGGGACATGCAGGTTACTGCGGAACTTGCGTCATTAAGACTTCGCGGCGGATACGCGGCAGCTTCAGAAGCCGCCGGCGAGGACCACTTGAAGATTAGCCCGCGCCTCCGGATAATCGGGCCGGAGCTCCAATGCGCGCCGGAAAGCGGTTTCCGCCTCGGCCCTGCGACCTTGTCGGAGCAGAACCGCTCCCAGGTTGTTGCTGGCCTCGGCATGATGGGGCCGGAGACGGATCGCCTCCCGGTACGCGCGCTCGGCATCTGCAAGCTGACCTGACTTAAGCAGCACCGTGCCGAGGTTGAAATGCACGTCGGCGAAGGCGGGATCCAACTCGAGCGCCTTCCGTAGCAAGCGCAGCCCCGCATCCAGCTGCCCCAGCTCGCAGAGGATCACGCCCAGATTGCCGAGCGCCTCCAAGGAATTCGGATTTACCGCAAGAGCCGACTCGTACTGTTGAATCGCCTCGCGAAAACGCCCTGCGCGAAAGTGGCAATTGGCCACCCCGATCCGCGGTGGAAGGTAACGGGGTTCAATTTCGATCGCTCGCTGGAAGTGGCGGAGCGCTTCCTCGTGGCGTCCCATATTATTTAAGACACCGGCGAGGTTGTGATGCGCCCGCTCGTTACCGGGACGATGCATCACGGTATCGCTCCAGAGGGTGAGCTCGGATTCGTAGACCCGGCTGCGCGCGTGGGACACGACTCCGAGCGCGAAAGCCACCAACCCGAGCCCGAAATGCCCCCAACGGGGTTGAAACCGTTGGACCGTGACGACGATCAAAACGATCACTGCAGCCAAAGGAAGGTACATCCGGTGCTCAGCCATTGTCTGGGCGGCAAGGGGCATCACGCTGGAGCTGGGACCTAGGATCAGAAAGAACCATGCCCCAGCCAACGCCCACGGGGAATTCCGGCGTAAGGCATGACAAGTCAGTGCCGCCAGTCCGGTCAGAAACAACCCCTGAGGTAGTACTGATACCCAGTCCGTCACCACATCGGTGCCATAGTCGGCGATCAACGGATGAGGCCAAAGGCAAAGCCTGAGATAGATCACGATCGCCTGCCATTGCTTAAGGAAATAGGCCCACCAGCTGATGGTACCGGTACCAAAGCCGGCGGCGTCGCCGCGGGTCCCGCCCATTCCAGCGACGAGTACTCCCAGGATGAGCCAGCCCGCAAAGAGAGAAACATGGAGCATCCGCCTTTGCCGCCAAGCGGCCGGAAAACTCCCTGACAAAATACTCCGGTCAAATAGGAGCACGAGGATTGGCGCGACAAACATGATCTCCTTAGTCGCCATGCCGATCGCGGACAGCGCCGCCGCCGAAATGTACCAGGGCAATGGACGCTGCGAAGATGCCCCGCGGAGGACGCAGAGGATCGTGGATAAGAGGAAAATTCCGGCGAGAATCTCCGTTCGCTGAATAACGGAAGCAACCGACTCGCTCTGCAACGGGTGAACAACCCAGATCAGGGCGACCCAGAGGGAAACACTCCCCGCGTTTCCTACACCGCATCGCGGCAACACGCGAAGGAGGCAGGCGTAAAGCAGGATGCCCGCGACTCCATGCAGCAGAATGTTGGTTAAGTGATAACCGAACGGCTCCAACCCGCTTAGAGCATGGTTCAGTGCGAGTGACAGGTTGACGACGGGTCGACCACTTACGCCGCTTCCGTTGTTCGGAGGTGAGAGCACCGCTCGCCAATCGGAAAGGCTCCGGATTGTCGGGTTATCCCGTACCGCCAGACCGTCATCAAAGACGAACGGACTCCACAGGGTTCGATGGAAAGCCGCCAGCGAAGAAGCGACCAATACCACGGAGACCAAGCTGAACGTCCAGCGACTTTGGGTTAATCTGACCACCGAGGCACTTGCTGAGACACCAAGCCCCACGGCACAACGGCAAATCCATACCGGCAAAGAAAAAGGGGCGCCCCTTTCAGGGCGCCCCTTTGCGGCGTAATATCAGTCTAACAAATCAAGGGGACGGAGCCTTGTACGAGCTCGCACCCAGGTTAACCGGGGCACGACCGTTCAAGTTACCAGCCTGGCTTGTGGCGCTCAGATCAACCGCACCCAAGGCGCGGAACGTCAGACCGTTCGCGACGAAGATGTTGTTGCCCACGGTGATCTTGCCACCAGCGTTCAGCTGCAGGGAGCCGTTGAACACGCTGGTACCGGAGAACACGCTGGTTCCGACACCCGAGGTAAGGATGTCCGCCAAGCTGGTGAGCGAAGCGTTGCCATTGGCGACGCTGCCACCGGCGAGGTTGAGCGAAGTATCCTCGGCGATGTTTACCGAGAAACCGCGGAACTGAACCGCACCGAACTGGTTGCCCGAACCAGTGATGGAGATGTCTCCACCGCCCGCATCGAGGAAGATGGCGCCGGTAACATTAACGCCACCCGCCGCCGCGTCCGTGATGTTGCCCGCGGTGTTACGGATCGTCATCGAGCCGCCGACCGAGGTGCCGGAGGCCAGCGTGGTGGTTACACCATTCTGGACCGAGGCGCTGCCCGCCGTGGTGAGCTTCAGCGTGCCACGGAAGGTATTGCCGTCGCTCAGCGTGATACCGGCGGGTGCAGTCAGCGAGGCTGCGCCACCCGCATTGATCGCAGGCGTCGGGCCGCTTACGATGCTGCCGTTCTCTGAGGTAACCGTGAGGCTACCACCGGTGACCAAACCGGCGGTGGTGCCGGTGTTGACCGAGACGAGACGAACGGTCCCGGACTCATTGACGGTCACGTTCGCACCCGTGCCGACACCGTTCGTGGTGTTGACCGTAAGGCCGCCGAAGTTGTTGCCGGCGTTACCGAGCGTGATCGCACCACCCTGCGTGTTGAGCGTGGTGTCGCCGAACGCAATGACCTTGGAGCCGGTGGCCTGGCTGATGGAACCTGCTGCCGCACCCGAAGTGTTGGCGCCGAAGGTTCCAGCGCGAACGGTCACATCGCCGAGGACGATGCTGGCGTTCTGGCTTACCGACGAGTTGGTGGAGGCATTGATCGAGACCGGCACCGTGATGTTGTTCGTGGCCGCCGCGGTGAGGTTTACGCTTCCGGCCGCGGTGAACGACAAGGAGCGGGAAACCGCCGGAACGAGCGGATCAACGTTGGCCAGCGCGGGGAGCTGGATACCGGTCGTGCCGGTGCCCTGCAGGATGTCGCCGCTCGTGCTCGTGAGGACGACGCTACCACCGACCTCCTCAGCCGTCGCCGCGTTGATGGCGACGGAGCGAAGGTTCAAGCTTCCCGCCTCAGTGAAGGCGATATTAGCGGCCGTCGCGCCGAGGCTACCGGCAGCAAGACTGACCGGGCCGAAGCTGTGACCACTCTGCGTCACTGAGATCCCGTTGGCGGAGCTGAACGCAGCGGGCCCGAAGACCACCATGCCCGGAGCCGAGTCAGTGATGTTCGCGGTCGCACCCGTCGAAGTGAAGGAGGCTCCACCCGAGCTAAGCAGCGAGATGCCGGAACCGAGAACGACCGGCCCAGCGGCGGTCACGGTGGCTGTACCCGTGCCAGCGCTGACCGCATTGCTGATGGTCACACCATTCGGGTCATTAACCGTGACGGCACCCGTACCGGAGACGTTGAAGCCCACGGTTGAGAAGTCGCCGCCGCCGGCCGTATTGAACGCGATGTTGCGGTTGGCGCTCGCGGTAGCAGAGACATTGCCGGTCACACCGCGGCCCGTGGCGCTGGCGGAGCTTACAATGTTCGTGTTGACGCTGTTGCGCACCGTCGCGCTGGAGGCGTTCAGCAGGTTCACGTTACCCGCGATGGCGTTGGTCGCGTTGTCGAGGGTGATCGTGCCGGGGCTGAAGAACGAGTTCGCGCTGAGGGAAACGTCACCCGTAGTGGTAACGGCGCCCGAGTTGACGATGTCACCAGAGATACTCGTCGCAGCAACGGATGCAGCGGTGATCGTACCCAGGTTGATCGTCGTGTTCTCGAAGGCCGTCAGGCTGCCCGTACCAACGTTTCCATTGAGGGAGCCGAAGAAGTAGGCGGTTGAGCTACCCAACGGTGTCGGAGCACCGAGGGTGACATTGGCACCCGTGGTGTTGGTGGTGACCTTGCCATTCACGCGGATGCTGTTGGCACCCGTAGAAACCTCGGAGTAGCGAGCCAAGGTCGAAGTGACCGTGCCAGCCGGACCCGCGGTGCTGACGGTCAGGTCGCCCACGACATTGATGACGTCGGTGGAAGCCGAACCGAGGCTCACGCCGCCGGTAGCGTTCGGGACGATCGAGGTGATCGTTCCGTTCGAAGCATCACGCGTCACGGTGTAGGTGAGGCCGCCACCGGTGACCACCGGAGTGACGTTGTTGTTCAGGCCGGCACCAGTGATATTCACACCGGTGACGGCATTAGCGGCATTGCTCACAACCGTTGCGGTGGCGGGGGTGATTCCCGCCCCAGCGGCGATCGTGGCGCGGGGGGCATAGCTACCGAAGTAGCCCGTTCCCGCGTTCGTGACCGTTACGCTCGAGATGACACCATTCGCGTTCGCGGTGGCAAAGCCAGTCGCGGTGCTGGGTGCAACGTAGCCAGGCAGAGTGCTGGCCGCAGGAATCGTGATCGTCGGCGCGGCAACCATTCCGGAGCCCAACGTTCCCGTGGAGCTCATGCGGATGGTGCTGATCTGACCGTTGGCGTTAACAACGGCTTCCCAACCAGTGGGCGAAACGGCTCCGGCGTCGGCAACGTTGGCCGTGATGGTGATCGGAACGATGCTACCGGGGCGGTAACCGTTACCGACGGCGCGCGGAAGAACGACGCCTTGGAATTGGCCACCGGAGAGCAGATAACCCTGCGAGGTCTGGCCCGCGGAAGCCACAGTGATCGTGGGGGTTACGTCAACCGGAGGAGCGGAGAACGTGACCAGGATGTTAGTCTGATTGGGCGTATAGCCAGCCAGCACACCCGCCACATTGACGACGTCAACCTGACCGTTGGAGGCATTGGTGGTGACCTGCGCGCCACCGGAAGGAGCCGACTGCACGGTCGTGAGGGTCAGCGCGGTGCCGTTGGCGAGCCCGCCCACGAGACCGAGACCCGCGTTGACGGTCAGGTTGCCCTTGGCGTCGGTACCGTTGCCGACGACGACCGCGTTGGCGTCACCAACCGTCGCACCGGAGGGAGCGTTCTTGACGACCAGCGTGCCGAAATCGTTTGCGGCGTTGCTGAGGGTGATGTCGGTCGCCGCGGTGAGGGTCGCGGTGCCGCTCGAAACCACCGCGCCGGTCTGGGTGATACCACCAGTGGTCGAAGTGAGGTTCAGGGTCGCAGCGCTGACGGCCGGGACCGAGAGGGACTGACCCGAGGAGATCGTCAGGGCCGACGATGAGGTCGAGACGACCGGGGCCGTGATCGAGACGGAGCCATTGGTCGCGGAAATCGAGAGCGCGCCGCTGGCGTTGATCGCGTTGACCGGAGTACCGACGAACGTGATCGACGGGGCCGTGGTATAACCTGAGCCTGGATCTGTGACGACGATACCTGAGATCTGGCCGGAGGCATTGGTTGTCGCGTAACCGGCCGCCGTGGTGTTGTTTGCGCCGCTCGGAGCCGCAAACGTTATGGCTACGGTCGAGTTCGGGGCATAACCAGCACCGGCGTTCGCGCCAGCATTGTTGACGGTCGCGGAGGTCACACGACCGCCCAGCACGCCACCAACGGGATTTTGGTTGGTCGCGCCGGCCGCGGTCGAGTTGACCACAAAAGATCCGGCAGCCGTGGCGCCAGCTTTGTTGTTAGCGGCGGTCGCGAGACCGATGCTCACGTCGGTAGCGGCGCTGATTGAACCGGCGCCGGTGAAGCCGTTGGGAATGGAGACGCTACCGGCGGTGGAGGCGATGGTCGCACCCGGAGAGGCCAAGCTGTAAAGCGAGAGGTCACCCGCAGAGCGGAAGGTGGAACCCTTTGCGGAAGCATTGGCATTGCCCGGAGCAACACCGGCATTCAGGCCAGCGGTCAGAGTCCCAGCCGAGGAAGTAGCACTTACGGCACCACTCGTGACGAAGGTACCCATGCTGACGTTACCGGTGGCGGTGAGAGTGGCAGAACCGGAGGAGTTGGTCAGGTTGCCCACCGACAGAGCGCCGCCGGTAGTAGTGGCGACCAGATTGCGTCCGCCAAAGTTATTAGCGGTGAAGACGCCACCAGTGTAGGTTCCGATCATGATATCGCTGTTGCCCGTGATCGTGGCGGTACCCGAAGCAGCGGAAGTCGATAGGGTGCCGATAGCAAGTGCACCCGTTCCAGCGAAGGTCACAGAACCCGTAGAAGCCGAGAGGTTGATACGGGGATTGGGATTGAGCACCGTCGGCACAACTTCGACTCGAGCGGACGAGGAAGCCATGGAGATGCTGCCGCTACCGGAAGCCGTCACCGCAAAGGCGGTGCCGGTGTCGGTCACGATCCTGGAATTGCCGAGGGCAATACCGCCGGTTGAGTCGGCGATGCTCACCGCGCCAGCGTACGGAAGGGTCACACTTGTGAAGTTGACATCACCGAGGGTGACAGCGCCAGCGGCTACCGTGGAAGCTGCCGAACCAGTCGTGATCGTCGCAGCACCAGCCGAGACGGCGTTGCCTTGAGTGATCGCACCGTGAGCCGTGGTGCCGGTGGTGTTGATCGAGAGGTTACCAGCGACTCCAGTCGTGAAAGAGGACGGAGCGGCTACAGAGACGGTCGGCGCGGCGACATAGCCGATACCATTATCGGTGAGTACACCGCCGGTGATGTTACCGCCGGCATCGGTGGTCAGGTAGCCTGCGGCGGCGCGACCCACCGTGGTGGTGGAGGTGTTCGTCGCAGCAGTGCTCTGAAGAATCGTCGGAGCGGTGATCGACAGAGCGATCTGGGAATTCGGGGCATAACCGGTTCCAATGGGAACGCCGGTGATTCCAGCGAGCGTGCCGTTGGGATTAAGCACAGCGGTCAGGCCGGTTTGGGTGACACCTGAGCCGGAGAGCGAAACGTTGCCACCGTTGGAGGTGAGCGTGAGGTTACCCGCCGCGCCGTTGACCTGGTTGACCGCGAGGGCGCCAGCCGTGGCGAGGCTGATGTTACCGCCGATGGTGCGGGCGGTGACATTTCCGAAAAGCACGCCGGAGCCGACATTCACGCTTTGGCCGGCCAAGACGATGTTGTTACCCGAACCGATCGCCTGCACCTGAGCGCGGCTTCCGGCAGCGGAAACGCCTGCAACGGAGGTAACGCCACCCGCAGTGCCGTTGTAGGACAAGGTTCCCGTGTTGGCGAAGTTGGCAGCCGCGAGAGGCTCGTTGATCGAGCTCGCGTAGAAGCCGCCGACATTGATCACGGCGGTGTTGCCGATCACGATGCCGTTCGGATTCATCACGTAAACATTGCCATTCGACACGAGTGAACCATCGATCTGGGTGCCGAGAGCACCCGTCACGAGGTTCAACACCGAGCCAGCAGCGCTGGGCAGCGTGTAGGTGAGGGTGTCGGCCGCGCCGATCGTGTCAGCGCCACCGCCGAAGTTAACCCATGAGAGTACCGCCTTGTCAGGAGCGGTGATGTTCAGCGTGTTGGCGCCCACCTGAGAAACCTGCACGCCGGTGGAGGTCGTGAGGTTCGTCGCGGTGATGCCCGGTAGCGCCCACAACGGAGCGGGCAGAATCGCCATGGGCCCCGTGACCAGGGCGGCGAGAATCAACTTCTTTAGAGAGAAGTTGGAGCTGGTTTTATTATTCATGGATTGGACTGATACTAAGGATTTTGACTGAATACGCCTGACTCAACGGACGACAGAAGGCCGACCCCTCCCACCTGGCAAGCACTATTTCTCGGCGCCAAAGGCCCGAAGGGTCGGGACTTCGGGAGCATGGAAATTGGATGCTTGTTTGCAAGTGGATGGGAACGGACTGAAGGACGACCCCATTGCAAATTCGGTGCCAAGCAGTCAAAACGAGCTTTAAAAACCTGTTAAACAAGAGGTTAATGTAGTTTTATCTGAGAGCCCTCGAGCTCTTTGATTAGGGAAATTTTCCCAAGCGCGGGCCTCGTGGACGGGAAAATACCCCGATTTCCCCTTGAGTGGCGGAGAACGGGGTAGCCGACGACATTCCGATCTTGCACCAGCACCGCGAGTTTCGCGAAAGGGCGACCGCAGCCGGCAGGTAAGGGCCGAAGCCACCGGTGGATTCTTGCTTTTGCGGTTTCGAATGATTCCCCTCGCCTAAACTAGGAACCCTTGTCGACCGTGCCTTTCTTACGAAATCCGATGCGTTCATTTCCCCGATTTATCCGACCCTTGTTATTTACGCTTGGCTTGATCGTAGCGGACCGGACTACGGCGAACGAATCGGTGCCTCAGACCCCTTCAAACTCCTCCCCGATACTTAAGAAAATGATCCTCGCCGAGTCCGAAGCGGCGGTTCTGGCCTTGCCGCCGGATGTTCAGGGCGCGAGCCAAATCGTCTTCAGTGGACTCCCTTTGCTGGCCGACCAGGAACTGGCGGAATCGTTAGCGCCCGCTATCGGGAAAGCGCTGGATATCGACCTGATAAATGCGATCGGCAATGTAATCAGACAATTCGGGATCAAGAAGGACCGGGTTTTGAGCGTGGTCGTCCCAAATCAGGACGCGAGCGGCGGTGTCCTCAGGATAGCGGTCATCTTCGGCACCTACCGGGATATTTCCTTCAAGGGCAATCGCTGGTTCAGCGCGAAAATGCTCCGTGAGAAACTCGGCGTAAGGGCGGGTGATCCAGTCAGCATATCACGGCTCGACGAAGCGGTTAACTGGGCTAATACCAACCCTTTCCGACGTATCCAAGTTATGCTTAATCCCGTGGCTCAAGCCACCGGCCAGACGGACCTCATCGTCGGCGTCGAGGAGCGGATTCCCCTCCGATTACTGGGCACCTTTGAGAACTCTGGAAACGAAGTCATCGGCGAGAACCAGTTCAGCGGCATGGTCCAATACGGCAACGTCTTCGGAAGGGACCACCAGTTCACGTACCAACTCGTCACGACCGAGCGAACCAGCGTCTACCGAGCACAAAGCATCGACTATCGTATCCCGTTGCCATGGAGGCATGTGTTTCAGGTTTCTGGCTATTCCTCGCTGGTGCGGCCGACCTTCTTGGGGGGGCTCTTCACGCAGGACGCCAAACATACCGGCGCGAACGTGCGCTACACCATCCCGTTCAAGAGGTCTGACTTGGCGGCGGAATGGTTTGGTCTGATCGATTTCAAGCGTTCCAACAACAATTTGGAATATGGAGGCCAGCAGGTTCTCGCCACCGGCAACGAGCTCTTTCATTTCGGCACAGGAATCTCCGCAGGAAAACAAGACCGCCATGGGGGATGGACGGCCGGCGCCAACCTCATGTTTTCACCGGGTCGCATGACCCCCCGTAACCGCACGCTCGGCTTGCGGGAGGCCAGGTTGGGGGCGTCGGAATTCTACGTATATGGTAATGTTTCCGTCCAACGCAGCCTGAAGTTGGGAGCGGGTTGGGATCTACTCCTGCGTGGTTTCGGCCAACTCACCACGGACAATCTTCTGGGCAGCGAGCAGATCACGCTGGGCGGGGCGAATACCGTGCGCGGGTTCGATAGCCGGATCTACGCCGCGGACCAAGGACTGATCATGAACGTGGAGATCAATACCCCGCAGATCGCGTTCAAGCTCCCAGGTGCGATGGGCCGCCGGTCACCCGCTCTGATTAGATTCCTCGGATTCTACGACGCAGGTCATGTGACCTACAAGCATACCTACCCATCGGACCTGCCGTTTTCGACGTTGGCAGCGGCAGGCATCGGACTTCGGGCCGGCTGGGCCAATAACTTCGGCGTCAGCGCCGATTACGGCATCCAGATGACGTCCGCGTTGAGGCCGGTGAAGGCCCGCTCACAGGGGCACCTCAAGGTGAGCCTCGCCTACTAACCGGCCGCCAAGGGAGCAGCGCGTCGACCCGCGCATCTCGGCGCTAGAGCATGAAAATCCATCTTGGGCACCATTTTTTCGGGGCCGGCAACCTGGGGGACGACCTCATGCTCGCGGGATTCCTGACGGGGATGGCGGAGTTTCTGCCTGCCGCTCGCTTCACCTGCAGCATCCCCTTCCCTCCGGAACCGTGCCGAAGTAGGTTTCCGCAAATAACCTGGCTCCCGTACGAGGAGGCCGCTCGTGCGCGAGCGATCGCCGAAGCCGACGTTTGGCTGGGTCTGGGCGGATCTCCCTTCCAATCCGCCCTTTCCCGCTGGTTCGTGGATCATCTGGGCGCCGAAACCGAATTCTGCCGGCGGCACGGAAAGCCCATGTACTTTCTTGGTGTGGGAGTGCAGGAAACCGGTGAACTGGCTGACGACACAGCGCGAACCGTCTGCGCGGGTTCCCGGCATATCTGGACGAGAGACTCCGCTTCCGCAGAGCGACTGCTCGCCTGCCGTGGTTGTGGCGGTGTGACGGCCTCAGCTGATTTATCACATCTTTTTCTGGCTCGCTGCAGACCACCCGCGGCCAGAAACGGCCGTCTATGCGTAGTCTTGAACTTCGACCACCGTACCTGGAGGGGGCGGGACGATGCGCTCGGTGGGCTCGAGGTGCTGGGAGCGAGGGAGAACGTGTGGTTGGTGCAGGAGTCCCGCAGGTTGCCGGGCGCGGAGATCGACCTGCACGCTTCGCTGGATGAACGGCGGCAGGCTTACTGGAAGTTGACGCAACCGGAGAAGCCCGGTGCACCACTGGAAAGTGTGATCGCAGATTGGCCGAGCGGAGAGTGGCTCCTCACCGCGCGCTACCACTCGGCGCTGCTGGGCGCCTGGGCGGGATCGAAGATCGTGGTCGTCGGCATCAACGAAAAGCTTAAGTCCGTCGCCCGAGAAATCTGCGTTCCAACTGTGACAGAGGATTCCGCCTCGGATGAGGTGATCAGGGCGTTACGGGTAGCTACGATAAACACCGCTCCGCTGGCTTCATTGGAACGGGCACGCGCGGCCTGCCTTGATTTCGTCCGACGGGCCGCAAGCGGAACCTGAGCGAACGATCGACCGCCCACCGAGACCGCTCGCGACCCCGCCGAAGCGGAATTTTCTGGGAAGTCCGGAGGGCGATGGGGCAGTGTGACGGCCCATGCCGGCGCTCGCGCTAAGCCTTCTGTTCGTCGCCTACCTCTCATTGGTGGGCCGGGCGGCCTTGGCGGCATGCCGGTGGCAAGGAGGCGTGCTACGGGCGTGGCTGCTGGCACCGGCGATGGGGTTGGCGGTCGTGCTGGTGCTCA
>Ga0315902_10004961_pt1 | contig 18928 bp, 35 predicted proteins | sample LakEriMetagenome_9_FD_203523 | JGI IMG/M metagenome (GOLD analysis project Ga0315902, IMG submission 203523) | Freshwater fungal communities from buoy surface, Lake Erie, Ohio, United States - Buoy 12 MA117 | ecosystem: Environmental > Aquatic > Freshwater > Lake > Lake biofilm | place: USA... | reverse complement strand
GCCAGCGTTACTCTCTTCATCAACCCGCTTATCTATGTTGTGGTAGCAGTTGTTTTCTTTGTCGGAGCGATTTGCTATTTTGACAGGGAGAACATAGAATAGTTTCTGAAGCACCTGCTTCAACAAAATGACGGAAGGACAACCGTGTCAACAATTACAAAAGTAGCGGCATTACCTCAATGCGACTTCTGCACAGATAAAGCAAGATTTGACGGCATGACAACATACGGCCCGTGGGGCAATATGTGTGAACCACACTTCGATACATACGGCGTCGGCTTAGGAACAGGCAAGGGCCAGCGGCTCGTCGAAGAAGGAGAAGATGTTGTGATGTCGTGGGGCGAGCTCGCGGATCTCAATCACGGCAAGCAAGTAGAACTATTCGGTTTCTGCAGTTGCGAAGACTTAGAACCGCACGAATACCCGTATGAAGATTGCGGGCGTGCATGAGAGTGCCGAGCAAGTTGTATCACGCAGCACCAGAGTGCGTGTTCACGGACATCAACGGCGAGGGATTAAAGTCCCACTTCGGAGAAATTTACGCGGCGTGTACTCCTGCGGATGCAATGAATTTTATGTGGTTCAGACTTCTAGACCACCCGCACTACAAGTTCGAGAACGGCAAGGTAGTCGGCATGGACTTAGAACGGCATGACCGCATCTACGTATTTGAAATTTCAACTAACGGCACGTCCAAACAACGGTGGCGTGCTGGGACTGACCACTCCGCTGCATTCTTTGGCGGCGCGGAGAGTTGGGTGTACGCGGGTAAAAAGATTGAACGGCACGCCCTAACGGGAGTCTCGTACTTCACCCGTGAGATGGTGGAGTCAGCAAGATCCGCTGCAGCGTCGAAGTAACATCCAAATAACTTAAACCCGTGGAGCTCACTGCGAGCCCACGGGTTTATTATTTTGCTATGGGTAAAAAAGAACGGGATGAACTGCGTCGTTTAACACGGGGCGTGCCTGGAAATTATGTGCAGAACCAGAAGTCCCAAGTCTTTGAAGACCGACGCACGAAGCGTCGTAGAACCCGCGGGGTAAAAAACTCAGAGGCCATCAGTGAATCGGCCGATCACGATTCAACTTCCAAATAACTCAAAACCACAGAACCACAGCAAAAACCCAACTCCTCAGATTTTTACTCACGCTCAAATCGCCAGGGCCCCAGGCCAGTCCAAACTTCCAAATAACTTTTTGATTACCAAGATGTCTAGTCAGGTGTGGCGAGATTTGCTTTTATCAGGTAGATGATGTAATGTTTGTTATGCCAAGTAAAACGACGAAGGGATACAAATGGCAAAGGTAGTGAACATAAGCACCATCTCGAAAGATGATTTCGAGGGAATGATTTCTGCGTTCATCACAGATGAGCAGTGGGAAAAAGTTGCTGACGAACTAGAAGGTCGTGCCGAAAACTTTCTTGATGGTTTGCTCAGCGACATCATTGAAGATTACAAAGAAGGCGTAGGTGTCTTTGATGATGAACTGTAATTGGTGCGGAGATGAAATAAAGTCAGGCTTATACGAAAATCACAAATGCATAGAAGAAAACGAGGAGAACTAAATGGCGACCTATAAAATCTATGCGACCCTCACCAAAGAGTATGTGGTTGAGGTGGGCGAGGCAGAGAGTGAAGACGACGCCATCAACAAACTTGATGACTGGATTTCAGATGACTTCGAGGATTATGAAATCAACGCCAAGTGGGATTTTGTTGCTGTCAATACTGACTGCTGTTCCCACGACTCTCACGAAAACTATTGCGATTGTTGTATGAGCACTTGCGAAAAGTGCGGAGATGTGAAATAATAAACCTGTTCCAAATGGAACTATCCAAAACGACGAAAGGATAAAAATGCCAAACTGGGTATTCAACAACCTGACTATTACAGGTGAAGAGCAAGACCTCAAGAAGTTTGCTGAGAAGGCAAGCAAGCCACACCAGTCCTACTGGATGGATTGGACAACAAATGAACAGAAAGAAGAAACTGAAAGCAGAGTTATTTCTTTCTGGAACTTCAAAGAGCCAGAGAACAAGCAACTTTACTTTGCTAACTCTGACTACAAGCCTGAAGGCTATGACCAACTAAGTGTTGAAGAGAAGATGGCTATCTCTATGCAATTCAAGTCAGATGGTTGGTATGACTGGAACTGCCGTGAGTGGGGCACGAAGTGGGATGCAAGCGACCCATACCTTGAAGACAACAGCGAGAAGGGCGAACTCCGTTATTCCTTTAGCACGGCTTGGTCTCCTGCGGAGGGTGCATACCAAGCAATGGTTGAACAGCACCCAGAACTGTCCTTTGAGTTTGATTGCGAAGAGGAGCAAGGCTGGGGTGTGAAGTTTGCCAGCGAGAACGGCGAGTTGATTGTGGTGGAGGAGTGGGACATCCCAAATAGCCACGCTGATTATGTGGCGAGGGATAACGCAGACGGATGTTCCTGTGCCCACTATTCGGATGAACCCGAGGAGTGGTATGAGGACTGCCCTGACCGAGAAGAACGGCTCGCCCAAGAAGCCAAAAAGACGGAAGAAGTAGTTCAGAAGTTTGAAGACATCAGCGAGATGATTGTCTAAGAACGGCACGGCGTGGGTGGGGTAAAAAAGCCCCACCCATACCAAACGGCAGGGTAGTATTAGTTTATTGAAACGGAAGGGTAAAAACGGGATGGAAGAGAACGAGATTCTAGACGCGGAGCTTGTAGAAGACGGCTCGCCTATAGAGGTAAAAATAGTAGACCCGCAGCCTGTAGAGCGCTCGCTAGGTTACTTCGCGCTTGACGGGAACTACGGAGACGCTAGCGGTCTGCTCGTATTGGAAACTACATTTTGGAGAGAAGTAGATTGGGAAATCCTCGAGTCAGCATCGGATAGCCAGCGTGCAAATGTCGCACGGTTAATAACGGAGTCCTACGAGAAGCCTGAGGAGATGTCGGTGTTGTATGACAAGTTCGAGCAATACGGTATTGACCTCGATAACTTTATGCCGCGGGACCAGCTTGACAGTTAGGCCCTTGATAGGGTAAAAATCTTACGTGGGTTTCTTCGTCGTTATCCCACGTAGACCTGAGCAAGTCACAAAACTGCTCACCTTTTTTTTGGCGCTCGCCATTTTTATCCCCACAGGGTCAGGAAATAAATCAAAAAGTTTTGGTGTTCTACTTGACAATGGCAGGAAGATGAAATAATCTTTTCCTGTCAAACGACGAAAGGACACCCAAATGGGATACACCCATTATCTAAAAAGAAGTCTCGATAGTAACGAGCCTGAACTTTATGAAAAGGTTCGTAAAGGTTTTATCGAGTTAGTAAAAAAAGCTGACCTCAATGGCATAACAGTTGCAGATGCTTTTGGAGAAAAAGCAGGTGCGTGGCAAGCAGATGGCGAGCGCATCGCTTTCAATGGCATTGAACCACAAGCGTGTGAAACTTTTCATTTCTCTCAGATAGTGCCACCTGCACCTGATTGGGATAAAGATGCAAAAACTTCTTTCAACTTTTGCAAAACACAAATGCACCCTTACGACACTTTAGTTTGTGCAACCCTAATACTCATCAAAGATGTTTTTGGGAAGCAAGTTGAAGTTTCCTCAGATGGGGGGTGGGAAGAGTGGTCTGAGGGTCTAGCCCTCTACACCTCAGTTTTCGGAAAGACCACGACACCTGAAAATCTTTTTGCTGAAGAGTTTGCACATTTAGCAGAGAGATGGTAGATTAGTTTTCACTAGCACCAACAACGACGAAAGGACACCCAATGCTAGATAACACGAAAGAAGTTCAGGGCGTAGGAGTTTATGCAGAGTTCCGTAAGCCCGGAGCAACAATGCAAATAATCATCACCCCTGATGGTTACACAACAGATGGCAAAGATGTTCCTGCCAATTTGTTTCGCAGAGTGGTAACACCTGCTTCCCCAAAGAAACAATGGCGTAACTCTCCAATACCTAATCACGCAATAACTGAATTAGGTGGAGTAATGCTTGATGATGAAAAGAAAGAAGCGTTTGCTACTCAAAGATTGTTTTTCGCTATGGATTTGTTTGATGCGATAAACAATGGTGGTTGGCAGATTGTAAAAGATGCTTTCCTTGTGGAAGTATCAAAAAAGGATTTAGAAGAAATCCGAACAGGTAAGACACCCAACAAGTTGCTTTATCGCATTGGTTTAGTGCGTGAAGCAAGCGAGTTCCCTGAAGAACTCATAGCGTAGAGAGAAAAGGACATAGGGAAATGGAAAATGTAAATCTTAGAGAAAAATACTCTTCACTAGGTGGGAGTAGCACACTATGGCAATTCGCTGAAGAAGTTGTTGCACAGGCAGTATCTGAGAGTTCAACAAAAACTCTTTCAGCAGTAGTGAACCCTGCGGGGCGTTATGTTGCTCGCGCAAGTGGTTCTGACAGAGCGCCACGCAAGTCAAAGCAAGTTATTAGTGTCGAGAGTATGGAAGGCGCTGAGTCTTATGCTCGACCAAATGGCGATTTGTATTTTGGTCGCAAGTGGGGCGAACACTCAGATGTTATGGCACTTCGCAAAGCGAGAGAAATGACAATGAAGTCTTTCGCAGGTGAAGGTGGTTCTCCAATGTTCGCACTTATTTATGGCGCTCCGGGTTGCGGAAAAACTGCGATGGTCGAAGCAGCGTTTGGTGAAGATGTTGTCACACTTATGGGAACAGGTGACACAGAAGTCGCTGACTTAGTTGGTGGCTATGTCCAAACTCCAAGTGGTGGTTTCGATTGGGTTGATGGTGGTTTGATAGATGCCGCCGTCAATGGCAAAGTTTATTTCATTGACGAAATTGGTTTGATTGACCCAAAGGTTTTGTCACTTGCTTATGGTTTGATGGACGGACGACGCGAGTTAGTTGTCACCGCAAATCCTGAGCGTGGCACTATCAAGGCTCACGAAAACTTTTTCGTAGTCGCTGCGACAAATCCAAATGCTCCGGGAGTTAGACTTTCTGAAGCGTTGTTATCTCGTTTCACTATTCAAGTTGAAATGACTACTGATTGGGCGCTCGCAAAAAAGCTTGGAGTTCCAACTGCGATGGTTACTGCTTCACAAAATCTTGCTAAGAAGCAAGTATCAAATGAAGTTTCTTGGTCTCCACAAATGCGAGAACTTATTGCTTTCCGAGATGTTGCGAAAACTTTTGGCAATACTTTCGCTATCTCGAACCTTCTTGCCTCTGCCCCCGAAATAGACAGACCTGTCGTTGCCGATGTGCTGACAAGGGCTTATGGGGAAGAGGTCAAGCCAGCGAAAATCTAACCCCTATGTCGGATTTTCGTTGAACAGGTGGGGGGCGCTTCATTGGGTGTCGCGCCCCCTACTCTCCCTACTTGACACCCAAAGCATTTTCATTATAGTATTTACCTGTCTCGGACAAAGACATAAATGGAAGGAACGACGAAATGGCACACATAAAGATTTCTGCCACTAGAGCAGAGTCCACTCCGAAAGAGTGGTTAGGCGTAGGCGCACAGATAGGCGAACTTGTAAATACTTGGTCTGATAGGTCAGACCTAATCGCTTATGTAGGTGAAGGTGCAGGTGGTAGCGCACCAGCGTGTTACAACCCTGCGCTCGCAGAGGTTGAAGTAAATACAGAGATTGCGTTTGGCAAAGTAACAACTCCAATGATGGTTGGAGATTTACGCGAGCGCACTCAGCAGTATGAGTTTCCTAAAGCAACAGGCGCAATACTTCACGAAGCGTTTCACGCAAAGTTTTCTATTTTTGACATACCAAAGGCTCACAAAGATTTAGAAAAAGATGAAGTTGAAGCTTTGATGTTACTTGAAGAAGGTCGCATTGAAACTCAGGGTGTTTGGCACAAACCTGACTCTCTAAACTTTCTACGCTCTTGCGCGATGGAAATAGTTATCGCAGATGCAAAAGAAATGGAAGCAAGCACTTCAACTACTCAAAGTTGCGCTAGTGCGATTGGTTTAGTGTTGGCTCGCGTTGATGCGGGCATCATAGATGCTGATGAAGTTGCAGGTATCGAAAAGCAGGTTTTAGATTTCTTAGGTGAAGAAGTTGTTTCTAAGTTGCGAGAGATTTCTAAAACTTTCCGCGAAACTATTATTGACTTCCCAACTCAGGGAGAAACTCTTCTCTATCCATTAGCAAAAGAGTGGGCGAAGATTATTCGCGATGTGAAAGAAGAGAAGGGCGAGAAAGATGAGCAGATGGCTCAGGCTTTCGCTCAGGCTCTTATGGAAGCATTAGAAGAGGCTTCAGATGAAATGTCAGTTTCAACAAGTATGGCGCTATCAGACCAACAAATGTCTGAGGAAATGGCAGAGGAAGCAAAAGCAAAAGCAGACCAAGCCAAAGAAGAAAATGACAACAAAGATGTGGCAAAAAAAGTTTTCAATAAATCCACAACAGAAACAGGTGGAAACACAAACTCGACTCTTGTAGAAGTTCGTAAGCCAACTAGCGCAGAGCGCATCGCGGCAGTTACGATTTCTAAGATGCTAGAAAAAGCAAAGTATCGTGACAGAGATGCGACAGAGATTACTTCAATTATTCCTCCCGGAAGATTGCGCTCTCGCGCACTCGTCCAAAATGCCGCGATGAAGTCACGCGGAATTGTGCAACAAACAGAAGCGTGGCGTCGCACAGTTCGTAAGCAGACAGAAGAAACAACTCTTACAGTTGGCGTGATGGTGGACATTTCAGGTTCTATGGGAGATGCGATGAAGCCAATGGCTACAACTGCGTGGGTTATGTCTGAAGCAACTCGCAGAGTTCAAGGAAGATGTGCGATGGTTTATTATGGTTCAGATGTTTTTCCTACCTTGAAGGCAGGACAACACCTTGAAGAAGTTCGTGTCTATTCTGCGAGCGACTCAACTGAAAAGTTTGACAAAGCATTTCGCGCACTTGATGGCGCACTAAATCTTCTCAATGGAAGTGGCGCTCGCTTACTTGTAATTGTTTCAGATGGACAATACACACACGAAGAAAAAATAAAGGCTCGTCATTGGACAAAGCGTTGCGCCGAGTCAGGCGTTGCGGTTCTATGGCTTCCTTTTGATGGCGGTCATTACGCCAAGTCTTTACTCGATAATAAATCGGGCGTGGTAATGTCAGGTGTGCTTGACCCTGTATCGGCTTCCGTAGAAATCGGAAGGACGGCAGAGCGAGTTCTAACAAATGTGGGAACGCGGTAGCAATACGGCGAACTCTCAACCTGAGTCTTGTTATGCGTCCTTCCAGCGCGTTGTCCAAACAAGATGAAGGTAAAAGTGGAAGCCCCGTCGGTCACGGCGGGGTTTCCCACCAAACGACGAAAGGCGGGTAAAAATGGACGGCATACAACCACTACTTGACAATGTAGGTGCAACAGTTGAGTGGGATAGCGGTTTGCCGATGCACGAAGATAAACGGGACGCGATGTTTTATTGCGACGGCAACTCTTCACGATTTGTGGCAGGGGTAAAAATAGCTGAGTTCTCGGTAGACATTTATTGCGACGGCATCACCGATGTTCGTGATAGAACAAATGGCCAGCGTTATACATACGGCGGGGATTTAATAATGCACGACTACACGACGGACGAGTTGTTAAATCAGGCAACCGAAAGCGGTGACTTAGAGATTGTCAATAACAGTTGGTTCGATTTGTATTGTGATGGCGAGCATCTTGATACGGTGACGCACGATGTGTGGGACGCAATACGGAGTGCTATTTCTTGGTTACAAGAAGAGAAGCAAAACGCACAAGCCATTGAAAATGTTGGCTTGGAGATGGTGTAACGGGTAAAAATAACGGGTAGGAGAAAACGACGATGGCAAGAGTTATTCAGTTGATGTTGGTAGAAGCAGAAAGCGCAGAAGACGCAAAGCGGTCTGTTCTTGGTTTGCTTGAAGGTGATGGTTCGCCTACACCTGATTGGTCGGATTATCACGATGTAGTTGAGTTCTTCGACAAGGAAGAAGCGGTTCCCTACTCAACAACCATTGGCAAGATGATGTTTAACGAGATGGTTGCAGAACGGGAAGCTGAACTGAAGAGGTATTACGACCGGGTAAAAAATTTCGATTTGAAAAAATCTGTTGAAAATTACGACCCGTTCAAGTCAGGTGGTTACACAGAAGATGACTTCCGTATCTATGAGATTAGAAAGATAGCCAGCATCTTGGAAGATAGATGGACTATGGATAGTGCCGTCTATGACCTAGAAACTTGGTCAGCAAATCTCAAAGCCTTTAGAGAGCGTTGCGAACTTGCCCCTGAGATGCAATACCTAGTTGCGGTGAGTTTCCACCACTAAGCGACACGCCCAGCAAAATGTGTTTGACAAGAGTGCAGGGAAGTGCAAGAATACTTCCAACGACGAAAGGAGTAGAAATGGCGAAAAAACCCGTCATTATTTACATACATTGTTGGAGATGCGGAAGCCCGTTCTCCATCAAGGAAAGTGATTACACACATCACGCAGGGTGCGGTAAATGCTAAGCGTTTGCGTTAGATGCGGTTGGGAACTCCATCAAGACTTTGGGTGGGTAGATGCCTTTGGCGAACTCACTTGTTCAGATGGTATAGCCCATCAACCATCAAAAGTATCAAAACTTGTTACCAAATCGTTACCAAAAAGTGCTTGACTTGACTTGACAGATGTCAGGAAGGTCGTGTAATGTTCTATCTATCAGGGAAACCTGAGAACCTCTCTGAGGAAGTCTCTGAGAGAAATGACGAAATGAAAAGGAGTCTTAGTTATGTCTAAGGCAACAGTTACAAAGACAGTAGCAACACCAGCAGTAGTAGAAGTAACAACCACAGTTGAGACAAAAGCAAATGCCGTTTATCTCGACAAAGCAACCCAGATTGTGATTGAGCAGTTCATTGAAAAGCGTGACCTCATTACAAAGATGGAAAAAGAAAAGAAGGAACTAGAGGCACAAATCAAGACTTATCTTGGTGAGGCTACACAGGGACTTCTACCAGATGGAACTCTCCGTCTTGAAGTATCACACCGCGAGCGTCGCGGTATTGACACCGAAGCCCTAAAGACCGCCTTTCCAGAGGCATACGAAGCAACACAAACCCTTAGCAAGTATGTGGTGCTAGTCGCTAAGTAAAAAGCAGTAACGAGAAGCCCCCGCAGAGATGCGGGGGTTTTTCTTTTGTCCAGATGCGTGCGGAATTGCGGGGTAAAAATTCCGGGAGCTGAAGCAAAAAATCCAGGTCAGCAGCAAATTCCTGCACCAGGTGCGAATAACTTTTCAATGATGCACGGATTATTTGGTGACTTTCTTGCAAATGATTGACAAAGATGCAGGAAGGTGTTAGATTACTTCCAACAACGACGAAAGGATTGTTATGGCAAAGCCAAGTGTTACCAAAGTAAAGAACTGGGAAGTTGTCTATGACAGCGACTTAGTATCAGTTGCAGTTGGGACAGCAGAGTTTCACCAAGACTATTGGGCAGTTACAAACAAAGTAACAAAGAAAAAGAAGTATTACTACGGAGAGATGGCTTGGGCAGACTCCCGTCGTGAAGCAAGTGACATTGACTTCGGAGCGTGGAGTATTAACTAAGCGTCGAAGAACAAGAACTCCCGTGTCGAAAGATGCGGGAGTTTTTCTTTTGTTGGAAAGCTGCCGCTGCCGCTGGGGTAAAAATTTTTGATCGGCCCGGTTTATGTAATGGTGAACAACCAAACAACTTCACAATGATGCACCTGCGGCGGAGATGGTGGGTGCGGTGGTGGTGGCGCTCGCAAAAGAAATGTTTGCGACACGCTAGAAATGAGTTTGACAAAGTTGCAGGTAAATGAAATGATTACTTTCATACACGGAGTCCAGCAGTGGTCACCTGAACGACTTGAACTCTAGAGGGTCGGAAACAAGATGTTGCTCCGTGTATACCTAAAAATGACGAGAGGACAACTCAGATGGCACAGATTGAATTAACTGAAAAAGAAGCAGAACTATCTGCGATGGGTATGGCACTACTGCTTACCTTTATGCAAGAACAACTCAACAAGCATAAAAATCATAAAGATTACTCAATGGATAAGTTGTTTGCGTTAATGGAAATGTATGCAACAACAGGTGATTTGTGGGTGCGGTATCAAATGACTACAGGACTCACAAGAGAAGAGATTTCTCAATATATCTCAGAGCAGGAAGGATAAAAATGGCGACAGTAAAAAAGCAGATTAGACCTGAAAATGGTTTAGTAGCACCACTACCATCTAGTGCGGACAAGTTGGAGTTTATGAATTCTACTTATCCAATAGGTTTTGGTTTCTCTGAAAAAGGAAATCTACTTATGTTTGTTCACGACCACCCAGTTGAGGGCGAAGCACCAGTTGTTCTAGAACACCTTATTGCACCGAGAGAGTTGCAAAAAATTATTGAAGCAGCACAAGACACTTTAGATAATCTGGGTCGTCACTTGATGGGTGTAAAGCCCCGTGGGTAGAAGATTTAAGAAAGTAGATGAAATAGATTTACAAATACTTTCGGATTTAGAAGTGTTCTATAAAGAGTTTTCTATCTCAAAAAAGAGAGTAGATAGACTAATGAACTCTGCTCTAAAAAATAAAATACCTTGCAAATATATATCTGAAGTTACGGGACTTTCTCTCTACACAGTAAAAAATCTTGCGGAGAAGAAAAGAAAAGCTGAAGGGTTAAAAACAAAATGACAAATAAAAAAGATGCGGTAGAGCAAAACTTTGCGTTTGTAATAAAACTTTCTGGAATTGTTTCTGCTAAAAATGAGGCAGAAGCAAATAAAAAAATAAACTCGCACCTAGACGACCTAGGGGCAATAGACTCCGATAAACACGACCTGCATTGGCCTGATGTTTCTTGGGAAATGGAGTATGCACTATGAGCAAGGAAGTAGAAGAACTAGAAGAACTAGAAGAAGAAGATAGCGAGTTTCTAACTGCGGGGTTAGTTGGCGAGTATCTTGAACAAGAGTTTGATGAGAACGAAATTGTTTCTTACAATATCTACAGTAAATCAGATGTTGAGTCAGACCTTGGTGTTGAAATCACAGACGAACAATGGATAAAGTTCCTTAGACTCTGGGAGAACGATGAAGTCCTCAATGAAGTCCGTGCGCAAGTGTGGCTAGAAGCAGTGGATACTATTCGTGAAGAACTCGGAATAGAAGAAGAAGAAGAGTGAAGGGGTAAAAATGTCGGCAACTGAAGACAGAAAACACTTACGGGATATGTCTATCCAAGAGTTAGAAAAGATTATTTGCGAAGAGTGCAAAGAACCTGAGAAGACACTAGACCAATACTTGTGTCCGAACTGCTCCAAAGATGATGACAGACTCTGTGTTGATTGTTGCGGTTGTTACGATGACTGAACCTTTTTATGGTTACCAAACTTGCGATGCGTGCGGTGTTCCCAAAGAGTGCCAGAGTCAAGAAGAAGTTGTTGATAATGGCATCGCATTTAATTTTCAAGAGTTAGGTTACTACGGGGGTTTCATAGACAATGCTCCAGCGATGGGGGATAAAAATCTGGAGTGGAACCTATGTCACGAGTGCATACTTAAGATGTTACAAACTTTCCCGATGCTTGCGGCTAAGTTACCGAGAGGTCTTCACCCAACTGACGATAAAACCAAGCCCTGCTGTGATTGGGCTTGGAAGCACGAAGGAGATGCTATGACAGGAAGAACTTACTTTGCTGATGGTTTGGGGGGCTGGAAATAATGAGTGAGAGCATAGACAAGATAAATCTTTCGCGGACAGTTTTATTTGTGGGTGACTACTTCAGCCTGATGACCACAGTTGTCCTTGAGGAGAGCAAGCGTGCGGAAGGCGAAGATGATGATGATTTCGCTATTCGCTTGGCAAAACAGTTTATGTTGGGCTACTACGGGTGGGACTTAGAGGCAGTAGCCAATGAGATTGGGATTGTCGAGGAGTGAGCTCCTGAAGGAAATCAGGGTAAAAATTTTGTTTTATTCTAGAGCTCCAGCACACGCAGCTGGAGCTTCGCGCTCGCGGTGTGTTGATGAGGCGGGACTGCTACCCCCTGCCGCACCCTCCGCCCGCAACCCCTAGCGGGGGAGAGGTGTCGAGTCTTTTCCTATCACTTCCCTGTATGCGGTTTAGTATGTATCTATGGCTGATGTAGAAATCCTTGACTCCTCTGTTCACCCAAACCCTGAAGGTGAGAGGTTTGTTGCTGCGTTGATTGACGATGCTAATGATGGTCGCGTCAAGTTAGTAATTATGTTCGAAGAAGAAGGCTATACGGCTGTTCTTGATTTAGATACTTTAATAGAAGAAGAAGATATCTCTGCAAAAAAGCACACCCAAGATGGTGGAAGATACGACTTTCTACTTCGTGATTTGCTCTGGGAGTAGTAATGACAACGATGGTAGCAGTGCAAGGACCTACTTGGGCAGTCGTTGGCTGCGACAGCCAAGTTACTGAAGACAATAAAATTTTTATCCTTCCTAAAGATAATCCGAAGATAATGAGAAATGGTCCTTTCTTGTTTGGTGCTGCGGGCGATATGCGTGCTATCAACTTACTTGCTTATCAGTTCAAGCCACCCGTTCCACCCGTGAACTGTTCTGGAAGCAGACTAGACAAATTCGTTTCAAGTAAATTCATACCTGAGTTGAAATCATTGTTTGATGAAGTTCAATACGGGGAAAAGGGAAACCAAGAGTCAGAAATCCTCTGCGTTGTGCACGGACGCATCTACGAGATTGGCTCTGGTTACGATTGGTGCCGTGACCAAAGCGGAATTTATGCGTTTGGTTCTGGAGGAGAATACGCTCTGGGTTCGCTGCATAGTCAGCTTGAGGGTAAAAAATTTACGCTAACTGCTGTGCGTGCTGCGGTTCGGCGCTCGCTAGAGGTTGCAACAAGGCTTGACCCTAATACTGGTGGTCAGTTGCTCATCTCTGTTCAGCAAGATGAGTGCCGTCAGCCAGGCTAACCATCTACAAAAAGTTATTTGGAAGTTGAAAAGCCCCTCTCCGCCCTGACCTCAAAAGTGTTAAGACAATTCGGACATTTTGACTGTGGTCTTTATCACAAAAAATTATTTCATTTTCCTGCCATTTCGACTTGACTTTCCTGCATTTCTGAGTAAAGTTCTCTATGTAAGAACAAAACGACGAAAGGAAAGACAATGCGAGGACTACCTGATAGTGCGATTTACGGAACTTACAAGCGTCTAAAGCCACGCCGTAGCCGTAGAAGCCGACAGGAACTTACCTTCCTAGAGGTAGTGCAGGAACTCCTACACGCTCTCTATGTCTGGAACTTGCGCCGAAAGGCTCGCCGATAGATTTGACAAAATGCAGGAAGATGTAATAAACTTATCCAGTAAGACAAAATGACGAAAGGAAACAAAATGTTCGACAAAGTGCTAGAGGCAGTATTTATGTTCGACACTTCCAAGTGGAAGCAAGAGCGCAAGTATGTAGTGCGCCGTAATGTTGTATTCACTCTAATCGCAATAATCGCGCTCGCCGTGATTTGGACAGTTGCAAAGAACTTGTGGTGGACAGAAAATGGTTATTGCTGGGGCGACATCATTGAGTGTCAGTTTGGGGGCAAGTAATGCGTAAGGGAAGATTTGGTCAAGACCTATCTGAGATTTCAGATAGCGACTTCGCGGACTTCCTATTGAAGTTTGCCTTTATGACAGACGCACAATTAGCAGAGCGTGACGCACTACCAACAAAAGAAGCACGGAAGGCGTATGTAAGAAACCTTCCTCTCCCGAAGATTGGGGGCTGAAGATGTCAGGGGGTAAAAAAGCTGGCACAACAGCGCCGACTTGGGACGAGTTTGTTGAGTGCACGCCGTATGTTGATGGGAAACCTAGACCTGATTTACTAAGTGACCAAGAAACAATGTGGCAGAACAAGTTTTATGTGGTGTTTAGGAAATACCTAACAGCACACGGAGCAGATGGTCCGATGCACCTCAGCATTAGACATCAACAGCGCAAGGCTATTCGAGATTGGCGTCATTTCCAACGCATCAAGAACGAACTTGCGGGTGCTCAACGAGAAGCAATAGAGATTTTCCCACCTGAAGCATTGTTAGTTGATGGTGCTAATCAGTATCACTTGTTTGTTTTAGCGATGGGAGATACAACGCCTTTTACTTGGAAGACGGGTCGTGCCGTTTCAGGTGAAGATGGTGGAGAAGAGATGGAACGCAAAATGCGTGATATGGGTTTCGACCCAAAGCACACAGTCCAACGACCGAGAGATGGAGAGTAAAAATGAAGAGCCAGCGTTTGGCTGAAGAAGCAGCAAAGATGTATGTAGATGGTTTGGCAGTCGAGGCAGTAGCCCAGAAGTTGGGAGTTGCCTACAGGACAGCACGCAAAGCCATTAGAGCAGGTGGGGTGGAGTTTAGAGACCCATCTCAAAGATTAGTTGGGCGAACTCGCCCAGATAGGAGCGTAGTCAATGCCTAAGAACATTGTTTGGACAGCGTTGATTTCTGCGCTCGCCGTTGTAGGTTCAATAATCTCTGCGGTATTTGGTGCATCTGATTTAGTGATGGCGTTTGGTGCAACAGCAATTTCGTTTGCCATCTTGAGTGGGAGAGAATAAATGTGGTTATTTACTGATACAGGTTTTGTTAGTGCGGTTGTTTCAAAGGAAGACCGAACTAAGATTTCTGTTCGCGCTCGCGATAAGAAGTCGTTAGAAGGTTTTGTGAAGATGTTCAGGGTAAAAATTGTAGAACTCGAGCATCGTGATTATGAATATCGCATCTACCTGACAAAAGAACAACTGACTCAATGGCTTGCAACCCGAGTTGAGGAGTTGAACTATGACAATTTCAAGACTCAGGTGACAAAGACACGCGGTTATGATTTCGCGGAGCCTCTGCACGGAGTCTGGTATGAGATGTTAGAAGTGTCTGACAAGCGTAAAAAGACCAAAAAGGCAAGCACTTTAGGTTCACGCTGGTATGAGGAAGAATACAGTTACCCTCAGGCGTAGGTGCGTGTCTTGGTTTGACAGCCTTTTCTGCATCTGTGCTATGGTTTTATAGATGAAACGACACATTAGACAAAACGAAGGGCGTCCTAGCCCATTGGTTGCGAGTAACTAGCAACCTGCCCATGTCCCCTAACAAAGGAGAAGCAAATGCGAAACCCTTTATTTCGCCATGCCGAAACTACTACGTTTGGTGTGATAGCAGCAGTGCTAGCAGGAGCAGTCGTATGGAGTGCGGCAGCAAGTGCAGAAACTAATGAAACGAACGCAGGAGCAGCAGCACCCGCTGTTGTATTGGAAGAAGTGCGGCTCATCAATATGGCAGCAGCACGGATAGCTGGAGCTGAGTCCAAAGAGGAGAAGCTCCAAGAGGTAAAAAATCTAAGAACCCAGATGCAGCTTGAGCTGTTCGAAGACCGAACTGTTCCCCTTGCTCCTCTGGAACTGAAGACCTTACTCAGACTCGTTGGGTTTGAGGGTCAAGGCTTGAAGACCGCTTGGGCAGTTGTAATGACTGAGTCCAATGCTCGTCCTAAAGCCCATAACTCAAATACTCGAACAGGCGATAACTCTTACGGGTTGTTCCAAATCAATATGATTGGAGCACTTGGAGATGCACGCATTGAGAAGTTTGAACTCAAGAAGAACGAAGACCTACTCAACCCTGTGACTAACGCGGAGGTTGCTTTCCATATGAGTGGTGCAGGAACTAACTTCTCAGCGTGGAAGGTTACTGGATATAATAATGGCAGTGAAAGGTTTGAATCTTTCCTTGCTGAATACCCGACCAAAGGATAGTTATGAGTCAAGAACCAGAGCGTTTGTATGAGATGGAAGAGCCTAAGGCGCTCGCAGTTGAGCCTGAAACTCTCCCTGTTGTGATGGCTGAGCCAGCACCTGAGATGGTAAAGGTTGAAGAACCAGTTGCCATCGTAGTTGAGCCTGAAGTTGTTGCGGTTGAAGAACAGATCGCGCCAACTGACAAGAAGACCAGGGGTAAAAAATCCGTGGTCGGATCGCAGATCGCCGATGGAACTTCTGTTTATCTTTCTAAAGTTGTCTTTGAATCTGAGTATGCAAGGAACAGTAACTCTGTTGCTGTGCTTCAGATACGCCTAATCGAACTTGGTTATGCGACTGCTGGAGATGACAAGCAAGGTTGGATTAGTGCGGGAACTGCAAAAGCCCTTGAAGACTTCAAGAGTGATAACGCGGTTGCTTCAGACATCTACTCACAAGAGATGATTGAGGCTGTATTCGCTGGAACTTCAGTTGAGGTTCTCCCATAGTTTAGTTTTTACAACATCAACGCCCAGTGCATCTGAGAAAATCAGAACGCTGGGCGTTTTTGTTTGGACAACGCAAGGTGCGGGAGAGCTTGGCTGCCTAAATTTTTACCCCGTCAAGCTCTCCTGTGTCTCTGCTGCAAAAGAAAAACCCCCCAGTTTCCTAGAGGGTCTTCTTAAATCTATTAAGTTTTATGCTGTTGCTTGAATTAGAGCGTCTACATCTTGCTTGATTATGTAATACGCTACGGCACAGCCACGGCAATACTTCTCTGTTGCTGGGAGCCCTAGTTGAAAAGCATCTGTGCCTGAGAATACTAGGTCTGTGCTCTCACAGTTTGGAACTTTGCACTTCATTTGTTTCCCTTTCGTCGTTTGTTTCTATAAGGCGTTTGCCTTATAGGTAGAACTTTAACACCTTCCTGCACTTTGTCAAGCGACACGCCTACTCGACATTTCTTTCAATGTCTCTAGTTGCCCCACAAGTTGGACACTTCCACTCGTAGTATTCGGTGTCGTGTGACAATTCGATTTCGACATCTGCTTCGACATCTTCAACCTCAAACATCTTGCACTCTTCGTTATAGCAAGCCTCTGCACGAACATCACTCCACTCGTGCTGAGCCCCTGAGATTTGGTATTCGTTTCCTGTAACACCTGCGGGATAGTTGCTTGACATTTGTTTTCCTTTCGTCGTTTGCCTCTAAGTAGAACAATAGCACCTTCCTGCACTATTGCAAGTCGAATCGCTGTTTATTACATCACATTTTGATAACAAAAAACCCCCCCTAGAAAGGGAGGGAGGGTCTTTCGTTCGAGTTATCTAGGAGGCAACCAGTAACTCGCGGACTCGTTGTTCGGTGTCTTTAGCCAGAGCCAGAGTCTCACCCTCTTCCCCTGTGCCACCTGTGAGGACGACATCGCCAACGATAAAGTCAGAGCCTACCCAGAAAGTCTTGTCCCAGAGTTTCTGTGCGGTTTGATTGTGCGGTAGCCCAATGAGTTTGCCTTCCTCATTGACCCAGATAGTTAGGTCGTTTGCTAAGTCAATAGCCTGAACCCAACCACCTACTGCGGATTGTAAAGCTTGCAACCCTGTATTGTCCAGAGTTTTAATCTCACCTTCTGCGGTGATTACTAGAGCGTTTGTCATTAGTTGAATACCCCCAATACTCCAAGTGTTGCAATAATAACTACGGTTAGTATTGCCCCTCCTATACCTGCCATTTGTGCATCTAGGTTTTCATCTATCCAGTCAAGAATAAACATTAGGCAACCCTTCCCCAGATAATGTCCTGCACCTCTGCATCAGACATAGTGCGGTAAGTCATTGCTGTGCCTGTGTGTGTTTGCTCGTATACGGTGAACTCTGTAATAGAGTGAGAGCCAGTAAATAACTCTCTAACCTTTTGAACTGTATCAACGTGAAAGTTGTATTGACTTCCACCTGCGGTGATTGCAATTCCATAAGTCTTCATTGTGTGCCTCTTTCGTTTTGTCGTTATGCGGTGAGCCTCTCACCACACGCTTAATCTATCACCTTCCTGCACTATGTCAAGTCATAACCCCCCATATTTGATAACGATTTGGTAACAAAGTTTTAGCCTCTAACATCACAATAACCCCTACACACCTGACCAGACCTGACCACCTATAGCCCCCAGCCAGACTAACCAGCCAAGCACTAGGCACACCAGGCACACCTGGTCAGACTTACACAAGTTGTTTGTATCTCTAGCCAAAACATTTGCTACTCGTCAGTAGCTTCCTCCACCTCCTCCACCACCAGACCCACCACCTACTAACCCACCTACCTCTACTCACAAGCACCTAGCCCAAGCACTAGCCCCAAGCCTTGACCACCTTGACCACCTAGCCCAAGCACCAACACCTAAACAACACAAGACACACTCAACATTGACAAGCACAAGCACATAGACACAAAAAAGTAAGAGCCTCTCAACAAAGCAAGCACATAAACACAAAAAAATAACAAGATAATGACAACCTGCCTACTTTTTATAAAACAAAAACTAAAAAGCACACAACAAAGCACAAGAAAAAACAATCCTGGCAGCAAAACAAAAACCAACAAAACAACGAAAAAAAGCCCGGAACGATTTGGCAAAAGGCTATATATAAGCGGAGCCGTCTCACAGGCCAAAAGAAGAAATCGTTAAGGTTCATAAAATCGCTGCTGCCGTACAATGAAGTGGCTCCGTACGGCTCCTTTAAAAGCCTGTACACTAGGTAAGTGGAAATCCCAACTCTCCCTTTAGATGAAGTCACCTTCATCCAATCCTTACCGCGCCCGCAAGCTGAGTCTCGCATGCGAGCTTTGTGGGAGGTTGGCTGGTCCCTGCAATCAATCGGGTCCTCTCTCATCCCTCAACGCCCTAAGACCACAATCCACTTCTGGGTCAAACGAGCCACCCCTGAGCAACAACATAGGCAGGTCCCCTCACCGCCACCCCGCTCTCTAACAACTAGCGTTCCAACTAAGACTGCCCCTCGAGTCAGGACTATCTCTCCTGGCGTTCCTGAGCACCTTAAGAACGAGATTAAACAGTTATCTCTACAGGCACGTCTCTACAGGGCTAAGACTCCTGCAGGGCATCCTGTGGCTCTTGCCAATGACCAACTGACTGTTATGGTT
>Ga0315902_10004957_pt1 | contig 18936 bp, 12 predicted proteins | sample LakEriMetagenome_9_FD_203523 | JGI IMG/M metagenome (GOLD analysis project Ga0315902, IMG submission 203523) | Freshwater fungal communities from buoy surface, Lake Erie, Ohio, United States - Buoy 12 MA117 | ecosystem: Environmental > Aquatic > Freshwater > Lake > Lake biofilm | place: USA... | reverse complement strand
GGGGTAGACATTTGAAATGCAAAATTAACAAAATCCCTTACCTTTGCAGCAGTTCTTAATTTTCTTATCCAGAAAGGCAGAGGGATTGGCCCGATGAAGCCTTGACAACCTGTTGCGAAAGCAATAAGGTGTCAACTCCAACTCCGCATTGCGGAGGAAGATAAGTCAGATACTTTTCTCTAGACAAGATCAACGCATCATAGTGAAAGCCCATCTGACTTCAGATGGGCTTTTTTATTGCCATGCTGGATGAAATCACCATGAACAGGAAATTACATACATATCAATTCAAGGGCGGACTGCTATTGGAATCCGGAAAGACCATCCGCGATTTTCCGCTGGCCTATACCACGCTGGGGGCTTTGAATGCCGACAAATCCAATGTGGTCTGGATCTTCCATGCCATGACTGCCAACAGCGATCCATCGGAATGGTGGCCGGGTATGGTGGGAGAAGGAAAATGTTTCGACCCTACTCGCCACTTCATCATTTGCGTTAACATGCCGGGCAGCTGCTATGGCAGTATCTCACCACTCGACAAGAATCCCGAAACAGGTGAAAGATATTATCAGAACTTCCCCTTCTTCACGCCACTCGACATGGCCAGAGCATTTGACCAGCTGAGAATATCATTGGGTATTGAACAAATTTTTGTTGGCCTCGGTGGTTCCATGGGCGGACAACAACTGATCGCCTGGGCAGCTTGGAAACCAGGTCTCTTCAACCATATCATCCCCATCGCCACCAACGCATTTCATTCGCCATGGGGAAAGGCTTTCAATGCCTCCCAACGTATGAGCATTGAGGCAGATCCATCTTGGAAAGAAAAAAATGAAGCTGCAGGAATGGAGGGTATGAAAATAGCAAGATCTATCGCCCTCATCAGTTATCGCCATTACGAAACGTACGACAGAACACAACAGGATACCGACAAGGCATTGGAAAATACCAGAAGCGAATCCTATCAGAAATACCAGGGAGAAAAACTGGCAAAGCGGTTCAATGCATTAAGCTATTATATGCTCACCAAAAGCATGGACAGCCACCATCTCGGAAGAGGTGTTATGGAAGCAGAAGAAATACTGGCGCATATCCAATCAAAAACCCTGGTGATCGGTATTTCCTCAGATCTGCTTTACCCTGTGAATGAACAACAGTTTTTGGCAAAACATATTCCCGGCGCCAGGATAGAGATCATTGAATCCTTTTACGGACATGATGGCTTTCTGCTGGAAAATGAAAAGCTGACTTTACTTTTCAAAAATTTTTTAAACCTATAGATAATAAAAAAAGAATAAGATGGGCTCAGAAAAAACATTGGTGATCGGCATGTTCGGATTTGGTGTGGTGGGTGAAGGCTTGTACAAAGTACTCAAACAAACACCATCACTCAAAGCAAGCATCAAAAAGGTTTGTATCAAGAATACCAACAAAAAAAGAAACGCTCCTGCGGAGCTATTCACCTTAGAAAAAAATGATCTGCTTTTTGATCCGGAGATCAACGTCATCGTGGAAGTGATCAACGATAGTGTTGCTGGATATGAGATCGTGACTACGGCGCTCAAGAACGGAAAGGATGTTGTGAGTGCAAGCAAGAAGATGCTCTCGGAACACCTGCCGGAATTGATTGAACTGCAGGAATCTACCGGCAGATCCTTGCTCTATGAAGCATCGGCCTGCGCATCAATCCCTGTAATTAGAAATCTGGAAGAATACTACGACAATGATCTGTTGCATTCCATCAAAGCCATTGTGAACGGCTCCACCAATTTCATCCTGACAAAAATGTTCGAAGAACACCTCAACTTCAAGGAAGCATTGCTGCTCGCACAGCAATTGGGATTTGCAGAGTCAGATCCAACATTGGATATTGAAGGTTTTGATGCAGCCAACAAATGGGTACTCCTGCTGGCACATAGCTACGGTATAGATACTACAATAAGCGAACTTCTCTTCAATGGCATCACCCAGATCACAGAGCTGGATGCCAAAGTGGCGCAATCAAAAAACCAATCGATCAAACTGGTGGCACAGGCCAAAAAACTCCAGAGCGGAAAAGTGGCAGCATTCCTATTGCCCCAGTTCGTCGACAGCAATGATCAACTCTATTTTGTAAAAAATGAATACAATGGAGTGGTGATCGAGAGTGGATTTGCCGATAAACAATTTTTTTATGGCAAAGGCGCAGGCAGCTTCCCTACTGCATCTGCCGTGCTGAGTGATATTGCAGCTTTACGATATGGCTATCGTTATGAATACAAAAAACGCAACCAACAAGTGCCAGCTCAACTGTCAGAAGATTTCCATTTAAGGGTCTATGTCAGTTTTGAAAATCTGGATTATATACCCAAGAGAGAATTCAACAACATAGAAGAATGGCATTCCGGAAATGAAAGAAGTTATCTGATTGGAACGATACCTTACAGTTCACTGAAAAATGACAACTGGTGGCGCTCAAATAATACCTCACTTATTCTGATGCCAAACAACATCGTTGAGAATGCCGAGATTGATGAACTCAAAAAGATGAGTCTATCCTTAGCAGGATTAGAAATTTAACCTGCGGGTGCTTACATAATTTTACAACTCCCCTCCTAGACAGGAGGGGTGCCCTGCCGGAGGCAGGGCGGGGTGGTAGAAGCATACTTACCCCATGAATCATTTTTCTCCTAACTTTCCAGGCTCCCTTGTGTTGGCGCCTTTCCTGTTCTGCAAATCATCTCCCAGATCTTTTCTCGCCTCTTCTGCCAAAGCCCTTAGTTCCATCATGACCTGAGGGTTTTGTCCTTTTACATCATGTTGCTCCCCGGGATCTCTTCGCAGATCGTAAAGAGATTCATACATCAATATATTTTCCGGAGACGGGCCAGGGAAACCATCTATACCGGGTCTCATGTTCAGATAAGACCTCGATGGGTGTTGCAAAACAAGTTTCCAGTTTCCTTTCCGAACAGCCTCCAGGGCATTGCGGCGATAATAGTAATAAAAGGTTTCGCGTGGATTGGCTTTTGTATTGCCCTTCAGCACTTCCGTCTGGTCTACACCATCAATTTTCTGATTGGGCAAGGTTGCATCCGCCAGTTTGGCCAGGGTTGGCAGGATATCAATGGAGGAGACCAATTGGTTGCTCACCATACCTGCAGGAATCATCCCCTTCCATCGCATGATGCAGGGCACTCTTTGTCCGCCTTCAAACGAAGTTCCTTTGCCTTCCCTGAAGCCTCCATTGGATCCTGCATGATTGCCAAAATTGTACCAGGGTCCATTGTCGGAAGTAAAGATCAGAATCGTATTTTTCTCCAGTCCTTCTTCTTTCAAAGTCTGCATGATACGACCAACATGATGATCTACCTCTTCAATAACGTCACCAAACATTCCCTGTTTGCTTTTTCCTTTGAATGCAGGGGATGCATAGATGGGCACATGGGGCATGGGATGGGGGATATAGGCAAAGAACTTGCGGGATTTATTTTTTTTAATAAAGCGGATGGCTTCATCTGTAAGCCGCTGTGTGAGCAAACCCTGATCTTCCAATGTTTCAATCGTATCAACAGCTATGTCATTTCGGATGAGCGGCAAGGGAGGAAACTGAGATTTATTGGTCTGCGATTTGGCAGGCTGACCATCATACCCCACCGGCCACATATCATTGGAATAAGGAATGCCAAGATATTCATCAAAGCCATGATTGAAAGGAAGAAACTCTCTGCTGTCACCCAAATGCCATTTCCCGAATATTCCGGTGCGGTACCCTTTTTGCTTCAAAAGCTCCGCTATTGTTGTTTCACTTTTTGATAAACCCACTTTGGAATTTGGAAAGAGCGCACCACTGATGCCGATACGATTGGGATAGCAACCTGTCAGCAAGCCTGCACGCGAAGCGCTGCAAACGGCCTGAGCAGAAAGGAAATTGGTAAAGCGCATGCCTTCCGCTGCCAGCCTGTCCAGATTGGGCGTATGATAATCCAACGCTCCGTAACAAGACAAATCACCATATCCCATGTCATCCATAAAAATCAGGATCACATTGGGGGCTGACTGTGCTGGCGGTTGATTATTTTTCTGAAAACCAACCAGTGTAACAAGCAAAAGAAAGACACCGATTTTTCTCATGTGGCTGTTTGGGTTGTGATTTATTCGGGCAAGAGAATGTTTCCGATTGATAATGTTCTGCAGAGTTCATTGAAAGCTGCAACATCATTCTTCAGCAATCCTTCCATCTCATTTTTGTACACCAGCCACTCATCGTGCAATTCTTCAAAACGGGCGACTGCACCTCCTGTAACATAAGGAACATTGCTGTTCATTTCACCATGTACAAAAATGATGTTGGCACTGAGCTTGTTGACAAAGTTGATCACATCATCGTACGACTGGCTCTTGGGCTGGATCAGTTTGCTTTCCCAGCTTGTGATCTTTTCCATGATGGCCTTGGCACTTTTCACTGCGGCTGCCTTTGAAACATCAGAAGAAAGAAGTTCCACCAGTTCATGCAACTGCTTCTGCAATCCCTTCATCCTCGTTACTGCCACATGTATGTCTGTTACGTCCTGCTCCAGTTTTTTCAACAATTCATCCTGCTTGGCATACTCTGCATCTGCAACATTGATGCGGGGATCTCCCTGCAACACCAATTGGGTAGATTGTTCCTGTCCATCTACTTTCAGGATAACCGAATAGATACCAGGCGCAATCTTGCCACCATTGTAGCTTCCTTCAATGTACACATCATCGATGGTGGGCATGCCTTGCCTTCTAAGGTTCCATACAAATCTGTTCAACCCTCGCTTTACTGAAAGCGTGGGTTCCAGTCTGAAACTATTGTTGGAATTGCTCTTGGGAGGATTGTTGCTGAAGGTTCTTACAACGTTGCCATTCCTGTCTTTCACTTCCAGTACAACCGACTTGATGGAATCTTGGTCAGGAAGGTGATAATAGATCACGGCCCCTGTAGCAGGATTGGCACTTGTGGTGACGGGATACTTTTCTGAGGACTGTCGGTTGTTGTCGAACATGCTGTAGCCTGATATCCTGAAGGTTTCTGCAATGGGCAGCAATTTCACCTGAGCAGAAGCCTCAGGGTCAAAACTCCTGATGGGTTGCAACTCATCGAGGATCCAGAAACTACGACCCTGTGTGGCAGCAATGAGATTGCCCTTGTGCACTTTCAGATCAGTGATGGGTGTGACGGGGAGATTGCGCTGGAAGTTTTTCCAGTTTGCGCCATCATCATAAGAGATGTACAATCCGGTTTCGGTACCGGCGAACAACAAGCCTTTTCTTCTTTCATCTTCCCTCACCACTCTTACACAAGCACCATAAGGAATACCATTTACGATCTTGGTCCAGGTCTTTCCATAATCGTTTGACTTATAAGCAAACGGCGTGAAATCATTCACCTTGTATTTAGTAGCAGCAATATAAACTGTGGCAGGATCATGGGGAGAAACGTCAATGGCATTCACCAGCGCCTCACCAAGATCCGTGGGTGTGATATTGTTCCATGTCTTCCCACCATCTCTGGTAACATGCACCAACCCATCATCACTTCCAGTATAGATCACACCATTTTCCTTATCCGATTCCATTACATAAGCGATGGTGCAATAGTTCTCACCACCAGCACCCTCATTGGTGTAGGGGTACCCGCTGATGCCCATCTTGGTGGTATCATGTGTGGTCAGATCGGGAGAAATTGCCTGCCAGGTCTTGCCCATGTCATAAGTCTTGAACAACCTATTGCCGGCATGGTAATAAACATTCTTCTCATGTTTTGAATAAAGGATGGGTGCATTCCAGTTGAAACGATATTTCATATCCTTGGGCTGCATGGCCTGGTATTGAACAGGACTCACCATCACCCCTACGCCTTCTCCCGTCATAGCATCCAATAATTCAATAGTTCCCTGGTAGCTGCCCCCCATAACATAACGGGGATTGTTGGGATCAAAGCCGAGGAAAGCCGATTCACCACCCGCAGAATATGACCACTGGCGTTCAGTGATACTGCCGCCCTGTGTAGACCTGCTGGCAATTTTCACAGAGGTATTGTCCTGCTGACCGGCATAAATATTATATGGAAAAAGATTGTCAACATTGATGCGATAGAACTGTGCAGTGGGTTGGTTGTTCTGAGCAGACCAAACCTTACCACCATTGAAAGTCACTGCCGCGCCACCATCATTAGCTATGACCATGTTCTGATTGTTCTCAGCATTGATCCACAATTGATGGTAGTCGCCATGTGTACCACTGAGATTACTCCATGTCTTCCCCCCATCTTCTGATTTCAAACCGGCAGCACCCAAGACATATACCGTATTTTCATCTTGAGGATCGGCGAAGACTTCGATATAGTACCAAGCGCGACTGATCAGTCGATGATCCTTGCTCACCCTGTTCCAATGCCCACCTGCATCTTCTGAAACAAACAATCCTCCTTGTTCTTTTTGGGTATCACTTTCGACCAATGCATAGACCTTATCGGAATTGGCCTTGGAAACAGAAACAGACATCTTACCCAATTCTTTGGGCAATCCATTCTGGATCTTATCCCAGGTCTCACCCCCATCCGTGCTCTTGTATAATCCTGATCCCTTGCCACCACTTTGAACTGCCCATGGCAAGCGTCGATGATCCCACATGGAGGCATAGAGGATGCGGGGATTGTTCATGTCCATGTTCAGATCATTGCAACCGGAATTCTCATCCACAAACAAAACATTCTTCCAGGTTTTCCCTCCATCTTCAGATTTATAAATACCTCTTTCCTTAGAAGGGCCATGCAATGCACCCTGTGCGGCTACATAAACAACATCGGGATTGTTGGGATGGATGCGGATGTTGGCAATATGACGAGTCAATTCGAGACCGAGATGTTTCCAAGTGCGACCGCCATCGTTGGAACGATAGACCCCATCTCCATAGGATGTCATCACCCCACGAGGCGCATGCTCACCCATTCCAACATAAACAACATTAGGATCTGATTCTGAAACAGCCACTGCACCTACAGAGCCTGTTTTAAAATAACCATCAGAAATATTCTTCCAGGTCTGCCCAGCATCTTCGGTTTTCCAAACACCACCACCCGTGGTTCCCATATAATATGTGAGGGTATTTCCCTTTACACCTGTTGCAGAAACAGAACGGCCACCACGGGTATGACCAAGGTTACGCCAGAGAACAGGTTTGAAATAAGATTCGAGATCTACTTCCGGTTTGGCCTGAACCACCGGAGTTGCTTTTGCATTTTTCTTTTGTGCGGAAACCTGAACATGTAAAGCTGCGAAAAAAATCGCCGTCAGGGATAAATGGATCAATATCTTCATTTGCTGATGTTTAAGCCCCTAAGTTAGGAAAACATCAGCAGCAGCAATCTGGAAAAGCTAAAGCATTTCATCATGTAAGCTCTAGCACATAGTTTATAAAATTTGACTTGAACCAAAAATTAAAAACTCCCCTCCTGGCCAGGAGGGGTGGATCCAGACCGATGCGGCAAAGCCGCAGAGTGTCTGGAGACGGGGTGGTAGAAACATAATAAAAATCTACCACCCCGCCTCGCATCGCTCGGCACCCCTCCTGGCCAGGAGGGGAGTTTTTTTAAGATTTAAAAAATGTAAACCCAGTTTATCAATTGAATCAATCATCATCTTCTTCCTCGGAAACCGATAAGAAGGCAGCCCTGCGGGGACCAGGGAAGGGGATATTTCCCTTTATTCCATGCCAGAGCACCTTGTTGAACTCCACATCATTGTTGCTGTCTTCCTTGGCGAAGTTGAACAACTCAGATCGGCGCTGCCATTCATTCATGGCTGTATTCTTCTGCCTGAAGTCAACTCCCGGGATGATGGCTTTGAAATCTATGGATCTTGCAACAGTATCGAAACAACGCCACATGGGTGTAGCAGCAGCGTCATATTGGGTCATGGGAGGCAATCCCAAAATCAACTCCATTGTTCTCAGCATCGACGTTGTAGTATACAATGTATGATCAACAAATCCTCTCTTCACAAATCCACCTGCCAGGTAAGCGGGACTCCTGTGGGCATCCACATGGTCAGCACCGTTTTGTGCATCATCCTCTAGAATGAAGACAGCGGTTTGGTTCCAAATGGGACTCTTTGCAAGATATTCAACAAAAAGACCAACAGCTAAATCATTATCAGCCACATGGGCAAAAGGCGTTGGTCTGCCCAGTCGAACACCTTCGGTGTGATCATTGCCAAATCGTAAAGTATTGAACTGCGGCACTTGCCCAATCTTCAACATCGAATCAAATTCCATTTTCCACATCCGGAAACGAAGTGTATCCATGATGGAGAGGTCATATCCTGGGAAGGTCTTTGAAAAATGATTTTTGAGGGACGGAACATTTGCCTTGTTGTCATCAGCAAATTCACCATAACTGCGATAAGAGACGCCATAGCGTTTGCATTGGTCCCAAATGAACCCACCTTTGTTATTGGCGATCTCACGCTCCCCTTCCCCACCATAGGTTCCACCCCTTCCGCCATAACTGGTGGGCCATGTTTTCTCGAGATAGTCAGTTGCATATCCACCCATGCTCCAGTTGTGTCCGTCGGCACTCACTTCTGCATTCACATAAAAATTATCCAGCAACACAAATTTTTCAGCGAGGGCATGCTGATTGGGGGTAATGTTTTTTCCGAATAACAATAGAGAAGTATCGCCATTACCCTGGGGCAAATCGGCCAGCACCTGATCATAGGTTCTGTTCTCTTTGATGATATAAAACACATACTTGATCGGAGAGGTTTGTCCAGCTTTCATGGGAATAGGATAACCCGAAGCCAATGAGTCTGCAACCTCTGCCTTTTTCAAACTGTAAGGTGTATTTCTGTAAACTGCTTTGGTATAGAGATCCAGTTGTGCCTGTGCTGGGGCCTGAATGATGCTCATCGTTCCTTTGAACAATCCTGCGATGTATTCAACCTGTGCGCCGTCTTTGGTCTCAAACCCATGGCGGATGACTTCCTCTTTTTTTCTGATGGGAGAAGGACCGAATGGATTGGCCTTAGAGCTGAATCCCTTTCCGTTGGCTACCCAAAGATTTCCATTGATTAATCGTACGGAAGTAGGATACCACCCAACAGGAATAAAACCCTTGGCAAAACTCTTGCCGGGAGCTTCCACATCAAACACTGCAACACAATTGTTGTCGGCATTGGCGATGTACAATCTTTTTTTAACTGCATCCAAGGCAAGGCTGTTGGAGGTTGATCCGCTCGGTGAATTGGGATAAAGGGCTGCATCGAGTGTTTCGATGACTGTCTTGCTCTTCGTATCGATAACGGAAACACTGTTGTCGTTGGCATTGCAGACATAGAGATATTTTCCATCGGGAGTGAGCAGCATTTCGTTGGGATTATCTCCAACAGCAATGGATTGTTTCCAGAGATTTTTTTCGAGATCAAAAACCAACACCTTGTCGCATCCCCAGCAGGTGATGAAAAGCTCCTTCCCGTCCTTACTCATCTTTCCATCATACGCCTCAGCATCGAGTCCGTATTTTTTGATGACCTGTTTGGTCTGCAGATCCACCACATAGAGTTGCATATCTTCCTTGGTCACCACATACATTCGTTTGCGCACTTCATCCAAAACCAGTCCGGCCGGACCAACCCTGTTGGGCCATGGCTTGCCAAGAACAAAGGTGTCTGCACCTTGCAATTTTCCTTTGTTGATGTTGTAGCGAATGATCCAGTTGTTGTGTCCACCTGAAACATAAAGGGAAGATTCATCAGCAGTGAACTGCAATCCGTACCATGATTTGTCGATCACAACAGAATCCAAAAGCTTTTCAGTCTTAAGATCGATGAGCATGATGCTTTGCACACTTTGTCCGTTGTTGGTAACGGCAGCATATTTGCCTGTTTTACCGACAGCGATATTGAGGGGCAGATCTCCTAGAGGAAATGAACGGCCCACAGGCGATAGTTTCCATCCGTTGGGTAGCGTGATCGGTTGAGGAATTTTCACTTCCTGTGAGAATACTGAAATGGTGGTCAATAACAATGAAGCAAAGAATAGCTTTTTCATATGTGTAAGTTGAATGTATCAGTTCAGATCCGGATTCCAAACCATGGTCAGAGACAAAGCTCTTCCCATACCGTTGATGCCCGATCCATGGGTTCGATAATCGACATTGAAGATATTGGATATATATAAACCCAGGGTTAACTTTTTCACTTCCTTGTTGAGAAAGGCATTGAATACATTGAAACCCGGGGTTCCGCCTGCTGGAATCCTGTTATCTGCTTTGTCACCACTCTCCAGCCTTCTTTGCGGATCGGCATGATCGAATAAACATCCGATCGCCATTGTATTTTTTTCATAGATAAGCCCCAAGCGGGTATTGAAGGGAGGGATCCGCCTGAGCGGTTCATTCTTGGTGATACTTTGACCGAATAAATGTGTGGCCATGCCCGTGATAAGCAAATTGCGGAAAGGCTTTACCTCAAATTGTGCTTCCCAGCCTCTGATGAATCCCCGGTCGACATTCACCTTACGATAGACATCATAACCCGACATTCTCGATCCCGTTTTCAACCGGGTGATCAATCCTTTGAGGTCGGTTCTGAAAACCGCGAACGAAGCATTCCAGTTTTGTTTCTGATATCGGATACCCAATTCCCTGTTAAGGGTACGCTCGGGTTTCAGATCATAAGCAGGTTCTTCATATCTGAAATCAACAATGCCCAGTGTTCCCATGTCATCAATATTGGGCGCCCTGAACCCTTCCGTAAGATTCACATAAAGATTCAGATGATTTGCAATGGCATAGTTGATCCCACCCTGAAAGACCCAGGCTGCAGGACGAATGATGATATCTCCTAAAATGCTGTCGTAGATACTGGATTTGTAAGCATTGTATCTCGTGCCTGCATCGATGTTAAACTTCCCAAAAGCAAAATGATGAAGAAAATAAATGGCTTTGTTCGTATAGGTTGATCCATCCGGATACAAGCCGCGCAAGGCCGTAATCCTTTGATTCAAACGATCTTCATCGGTTCTGGCACTTTGAATCTTATCCTGATACCATTCCCATCCGGCACTGGCTTGCCAATGCTTGTTGAACCTTAAATGAAAATTCGTACCCGCACCGATCGTGCCGACCTTGTCGTTTTCTCTCCTGGTGATTGTACTTCCATTCCTGGATAAGAATCTAACTTCAGCGATGGTTTGATGTGAAAAGAAATGTTCCATCGAACGAAGGATACCTTTTGTGTATTGTTTATTCAGTTTCAGATATCCCATGGATCGAAAAATGGGATCGGCTATGTTTTGGGCAAAATTCTCAAGAACATACTTGTGATAGACCGGCACATCGGTCTGTTTCAAACCCTGATATACTGCTTTCACAAGCCAGCTGTTGCCGAGATCTGCTTTTATGTTGAGATCGATGTTCTGTTCGCGGTAACCGGAAGGGCGTTGAAAGCCTGTACTGTCACCCCCTTTCAGATCACCAAAGTTTTTATTTCCTGCAGCCATTGAAAATGAAAATCGTTTGCCAGCATAAATCAGTTGCGGACGAAGTGTGAACTCCATGCGGTCTGAAGTTGTTCGCTGAATGATCTTTGTGCTCCATCTCGATTGATCACTGAACTTCAGATCCGGTGTGATCACATTGATGACCCCCGTCATCGCATCGCTGCCGTATTGCACAGCCCCGGTTCCTTTCAATACTTCTATGCGATCAACCACATAGGGGTCTATCAGGGTCATGTATTGATTGGGGCCATATCTAAAGACGGCATTGTTGAGCCGGATGCCATCCACCAGCATCAATGCCTGATTGCCGGTGAGACCTCTCAGAAATGGAGAGCCTCCGCCATGATTGGTTTTTTGGATGAAGAGTCCTGCTGTTCCGGTCAGCGCTTCAGGGATGGTTCTGGAAAGATTGCGTTGGAGCTGCTTTTGATCAAGTCTGGAAACTGCATAGGGCAAATCTTTCAAACGGGCTTTGTCTCTGTTAGCAGTGATCACAATCTCATGCAGCTGTGCAGTGGAATCCACTTGGGCGCGGGACTGCATACAAACCAGCAAGAATAAAAAAATCGGAAATGCTCTCAACATGAGTGATCAATTCCCTTCTACTTTTTTTACGAATCCGATCAGTCCCTTGAAATAAGTTTCCTGATCATCATACATGGCCATATGACTTCCTTTTTCACAATAGAGGTAAGTGCCGTTTTTTACTTGTGTCGACATCCACTTCATGTGCTCCGGATCCATGGTGTCATGCTGAGCGCCCACAACAAGTGTCGGCACCGTTATCTTCGGCAATTCCTTGCTCACATCCCAGTTGGAAAGACGGCCTGCAATGCCGAATTCACTCGGACCTTGCATGGTAACATAAAGCGACTGGTTCATTTTGGCAAAGGAACGATTGACCGGTTCAGGCCATTGTGCTGATGGCAGACGGAGAATATGCTTCTCATAATAATTAGGGATGAGGATCTCCATGTATGTTGGATCAGTGTAGGCACCTCTGGCTTCCATGGCATTGATGCTGTCTACCATTGCGGGATCCATTTGCTTGGCCAAAACTTCATCGGCGTATTTACCATAATCCGGACAACTCGACATCATGTTGGAGATCACCAGTGCTTTGAGATTGCTTTGATACTTGAGTGAATATTGCATCGCCAGTATGCCGCCCCATGAATGACCGAGTAAATAAAAGTTATCCTTGTTCAAACCCAATGCAACCCTTACCTGCTCCACTTCTTCCACAAATCGTGGGAGGTCCCAATAAGCAGTATCATTGGGATTGTCAGACAAGCCACAACCCAATTGATCATAGTAGATGAATTCGATGCCTTCTTGTGGAAGGAAGTTTTCGAAGCACTCAAAGTATTCATGCGTGCCGCCAGGACCACCATTGAGGAGAAGGATCTTTGTTTTGGGATTGTTACCAAAGCGTTTGGTCCAGATCTTGAATTTTTTTCCAAAGCTTTCGATCTCGATCACTTTGACATTACCAGACTGCATCCCCGAATCATGTCGCGCGAAATAGTCATTGGATACACCATTCGATGACTGGCATCCCATCAAAAAAAAACCTGCAATCAATAAGAAACAAAAGTATTTCATGTTAGAACTTTTTATCCCCTGTCCCTTCTCGCCTAATTCCCCTTCCTCGGCAACTTCTCATCTCTCTGCGCTGTATTGTAAACAAAGGCAGCCACGATGGTAGCGATCTGTTTGAGATCGGCTTCGATCAGGTGATCGTATACGTCCATGTTGCTATGGTGCGTGCGGGTATCGTATTCGATCTCATCCTGGATGAATTGGAAACCTGGGAGACCAACAGCATCAAATGATTGATGGTCGGTTCCACCGGTATTGCTGATGGTTACAGTTGTGGCATCAAGATCTTTGAAAGGCTCCAACCATTGTGAGAAGATGCTTCTGCAACCTTCATTGCCTTGCAAGTAGATGCCACGGATCTTACCTGTTCCGTTGTCGATATTATAATAAGCAGAGAATTTATCATGTGCTGCGGTTTTGTTGGCACCTGATCCAAATGTCTTGGATACATAGCCTCTTGAGCCAAGGAGTCCCTGCTCTTCAGCACTCCAGAGTCCGATGCGAATGGTTCTTCTGGGTTGGATGTTCAATGTTTTCATGATGCGCATTACTTCCATCATAACAGCTGATCCAGATGCATTATCGGTTGCACCGGTTCCGGTCTGCCAGGAATCAAGGTGTGCTCCGATCATCACCACTTCATCTTTCAGCTGAGGATCTGTTCCGGGAATTTCAGCGATCACATTGTAACCCTGCAGATCATCGGTATAGAATTTTGTTTTGAAGTCGGCTTCCACTTTAACGGGTATGCCATTCTTGGCGATGCGCAGCATCGTATTATAATCCTCTACACCCAATACAAGGTCAAGGAAGTTTTCAGGATCTGTGCCTTTGTATGAACCACCGCCTTGCGCAAAGACAGTTCCGTCATGGTTTCGAAGGGAAGAGCTGAGAATAGCAATAGCACCTTCTTCTTTGGCCATGGCCTTCAGCATGTTGAGTACACGGGCAGGACCCATGCCGCGTTGTATTTGCTCACGCAAGCGGCGTATGGCAGCGGTATCTCTTTGCTGTTGTTGTCTCCCACCAGCAGGCGCTGCTGCAGCAGCCATCTTGGCCAGGTCTTCATCGGTGTAGCGAACAGCATCCGCTTTGAAACTGTGTTTATAGTCGTACGACATATCTGGCAGGATGATCTTCCCTTTCAGCTGGCCTTTGTAGTTAGCCAATGCATTAGAATCCTTAACATCTATTAGAATGACATCAGCTGATTGCATTTTCTTCATGCCGCTGGTCCATGTCTTTGGATAGGCCATGATGGGTTTGTAATAAGGTGCTGTCATGGCGAAGTAAGCCTTTTGCAGTTCCCAGCCTTTTCCGAATTCACCCCAGGGTTCGAGTGCTGCATTCTGCACACCCCATTCGGTCAATTTATCTTTTGCATAGTTGGCCGCACGGGTATATCCCGGTGAGTTAGCCAAGCGATTGCCATTCAGATCAGTCAGGTGAAGGGCGATGTCCATTACTTTGGAACGATTCATTCCTTCTTCACGGATCTTGCTGATCATATTGAGGTCGAGTTTTTCCTGCGCTTGAATATTGATTGCAGCGATCAAAAACAGAAAACCCAGAAGGTTTATTGACTTGTTCATGTTTGTCTAGTTTGTATGAATGTATGAAATAAATTTAACAGATATTGCTGTTATGAATAGAGCAAAATATAGCTTTTCATGCTCACGATCTTGCAAATTCCAATAGCAAGGAGAAATCCCCTTTGTCGGCAAGCTTAATTGCTTTCAAATAATTATCTCTTGCCGCTGTGTCAGAAATAAATGCTGATGTGCCCCAGCTAAACTCTGGCTTCATAAAAACTTTCTGGATGATAATATCCGCCATCAGGCGACTATGACGACCATTTCCATTGGGAAAACAATGTATTGATACAATTCTATGCTTGAACCTCATGGCTATTTCATCCGGTTCATATACATTTTTCTCATACCAATATTTTGTGTCATCCAGTAAACTCTTCAATGATGTAGGAATCTGCCATTTATCAGTCCCGATATTCTTATTAGACTTTCGAAATTCTCCTGCCCATTTCCATACTTGATCGTACATGCGCTTGTGCACTGAACGAACAAAACTTTCAGTAAAAATCAAATCGGGTTTAAGTGATAGTCCAATTGACCATTGAATGGCACTTTCTATATTCTGCTGCTCGAATTCGTCCAATTCTCCACGGGTGGCAATTGTCTGGATAAGCAAGCCTTCTTTCTCTTCATCATCCAGTGGAGTTTGCCCGTCAACATAAAACAAATCTAATCCCATAATATTTTTGGCATTTCTTTCATAAGCTCTTCGGCTCTTTCTTGGATAGCTTTTTCGATACGCACTTTCGAATTAGCTTGATCCTCGAGCTTCATGGTATGCGCAGTTCGCATCACAATTTTCATTGCCAATGCTGTTGCTCTTTTATTGATCATTGCATCCAAGGTGTCATCATTGGGAACAAATCCATATACCAATTGCATATCCAAGGCCTGAGCAATCTCCCGAAGCGACCTGATGGTAATTGCACCTTCTTTTTCGCGCTTTTCCATGTCCATCACCCCTTGCTTGGTAATTGACAGTTTATTACCCAATTGCTGCATTGACATGCCAAGAGCCGTTCGGATTGCTTTTATCCATCCCGTTGGGGGAATAGCGACGTTTTTCAGGGTGGCAAATCCTACTATTTTATCGCTCAACTGCTGCAGTTGGAGTGTTTTTTTCATATTAAAGTAAAGTTATATAATGACTTTTACAAGTCAAATGTAAAGCTTTTAATTTACTTTTTTAGTATATAAGTAAATTTATTACTTTACTTTATGGAATTTTATAATTACCCGTCTAAAATTTATAAAACGGAAGTATGTATCCCCAAATGTTATGTTGGGTGCTAAATAACCAAGATTGGGTCATAATGGTAATTGCAGGCAAGGGGTAAGCGTAATTTGAAATTTATTTTTACCCCTGTTACTCCTGATTTTACAACCGTGGCTTTATTATTTTATGGGTGCTCCTACAGCAATATCGCACCGATGTCCGGGCTGACCATGAGCGGGATTAACCTTGATGCCAGCGTTGCCATTCGGGAGATTCAAAACCGGGGTGGGGTTATTGACTGGAGGTGCGGTAACTGTAGGAGTTGGTTGTACTGCTGCACCAGCATCCGGTAATGGTGCGCCTACAGATATATCGCAACGATGTCCGGGTTGTCCGTGTGCAGGATTGAGTTTAGGAGAACCAGCTACAGGGGCAGATGATCCTGATATGTTAAAATTTTTTGGAGCTGCCGCATTATTGATGACGGGATTGACCGAAGCAACGGAAGGCTGTGGATTGATGTTGACTGCTGCTGCTCCAGGCAAAGGTGCTCCCACTGCCAGGTCACAGCGATGTCCGGGTTGTCCGTGCGCAGGATTCAAGGCAGGTGCTGCGGTACTAGCAGGCTGCGATTGTGGAGTGATCGTTGCCGCATTATTGGTGGAGGGAAGCATGACCGGCATGGCAGGTGTTTGTGCTGAGGTAGAGTTACCAGATGGTTCGATCAGTGATTTCTCACCTTCACTTCCGCAGCTTATAAAAATGAAAGAGAGGCAGGCTCCCATCAGTACTGAAATATTCCGTGTAGACATTTTGATAAATTTTCTTGAAAGTACGATTTTAAGAATTGAGGTACGCACCTCGCCCAATAAAAAAGCCAGCACTTTCGTGCTAGCTTCTTATTTGTCGGGAAGACAGGATTGCCTTCGGCTCTCCTTGTGGGGGAGCTAAAACAAAATGAGCCTTGAGGGCTTCGCCCTCTGCGGGCTTTTTTTGCGCTCGCTTTTGCCAGCGAGCTATCAACACTCGCGCACAAAAAAGCCCTGGCTTTCGCCAAGGCTCATTTTGTTTGTCGGGAAGACAGGATTCGAACCTGCGACCCCCTGGTCCCAAACCAGGTGCGCTACCGGCCTGCGCTACTTCCCGAACTTCGGTTTTGACACCGAATCTTTTCAACTGCGGTGAGGGCGGGATTCGAACCCGCGGTACAGAGTTACCCGTACGGCAGTTTAGCAAACTACTGATTTCAGCCACTCATCCACCTCACCGTCTGAATCCTACGATTCAGGGAGGGCAAATTTAAGAAAGACTAGGCAATCCCCAAAAGAAAACTGAAAAGGTTTGAAAACAAAAGCTTACATGGCAGCTAGTTGCACCTTCTGCTGCAACTCCATCACACTCTCACGGAACATATTGTCCGTATCCATCAGATCCTTTACGGTCTGACAGGAATGGATGACCGTAGTATGATCCCTGCCACCAAAATGCTCCCCAATGGTCTTGAGAGAATTCTTGGTGAAGATCTTGGATAAATACATTGTAATCTGACGGGCCTGCACAATCTCACGCTTACGGGTCTTCTGCAACAGCCTGTCGTAAGGAAGATCAAAATATTCACATACCATCTTCTGGATCGTATCAATGGTGATCTCCTTTGATGAGGTCTTGATGAAGTTGCGCAATACCTTCTTGGCAAGATCTAAATCGATCTCACGCTTGTTCAAAGATGATTGTGCGAGCAAAGAGATCAACGCACCTTCAAGCTCACGAACATTGTTCTGAATATTGTATGCAATGTATTTTACCACATCCTTCGGCAGATCAAGTCCGTTGGCCTTCATTTTTTTCTCCAATATCTCAATCCTGGTCTCGTAATCTGGAACCTGTAGATCCGCACTCAAGCCCCACCTGAACCTGCTGAGCAAACGCTCCTGCATACCTTCCAGATCCTTTGGTGGCTTGTCTGAACTGAGGATCAGCTGCTTGCCCGACTGATGCAAGTGATTGAAAATAGCAAAGAAGGCATCCTGGGTCTTCTCAGCACGATTGAAGAATTGCACATCATCAACAATCAACACATCAATCAACTGATAGAAATGAATGAAATCGTTGATGGCATTATTACGGCTATGGTCCTGAAACTGATTGATGAACTTTTCAGAACTGACATATAAAACAACCTTATTAGGATGCAATCTTTTTACCTCATTGCCAATGGCTTGCACCAGATGGGTCTTACCCAATCCAACACCTCCATAAACCACCAATGGATTGAAAGAAGTGGCTCCAGGCTTCTCAGCAACTGTTTTTCCAGCCCTGCGGGCTACCCTGTTACAATCTCCCTCAACAAAAGCATCGAAAGTGTGAATCGGATTCAATTGAGAATCGATCTGCATCTTCTTCAACCCGGGGATAACAAAAGGATTTTTAACATGGTTGTTAACCACCAACGGAAAATCCATTTCATTATTAGAGTAGCTCTTGAAATGCTGTCCGCTGATGTCCATGGTCAGGGGCTTCGACTTCCCACTTCCACTATCAACCATGATCCTGTATTCCAATCTTGCTTCCTTGCCCAACTCACGCTTCAACGTCTTGGCAAGAAGATTGATGTAATGCTCTTCAATATACTCGTAGAAAAATTGACTGGGAACCTGAATGGTAAGGACGTTGTCTTTTAAGGCAACAGGCTTGATGGGTTCAAACCAGGTTTTGAAATGTTGCCACTCCACGATATCCTTTATGATCGCCAAACAATTAGTCCAAATTTTTTCAAACGGTTTCTCCATTAGTCCTAAAGCAGTTTTCTTTGGTTCGTAAATTAAGGACCCTTCTTCACCCAGATGATACGCAGACACACTACTCAAAAATCAATGCCCTGTGTCTCACCGTTCAAATATGCTGTTGTTACTTAAGGTCAATTTTTGCTACCGCATTCTCCATCATTTTTCCACATCACACTTTTTCACTTGGATAACGTCAGTCGGCGAATATAAATTCACTTTCCAAATA
>Ga0315902_10004956_pt1 | contig 18936 bp, 13 predicted proteins | sample LakEriMetagenome_9_FD_203523 | JGI IMG/M metagenome (GOLD analysis project Ga0315902, IMG submission 203523) | Freshwater fungal communities from buoy surface, Lake Erie, Ohio, United States - Buoy 12 MA117 | ecosystem: Environmental > Aquatic > Freshwater > Lake > Lake biofilm | place: USA... | reverse complement strand
TCGCGGAAGTGGGCGTTGAGGATCTCCATGAGCCGCGCATCGACTCCCGCCGAGCGCAGCCGCTCGCGGAAACGCACGAACGTTGTCTCGTCGGGCGTCCTGTCGCTCAGCGACAGACCCACAAAGCGCCGGAAAGAGAGGCGGTCCTGCAGCAGATCTTCCAGCTGCGGGTCCGAGAGATTGAACCACTTGGCCAGCAGCAGACAGCGGAGCATCGTCTCGGCTGGCCAGGCCGGACGCCCGCCCTTGGACGCGGGCCGATACTCGGGCAGCTCGGCGATGACCGCCACCAGCGCCGACCAGGGCGTGGCCGCATCGAACCGCGCCAACCGCTCGGCCGACCGTGGCCCCCCGAACTCCGCCGTCACCAGGTCAACAAACCCCTTGGACGCATTCACTCGCTGGCTCATGCCCTTGTTTACCGCTTCGTTCATCGGACGTGGCGCAAATGGGGTTGTTCAGATGCTCCACATGAGGTCGTTCGCCGAGATATCCATGGTCGAAGGACCGAGCAGTTGCAAGGTCGGTTTGCGGCCCGGCCATGTGTGGCCGCCGCCGGTGATCTCGATCAGGACGACCTCCGTGCCGTCCTTGCCGCCGCCCCATGTTTTTCGCGTAACGGTCATCCCGTCGTCCGCAATGTCGGGGAGTTGCACGACCTCGGGGGCCTGAGCGCAGCCGTTGGCCTTGATCCACTGTTCGAGCGAGTGTTGCACAGATAGGAACACGGGGCGGACGTTCGTGAGGGGATTGCCCCGGCCCTGCCCGCCGTTGAACGGGGCCTGTGCATCTGCCGTGCCGTGGAAGTGCATCACGGAGACGGGACGCGACGGTGTGCATGCTTCGGTGCCCATCGGTCCGCCAACGGGCGCGATTGCGGCGAAGCGATCGGCCAGCTCTGACGCGACGCGATAGGCCATGATTCCACCATTGGACATTCCGGTGGCATAGACGCGGTTCGCATCGACGTTGGCCACGCTCGAAAGGTCGTCGAGCAGTGCCCGCGTGAAGCCGACATCGTCGATGTTGTTCTCCATCGCGTAGCTGCAGCAGTTGCCGCCATTGAAGCTCAGCAGGCGATCGGGTAAGCGACCCGTGCCGTACGGATAGACGACGATGAAGCCCGCCTCATTGGCCTTGTCGTTGAGCCCGCAGAAGTTCACCATCGTTTCAGGATTGCCGCCGCCACCGTGAAAGACGACGACGACGGGCGTAAGGCGGGCCGGGTCATACCCGCGCGGGATGTAAATCAGCGAGCGGCGATCGAGTATGCCGACCTTGATCGATCGGGTGATGGTCTTGCCGGGCGCGAGCGAGGGTTTGCTGAGTAGCGCGGGTGTGGCCGCGGCAGCGAAGGATTCGCCGAATGCTTGGCGATAGAACGCCCAGTTGTCATCGCCAATTGCACGGAGCACGGCCATCGGGTCGTGGGCGACGCCGGGAAGCACGGTCCACGTATGCGGGATCTTCAGGTCGACCAGATGCTCTCGGAAGCGACGGTTGTTCTCGAACGTCTCATCCGCATCGCCAATGACGACGCGAACGAGTGAGCCCGCGGCGATCGCCTTGGCATTCTGCGTCGCAAGCGTGCGAGGGCTAACGACGCCGAAGTACGACTGGTCGCCCCCGTAGACCTTGGCGAGCACCTCGGCCGCGCGTTGACGCCCGGCCCGCGGCGTCTGCACAAGTCGCTCCTGCATCGGCCCCGCGCCGACGATCGATACGGCCCGGAAAAAATCGGGAAACTTGAAGCCCAGCCTGGCAGCGCCATAGCCGCCCATGCTGAAGCCGTCGAGCAGGCGACCCTCGCGTGCGGCGATGGTGCGGTATGCACCGTCGATGTGCGGCACGAGGTCTTTGACGATTACCGTCTCGAGCGGCGCAGTGCCGTCCTTCCAATCAACGTACATACCCTCGAAGCCGCCGATCATGCCGTTCACGAAGACGACAAGGCAGGGTGGCAGTTTGCCGGCTTCGATGGCTGCGTCAAAGTGCGCCGCGACCTGCGGGATGCCGCCGAGGCCGCCCCCGGAGCCGTGCAGCCAGTAGACGACGGGAAAGCGGCGGTCCTTGTTCTCAGGCTTGTCATAGGCGGCGGGCGCGTAGATGTGGAAAGTGACTTTGGTTCCCGCCGCGGCACTGTCGAATGTGCGAAACGAAACGCGCGGGGCGTGCACCTCACGCGTGATCCATCGTGGCGCGGCCGCATCGTCCGCGGGACTCGACGCTGGCGTGCTGCGGATCGCAACGCTGTAGATGAAGGCAACGGCCAGTGCGAGTGCGAGCCGGAGCAATCGCGAGAAGCGGAGATCGTTCATGGATCGGGGAACGACGGAAGAACGCGTGTATTGCTCTCCCGGATCGCTCAGTGCCGTTCGTTGTCGGTCCTGGGCGCGAGCGGCCATGGCTCGGCGTGTTCGCCGTTGATCTCGCAGCCGCCGTGCATGACTGCGCGGGTGGCGGGGAGGAACTTCTGCGGGAACGGAGGGTCGGGACGTGTGAGCTCCTCGAGCTTGGCCGCGTGGCTCGGGTGAAGATGGACGTCGAGCGACTTGATGTTGTCGGCGAGTTGTTCGAGTGTGCGAGCGCCGATGATCGTGCTGCTCACGCCCAGCCGGGAGCGGACCCAGGCAAGGGCGATCTGGCTCGGGGTGCAGTGTGACTGCTGGGCGAATTCTCGCAGAGCCGCGGTGACGGCGTTCGTCCGGTCGTTGATCGCGCGGCTGACCCATTCGCCGCGGGCGGGCGTGTGGCCGTTGACGGTGCCGTCGGCTGCGTACTTGGCGCTGAGGATGCCGCCCTTGAGCGGGCTCCAAGGCGTGATCCCAAGGCCCATCTCCATCGCCATGGGCACCAGTTCGTGCTCGATGGTGCGTTCAAGCAGGCTGTACTCGAGTTGCAGCGCGACGAGTGGGGACCAGCCGTGCATTTGCGCGAGCATCTGGGCCTGCGTGCATCTCCATGCGGGCGTGTCGCTGAAGCCGATGTAGCGGACCTTGCCCGCGCGTACGCAGTCGTCAAGTGCCCGCATCGTCTCATCGATCGGCGTGTGCTCATCGCTGAAGTGCATCCAGTACAGATCGATGTAATCCGTCTGGAGCCTGCGGAGGCTCTGTTCAAGGTTGAACAAGATGCTCTTTCGGCCTGCCCCGCCCGCGTTGGGCTCGCCGGAGAAGAGTGTGCCGCAGAACTTGGTCGCCAGGACGAGCTTGTGGCGTTTGACGGGAGAGGACCCGAGATGGTCGCCGATGATCTTCTCGCTATGGCCCTTGGTGTAGATGTTGGCGGTGTCGATGAAGTTCCCGCCGTGGTCGATGTAGTAGTCCATGAGCCGCTTGGCCGTGACGCCATCGCAGCCCCAGCCCCAGTCCTGTCCGAAGGTCATCGCGCCGAGGCACAATGGAGAAACACGAAGGCCGGATCGACCCAGGGTCACAAAGCGGCGAGGCGAGGCGACCGGGGCTGAACTTGTCGCGGGAGGGTTGGCCATGAGTCCAGTCTACCGCGCCGTCGCACATGTGTTCGTGGGGGAGTCCTGCCTGCAGCTTCGGAACGGGCGGCGGGCCGCCGGGAGGTGCGGTGCAGCGTATCTTCTCCGCCGGGGGGCGGGCTCGTCCTAGACTCCCGAACCCCCTCAGCACCCCCCGCCGTGGCCGAATTTCGACCCGGCCACGCACGCACGGAACACCGCCATGACGACCGCCCAGACCCGTCCTGCCGTCACGCTCAATACCGCTCACGGTGCCGCCGGGCGAGCGGCCGGCTCCGCCAGCGTCCTCGGCCTGCTCAACGCCTCGGACACTTTCGCGCACCGCCATATCGGCCCGAGCGAAGCGGATGTTCAGGTGATGCTCGAGAGCCTTGGGTACAGCGATCTTGAGAAGTTCACCGACGCCGTTGTGCCCGAGGCGATCCGCGATCGGCGGCAGATGGGCGGTCGCGGCACGCTCGCGATGGGGGACCTGTCCTCCGCGGCGGGCGAAGCCGCGTTGCTGGCGGAGTTCAAGGCCATTGCTTCGCAGAACCGCGTGGTGCGTTCGGCGATCGGCATGGGGTATCACGACACGATCACGCCGGGCGTGATCCTGCGGAACATTCTCGAGAACCCGGGCTGGTACACGCAGTACACGCCCTATCAGGCAGAGATCGCCCAGGGCCGGCTCGAGGCGCTCTTGAACTTCCAGACGATGGTCAGCGACCTGACCGGCATGCCGCTGGCCGGGGCGAGTCTGCTCGATGAGGGCACCGCCGCGGCGGAGGCGATGGCGATGTGCTTCGGCATCGCCGGTGGGCACGAGGCGAGCAACACGCGCCGGACGTTCCTGATCGCCAAAGACTGTCATCCGCAAACGATCGAGGTTGTTCGGACCCGTGCCGACGGGCTGGGTATCCGAATCGTGTTGATCGACACGCGCGACGTGCCGCTGACCGATCAGTCTCCCGCTCGCCCGGTCGGGCCCAGCATGAAGGACGTGGACTTGTCGGGTGTCTGCGGCGTGCTGGTGCAGTATCCCGCGACCGACGGGCGTGTCGAGTGCTACGAGGGCCTGGCCAAGACCATGCACGCCAGCGGGGTGCAGGTCGTCGCGGCGACGGACCTGCTTGCGCTGACGCTGCTGCGTGCGCCGGGAGAGGCCGCGGGCGGGTGGGGGGCGGATGTGGTGGTCGGCTCAGCGCAGCGCTTCGGCGTACCGATGGGCTTCGGCGGACCGCACGCGGCGTTCATCGCCACGCGCAGCGAGCACGCACGCCGTCTGCCGGGTCGCATCATCGGCGTTTCGCGTGATGCCCACGGCAATACCGCCCTGCGCATGGCCATTCAGACCCGCGAGCAGCACATCAAGCGCGACAAGGCAACCAGCAACATCTGCACGGCGCAAGCTCTGCTGGCGATCATCGCGGGCATGTACGCGGTCTACCACGGGCCCGAGGGCCTGCGCCGGATCGCCGAGCGCGTCCGGGTGTACGCGGGTGCGCTGCGCATTGGCCTGCGGCGGCTGGGCCACACGATCAACGATGCGGACCTCGTCTTCGATACCCTCCGCGTCACGCCCGTCGGTCGCAGCGCCCAGCAGGTCATCGGCGCGGCGCTCCAGCGGAACATCAACCTTCGCAACTTCGGCGACGGCAGCGTGGGCATCAGCCTCGACGAGTGCACCGATCGCGGCATGATCCGCGACCTGCTCGCGGCCTTCGGCGGAACGGGCGCTGAGGATGTCGACGCGATGGCGCGCGAGGTCAAGCCGATCCCGGCGGTCTTCGCACGTTCATCCGGTTTCCTTACGCACCCGGTCTTCAATCAGCATCACAGCGAAAGCGAAATGCTCCGCTACATCTTCAAGCTCATGGGCCGCGACCTGAGCCTGGCCCAGAGCATGATCCCGCTGGGTTCGTGCACGATGAAGCTCAACGCCACCAGCGAGATGATCCCGGTGACGTGGCCGGAGTTCGGTCGGATCCATCCGTTCGCGCCTGTGGACCAGACGCGCGGTTATCAGAAGATGTTCGCGGATCTCGAGCGGTGGCTTTGCGATGTGACAGGCTTCGCGGGTGTGAGTCTGCAGCCCAACGCGGGGGCTCAGGGTGAGTACGCCGGCCTGATGGTCATCCGCGCGTACCTGCATGCCACGGGCAATGCTCACCGCGATGTGTGCCTGATTCCCGATTCGGCCCATGGCACCAACCCGGCTTCCGCGGTGATCGCCGGGTTCAAGGTCGTCCCGGTGAAGAACGACGCGGACGGGAACATCGATGTCGGCGACCTGAAGGCCAAGATCGAGGCCAACAAGGGCCGCGTTGGCGCTCTGATGGTCACGTATCCGTCGACCTACGGCAAGTTCGAGGCGGGCATCCGCGAGGTCTGCCAGATGGTGCACGACGCGGGCGGACAGGTGTATATGGATGGCGCGAACATGAACGCCCAGGTCGGGCTGACCAGCCCCGGGTTCATCGGCGCGGATGTCTGCCACCTGAATCTGCACAAGACCTTCTGCATTCCGCACGGCGGCGGCGGCCCGGGCATGGGGCCGATCGGCGTGGCAAAGCACCTCGTGCCCTTCCTGCCGACCCATCCGGTGGTTGCTCCGGGGTCCGCCGGGGCGCAGGCCATCGGTCCGATCAGCGCTGCGCCGTACGGGTCGCCGAGCATTCTGACGATCTCGTGGGTGTACATCGCGCTCATGGGTGGCGAAGGCCTGCGACGCGCGACCCAGATCGCGATCCTGAACGCGAACTACATGGCCAAGCGGCTGGACGGTCACTACGACGTGCTCTTTAAGGGCCAGAACGGTCTTTGCGCGCACGAGTTCATCATCGACTGCCGTCCGTTCGACAAGAGCGCGGGTATCAAGCCCGAGGACATCGCCAAGCGGCTGATGGACTACGGCTTCCATGCGCCGACGATGAGTTGGCCCGTCGCGGGTACGCTCATGATCGAACCGACCGAGAGCGAGCCGAAGGAGGAACTCGACCGGTTCTGCGATGCGCTCATCGGCATCCGCAAGGAGATCGCCGAGATCGAGCGCGGCGAGGCCGATCGGGCCGACAACGTGCTGAAGAACTCGCCGCACACCGTGGCGCACCTCAGCGGCGACACCTGGACGCACCCGTACCCGCGCAGCAAGGCCGCGTATCCCGCGGCGTGGCTGCGCGATGCCAAGTTCTGGCCCTTCGTCGGGCGGATCGACAATCCGTACGGGGATCGGAACCTCGTGTGCACCTGCCCGCCCATGAGCACCTACGCGAACTGATCGGCGTCGGAAAGCGTCGCGGCGGACAGACAGGCGCGAAGCGTTGTGGTGACGTGCAGGCGTCGCTATGTTGGTGCCTCAGCGCGCCAACGATCGATCTGCAGACACTTTCCCTGCCGTCCTGGCCGCGTTGCCGACGCTGCGTACGCGATTGACGGGGATCAAGACGAATCCGCTTACCCTTGCCTGCGAGGCCCGACTTGTCCGAGACTCCCGATCCCGTGCTGATTATCCGCCAGCGTTTCAGCGACGCAATCGCGTCGGCGTTTCCTGAGCATGCCGGGGCCGACCCGCTCGTTGCCGCGTCGAAGAACCCCAAGTTCGGCGACTTTCAGTGCAACGCGGCGATGAGCCTGAGCAAACTCGTGGGCAAGCCGCCGCGGGAGGTTGCCAAGGCGATCGTTTCGGCCGTCAGGCTGGATGATCTGGCCGAGCCGCTCGGCGAGGCGAGTATCGCCGGGCCGGGGTTCATCAATGTGATGCTGCGAACCGATGCGCTGGGCCGGTTGCTCTCGGGTTTGAGCACGAAGGACATGGGCCTGACCGTAGCGCCGGGCGAAGTTCGGACAATCGTCGTCGATCTCTGCGGCGTGAACCTGGCCAAGCAGATGCACGTCGGGCACATCCGCTCGACGGTGATCGGCGACACGCTCGCCCGGGTCCTCGAGCGGCGCGGCCACCGCGTGATCCGCCAGAATCATGTCGGCGACTGGGGCCTACCCATCGCGATGGTCACCTCACGCGTGATCGCGCTGCGCGACGCGGGAAAGATGAACCTCGACACGATCACGCTTGATGATCTCGACAGGGCGTACAAGGGCGCGAAGATCGCGTGCGATGCGGACAGACGCGGGCTGGAGGCGGCTCGCAAGTGGCACATGGGGCCCAAGGCGCTCGCGGAACTGGAGGAACAGGTGGCCGGGGCGGAGGAAGAGGACCGTGCCGCGCGGCGCGTGCTTTCGCTGCTGCAGAATCATGACGCGGCGACGGTCGCGGTCTGGCAACGGCTGAGCGATGTGACGATGGCCGCGTGCCTCGAGGCATGCCGGATGCTCAACGCAGATGTGCGCCCGGAGCACTCCGCTGGTGAAAGCAGTTACGCCGACGCACTCGCGCCGCTGGTCGATGACCTTGAGAAGCGCGGCATTGCCGAGGTCAGCGACGGCGCCCTCGTCATTCGGCTCGAGGATGTGGGCATCCGCGAGCCGGTCATCGTGCGCAAACGCGACGGCGCATTCCTTTACGCCACGACCGACATGGCGGCCATCCGCCACCGTGTGCGGAACCTCAGGGCCGATCGCGTGGTGTACTGCGTCGATGCGCGGCAGAGCCTGCACTTTGCGCAGGTCTTCGCGGGGTGCGTCAAGGCCGGTTATGCCGATCGGCCCGGCGGTGGACGCACGCAGCTGGACCACGCGGGATTCGGCACGATCCTCGGAGAAGATGGCAAGCCGTTCAAGACGCGCACCGGCGAGTCGGTGAAGCTCGCCGACTTGCTCAACGAGGCGTTCGAGCGGGCCATGGGCGAACTGACCAAGAGGTCATCGGAACTCGATGCGGCCGAGCAGGCGACGATCGCGCGGGCCACCGCGACCGCGGCGATCCGCTACACGGATCTGGCGATCGAGCGCACCAAGGACTACGTCTTCAATCTCGACGCGATGGTGAAGTTCGAGGGCGATACGGGGCCATACCTGCTCTATGCGCTCGCGCGCATCCGCTCGATCTTCCGCAAGGCTGCATCGCAGGGACTGAGCGTTCCGACGCTCGATGCGGGGGCTGCGTTCGCACCCGCCGCACCCGCCGAAAAGGCGCTCGCGCTGGCGCTGCTCCGGTATCCCGGCGCGGTGCTCGACGTGGAGCGAACGCTGGAGCCGCACCGACTCTGCGGCATGATTTACGACCTGGCCAATGCGTTCAGCGTCTTCTTTGACCAGTGCCCTGTGCTGGCCGCGCCGGATGAGGCGATGCGCCGATCGCGCCTGCTGCTCTGCGCCCTCACCGAGCGAGTGCTGGGCGATGCGCTGGGCGTGCTGGGCATCCCGACGGTTGAGCGGATGTAGCGCCGTCGACGGGCGCGGCTACCATCGGGACATGAGCGTCCAGATGCAACGTCCGCCGATCGCGGTTGATGCCGAGCGTGAGCGTCCGCTTGCCCTTGTGGTGCGGGCGCCGGGGACCAACTGCGACGCGGAGATGGTGCGGGCGTTCAGGCTCGCGGGGGCCGATGCGGAACTGATCCATCTGGACACGCTGATCGACGAGCCGAAAAGGCTGGATCGCGCACATCTTCTGGGCTTTCCGGGTGGCTTCAGTTATGGCGACGATGTCGCGAGCGGGCGGGTCTTTGCGCTTCGGCTGCGTCAGCGGCTCTACCCGGCCCTTCGCGCCGCCGCCGGGCGCGGTGTTGCGATGATCGCCGCTTGCAACGGGTTTCAGATCATTGTCCAGGCGGGTCTGCTGCCGGGACCCTATGACGGCCCTTTCCCCGAGTCGCCCGCGCCGCAGCAAGTGTCGCTGACCTTTAACGAGGGTGGTCGGTTCATTGACCGTTGGTGCGGCGTGGAGTACGACGCGTCGTCGGTCTGTATCTGGACACGCGATCTGGCTCGGGCGGGGCTCAGCGGATCGGCGCGCATGCTCCCGATCGCCCACGGCGAAGGCCGATTTGTCGCCCGTGATGCGGACGTTATGGCCGCCCTGAAGTCCCGCGGCATGATCGCGGTTCGCTACGCCAACGGTGACAACCCCAACGCCTCGGACGACAGTGTCGCCGGCATCTGTGACGCGACGGGACGGATTTTCGGCCTCATGCCGCATCCCGAGCGATTCCTCGACTGGACGCGGCATCCGTTCTGGACACGGCTGTCCCCGGCCGAGCGAGCCGGTGACACGCCGGGGCTCGCCATGTTCCGCAGCGCAGTGAGCGTCGTCCGGGCGGAGATGAGCAACCGCGCGGGATCGTGACCCGAATGGAGCAGCATGGTCGTTGACCCGAGATTCCTCCGGCAGATGGCGGGGAAGGGACGAGGCGAGGGCTCAGCGATGGCCCCCGGCTCATCGTGCGACCGCTGCGGGTACGACGTCTCCGGATTACCCATGGCTGGGCGATGCCCCGAGTGCGGCACGCCGTTCGACGGTGACATGTTCTCGGGCGACTCGCCCGATGAATCCGCGGCAGCGGCGCCCGGCGGCGAGCAACGCCGACGAAAGTCCGCAGCGCAGTTGCGCGAACTGCCGTTGATGGCCGCGAGCGATGAGGACTTGCGATCGCTCTCGCGTGCGGCGATTCTCATGCAAGTCGGGCTGGTGGGCTTCGCCGGTGTGATGCTCGCCGCGTGGATCTTCATCGTTTTGCGATCTCAGAACTGGCTCGCGATGGACATCACTCCGTACTACCGCACGCTGGCCCGCTACATGAGCGCGGCGGGCTTCCTGCTGCTGACGTGGTTCGTCGGGCAGGTCCTGCTGACGGCTCGACGCGGGGTCTCCGGTGTCGGCGGGGTATCGCCCTTCGCACAGATGCGCTCGTATCGCGTCCGCGCCCTTGCCCATCTGAGCGTGTGCGCTCCGCTGGCGTGGCTGGCGGTGATGCTCGCCATCGGCGTTTCGATGTGGCTTGGCGGGCCGTCGGACAGCGCGGGCAGGATCGCCTCGCTGATCGGCGCTGCGCTGGTGCTGCTGGCCGGAGCGCTGATGGTTCCGCTGTGCCTGGTGTTTTTCGATCTGGCCGAGTTCCTGAGGGATGACTTCGCCACCGACCGGTTCCGCACAGGCGTCTTCGCCATGCCGATTCTGTGCGCTCTGTACGGCGCATCGATGCTCGTCGTCGAGGGATTCTCGCAGTTCGCGGGTGTAACGCGGGGGTTCAGCGGGCTGCTGCTGCTGTTTCTCACGGCGATTCTGGCGATTCCGGTAATCCCGTTCTTCGCCGGGGTCTGCTCGCTCGCGTCGAGTTGCCGATGGGCGATCCGCAACAAGCACGAGCGCATCGAGCGCGAGAAGCGGTTCCTCGAGCGTGCGAGGCGGGCCGCGGCCAAGGCGGCCGGAGAGCCGCTGCCCGATTCGGAGGCTTGAGCTCCGGCGGAGGGGTAATCGCCTCGGTGGCGGGAAGGCCACCGGGGCGTGAGGGGTAAGTGTCGGTGCGCATTCTGTGCTGGCGCACTCAGCGGTACTGGATGATCTCCGAGCGATCGAAGCGGACCTTGGGCGCGCGGGCCAGGTCGTCCTTCTCGCTGCGGTATCCGGCGGTGGCAACAACCTGCGTGGTGTACCCGGTGCCGCTGAGGCCCAGCAGTTCGTCGTACTTCGGCGCGATGATGCCCTCCATAGGGCAGGCGTCGATGCCGAGCGTCGCCGCGGCGGTGAGGAACACACCCATCGCCAGATACGCTTGCCGCGAGGCCCATACACCGGCGTCGAACCCGGGCGACGGCTTCTCGACGAAGCCGAGCATCATGCCCTTGTACGCGTCCAGCGACGAGACCGGCACGCCGCGAACCTGCGCGATGCGGTCGATGTGCCGCTGGATGTCCGCGCTGGTCTGCGTCGTGCGACGTGCAAAGACGACAAGGTGCGAGGCGTCGACAATCTGCGGCTGGTTCCAGCTGTGTTCACGCAGCTTGGCGCGGAGAGCGGGATCCTTGACGACGATGAACTTCCACGGCTGGAGCCCGAAACTCGAGGGGCTCAGCAGCAGCGAATCTTCCAGCGCACGCCACGTCGCGTCGGGAATCTTGCGCGATGCGTCAAAAACCTTCACGGCGTAGCGCCAGTTCAACGCATCGATCAGCGTGGACTCGAGGATGGGCTTCATCGCGGATGCTCCTGTTCTTCTCGGGCGGGTGATGCGGGAGCGTCTCAACGCGCCCGCGGCCGCAAACGGTACGCCGATGCGGCGATTGCATGGAACGATATCGATAGTCATCGATATGGTTGCAGGATGGTTGGACGGCTGGGACTCCGGGGCAAGCCCCGCGTCAGGCCCGACGCTACAGCCCCGGAAGACGGCCCGGATTGTCCGCGTCGTAATGCTCCGCCGGCCCCTCAATCTGGGCGGCCAGCAGATCGCTGTACGAGACCGAGACCGCCTCGCCCATCGCGTGCGCGAATTCGTTCCGCAAGGACTCGACCGCCGCGAAAGCCTTGACCAGATTGTGACTGGGCGTCACCAACGCCTCGAACTCGAGGAACGAGCCGAGATTCTCGACCTGGTCCAGGTGGATGCGCACGTGATCGTGCATGTACACCTCGCGCATCTTCCGCACGACGACCCACACCGGTCCGGGGTTCGGGCCGAACCGCTCATCGGCTTCAACGCGCGCGTAGATCGTGAACTTGCTGATCCGTGCGGTGGCGTTGTTGTCGCGTTCGTAGTGGATCACTTCGTCGGGCAGCCCCTCGGTCTGCCGCAGTTTGAGCCTGCCTGAGGCGAGCTTGTAGTACGTGTCGGTCTGCCAGAGCGAGGCGACCAGCGGTGCGCGGATCGCGCGGCAGATCTGCCGGGCCAGCGCCAGGTCCCGCAGTTCCGCCTTGTACTCGACATTCTGCATCGTGGCTCCGAGAGCGGTTGCTTGGTGTATCGGCCGGTTGACCTGCCCCGCCGATCAGGACCCGCCGCACTCGGGGAACTCCGCGTGCCGACACGGCATGGGCAAAGTGGGGGCCGGTGCGAGAGCAGGTTATCGGCGCACGCCCGCCCGGGAGAGGGCCTCCAGCAATGCGGGCTCATCCATGGTGGGTACGCCCAATTCGCGGGCCTTGTCGAGTTTGCTCCCGGCCTCGCGACCGACAATGAGCAGCGATGTGCTGGCCGAGACCGAGCCGGTGACCTTTGCGCCGAGAGATTCGAGAAGGTCCTTGAGCGCCTCGCGCTCATAGTGATCGAGCGTCCCGGTTATGACGATCTTCTTTCCGGCAAAGTCGCCGCTCGTGTTTCCGCGAGGTGCAGAGGCGTTTGCCGCGTTGCCGAAGAGCCCCGGTTCGTGCGCGTTTCTATCGCCTCCCGCTTGTGCCGGGGCCGCGGCATATTGACGCGAGTCCATCGACACGCCGAGATCCGCCAACTCGCGGAGCACGCCGCGGATCTGCGGCGTGTGCAGCAGTGCGTGCACGACCGGCGCGGTGTCCTTGCCCAGGCCCGTCTCCGGTCGGTCCTTCGGCGAAGCGCTCATGCCGAAACGCTCGGCCTCGGCCTTTGAGCAGGCCTTCGGGCGCAGTTGCGGCTCCTCGGCGGCCAGCAGTGCCTCGACATTCGGGAAAATCTTCGCGAGGCTCTTGGCTGTGGACTCGCCGAGATGGCGGATGCCCATCGCACCGAGCAGCTTGGCCATGCCGCGGGACTTGGCCTGCTCGATGCCCGCCAGCAGATTGTCGACCTTGCGCTCGCCCATCCGCTCCAGGGTCAGCAGCGCATCGCGATGGTCGCGCAGTCGGAAGATGTCGGCGAACGATGCAAGGGGCACGGTGCCGGAGGCAAGGATCTGATCGATGGTCTTCTCGCCGAGGCCGTCGATGTCCATCTGCTTGCGTCCGGCGAACCAGATCAGCCGCTCGCGCATCTGCGCGGGGCAGGACGGGTTCACACAGAACCGCTGCGTTTCCATCGTCGCATCGGTGCGGGCCTCGGGCGGATCAACGTCGACCGGCCCGCCGCATGTCGGGCACGCGTCGGGCGCACTGATTCGTGTGGCTGTTTTCGGTCGCTTGGCAAGCACCACGCCCGCGACATACGGGATGATCTCTCCGGCCTTCTCGATGAACACCGTGTCGCCGATGCGGATGTCGGCTCGCACACCGTCGGTCTCGGTCGGTGCATCCTGAATGCGGCCGAAGTTGTGCAGCGTCGCGTGCTGAACAACCGTGCCCGCGAGCAGGACCGGCTCCATGGTCGCCCGCGGCGTGATCTTGCCGGTTTTGCCGACCTGAAAGTCAACGCGGAGCAGTGTCGTGGTCGCACGCTCGGCAGGGAACTTGAAGGCCACAACCCATCGAGGGCTCTTGCTGGTCACGCCCATAGCATCGCAGAGCGCCAAGTCGTTGAGTCGGACGACCACGCCATCGGTCGCGTGGTCCAAATCGTGTCGAGCCGAGTCGAACGCGTCGATCGCCGCGATGACTTCGTCCAAGCCAGCGGAAACGATCAACGGGGTATTGACCGGAACGCCCAGGGCGTTGAGGCGTTCGATGAACTTCGCATGCGTATCGGCGAATCGACTGTCGCTGATGAAGCCGCGCCCGTGGGCCATAAAGGCCAGACGTCGCGACGCGGTAACGCGCGGGTCGAGCTGCTTGAGCGTGCCCGCGGTGGAGTTGCGCGGATTCATGAACAGTTCGTCGCCGTCGGCCTCGCGCTGCTTGTTGATGCGCTCGAACTCCGTCCAGGGCATGAACACCTCGCCGCGGACTTCCAACACATCGGGCGCATCTCCATCGAGCCGCAGTGGCACGCCGCGGATCGTGCGGACATTGGCGGTCACATCATCGCCCTGCACACCGTCGCCCCGCGTGACGGCACGGACCAGCACGCCGCGCTCATAGCGCAGGCTCATGGCCACGCCGTCGACCTTCGGGTCGGCGACGATCATCGGCGCTGCGGAGCCTTCGGGCAGTGAGCGGACCATCCGCTCGTGCCACTCGCGTAGTCCCGCGGCGTCGTAAACATTGCCGATCGAGAGCATCGGCACCTGGTGGCGAACGAGCGAGAAGCCCTCGATGGGCTCGCCGCCGACACGCAGCGACGGCGAGGCGGGATCGGCAAGTTCCGGGTGGCGTGCCTCCAGCTCGATCAGTTCGTTCATCAGCCGGTCGTACTCGGCATCGGCCATGATCGGGCTGGCCTGGACGTAGTACGCGCGGTTGGCGCGGTCCAGGAGCGAGCGGAGTTCGCCGATGCGCTTCGAGGGGCTCACGGACGCAGTGTAGTGACCGATGCTCGCCCGGTGGCGGCGCTTTAAGCGGCGGGCCATCGTCGCTATGATCGCCCCGATGTCCGCACGAATCATCGATGGTCGCGCTCTCGCCGCCCGGCACAAGGCTGATATCGCCGAGCGCGTTCGCAAGCTCGGCCAGCGCGGCGTTCGCGTGCGGCTCGATGCGCTGATCTGCGGCAGCGAGGATGATCCGGCTCACGTCTACGCCCACAATCAGCGCAAGGCCTGCGCGGGCGTGGGGATCGACTATCGCCTCCACACGCTGCCGGCCGCCGCATCATTTGACGATATCGCCGGGCGCGTGCTGCTCCTGAACACTCAGGCCGAGGTCACCGGCATCATGGTCCACCTGCCGCTGCCCGCGGGGGTCGATGCGTATGCGGTTCAGCGGCTGATCGCGCCGGAGAAGGATGTCGAGGGCGTCAACCCGGCGAACATCGGAAACGTCGTGTACGGCCGCTCATCGCTTGCCCCGTGCACCGGCCTGAGCGTGGTGAAGATGATCGAGAGCACGGGCGTTGCGCCGGAGGGCGGCTTGCGGGGCAAGTACGCCGTCGTCGTCGGCGCGAGCGACGTCGTGGGCAAACCGATCGCGGTCCTGCTCATGCGCACCGACGCGACGGTGATCTCGTGCAACAAGTGGACACCGGGGATCAAGGACGTGATGCGGCGAGCCGACGTGCTGGTCAGCGCTGCGGGCGTGCCGAATCTCGTCGAGGCCGACTGCGTGCGTCCGGGGGCGATCGTCGTCGATGTCGGCGTCAACCGCGTGCCCGGTGCCGATGGCAAGACCGTGACGGTGGGGGATGTGGCCTTTGAGCAGGTCAGCCGCACGCTCGGCGAGGACGGCTGGATCAGTCCCGTTCCCGGCGGCGTGGGGCCGATGACCGTGACCATGCTGCTTCTCAATGTCGTGCAGGCGGCGGAAATGCCCCGGACCTGAGCACTGCACGCGGTCGGCCTATTGGCCGAGCAATGCGTCGGCACCTCAGGCGTTGAACATCTGGTCGGTCCGTCGCGGGTCTATCATGCTTATCGGCTCGGGTGCTGACGGCATGGCTGTACGGGTACCCGGGCCCGGAGTCGAACGCATCGGCGGCGATGTCCGCCGGGAGTCTGGCATGATCGCGAACATTCCCAACGCTGGCACGCTTGGCCTGGGCTTCATTCAGAACCTCGGGCCGCTGGAACTGCTGATCATCTTCGCCGTGCTGTTGCTGCTGTTCGGGCGTCGCCTGCCCGAGGTCGGCAAGAGCCTGGGCAAGGGCATCGTGGAGTTCAAGAAGGGCATCAGCGGGGTTGAGGACGACGCGAATCGCGCCGCCCAGCAGCCCCCGCCCGGCAGCGGCTACCAGCAGGCACTCCCGGGTCAGGGCGCTCCGCAGCAGTGGAACAACCCCCAGCAGTTGCCGCAGGGCCAGTACCCGCCGCAAAACGCCTACGCGGCACCGACGCAGGGCCAAACCATGCCGCAGACCCCGCCCATGCCCGCGGGCCCGACGCATCCGCCCGCGCCGAACGCGCCGCAGTGATGCCGCCTCGCGGCACGCGTCGCCCGCGAGCCTTGCCAAGTCGATGGGGAACTCCTACCGTTCCTCCCCTCATGCCGAGGTAGCTCAGCTGGTTAGAGCGGAGCATTCATAACGCTCAGGTCGGCGGTTCGAGTCCGCCCCTCGGCACTTGACGGTCGGCCTCCGCGCCGACCGTTTATCGTTCCGCCCGCAGCCCGCGGCACGGACCGAGCATCCGCGCCGTCGAGCGACGCACCGGCAAGAGCCCCCGCGTCACCGGCCGCGGCTACACTGCGACATTGCCGCCTTAGCTCAGCTGGTAGAGCAGCGCTTTTGTAAAGCGCAGGTCAGGGGTTCGAGTCCCCTCGGCGGCTTTCCCGTGCCGCTCGGCCACCCCCGGCCGCGGCTCCGCACCCCATCAGCTCACGCGTCGCGACGCTTTCCTCGGCCCGGTCATCGGCCTAGCATCCGCCCCATTGGGCGAGTGCCGGAGTGGCCAATCGGGGCAGACTGTAAATCTGCTGGCTTAACGCCTTCGGGGGTTCGAATCCCTCCTCGCCCACTTTGCAGTTTTGCAGTTCTTTCGCGATCGCTCGCGGTGTGCTGCAAAACTCCGACAAAACAAGGCGTTTCTGGCGATTCCGCCCGCTCATCGCGAACGGTTGCGGAAGGTTGCTGCGCCGCGTTTTGCGCCTCAAGTGCGCCGCAATTTGCGCCGCTTTTTTCATCGCCGTTCTCAGCCTCGCCACGGACCAGGACGCCGGCGCCCCCGGTCGCCAGCTCGAAGTGCGCATCGCGCGTTTGCAGGTAGTGCGTTGCCGCGATCAGCGGGGAGTGCCCGAGCCAGTTCGCGACAACGTGGTTCGGGAACCGCTCCACCCAGTCGGTCGCGCACGACGCCCGCATGTTGTGGAACAGCCGCGGCCACGGCTTGACGCCCGCGCGGGCGATGATCTTGCCGAACGTGGTCCGCAGGTTCATCCGCGCATCCCGGAGCCGGGGCACGACGGCTTCGCTCCCGGGCTCGGCGTGGTCGAACAGGTCTTGGAGGATCGGGCGCAGTTCCGGGGCGATCGGCACGACGCGCACCGCGTGGCCTTCGTGGCCTGCGGTCTTGGGGCTTCGCACCGTCAGCCGCCCGCGTTCCCAGTTCACGTCACCCCACCGCAGGGCCACGATTTCGGACGGGCAGCGGAGCCCGGCGAACCGCGACAGGGCCACGATCGCTCGCCACTCGGCGTCGGGGCACGCCTCGAGGATCGCCCGGATCGACTCCGCATCCACGTAGAACGCGCGGTCGGGATTGGACTGCGAACCCGCCCGTAGTTCGGCAAACGGATTGGACGCGATCAACCCCCAGCGGACCGCACGCTTGAAGATGGCCCGGGCAACGTGAACCCGCTTGGCGATCGTCGCCAGGGCCAGCCGCTTGGTCCTCTCGGTTCCGTCCTCGGCCTTGACCGTCACGGGCTCGCCGATGGCCTTGCGCCACGTGTCGGCGTCCGCCGGCGTGATGGACGCAACCGGCGTTGTCTCGCCGAGGTGAGCCCGAAGGCTTTCCGTCGTCTGCCTGTACGCCGCCTTTGTTGACGCCTTTACCGATGCCGCCGCATTGAACCGTGTCAGCAGTTCGTCCAGTGTCACCGCCACCGCCGCACCACGGGGCTCGACCAGCCCGACGCGGGCCAGCCGCTCGTGCATCCGGTCAGGCAGTTCGCGCACCCATGCAGCCAGTTCCGGCTCGGGTGACTGGCGCAGTCCCTTCGTCGCCAGCAGGGCCTCGACGCGCAGCCGGAACGACTCGGCGGCCTTGGTTGACACCTTGCCTAGCCGGACGGAGTGCCGCTCGCCGTCGCCGTCGGTGAACAACACCCGCTTGGTCCCGTTCGCGTCGCGTGAAACACTCGCCATGGGTCACTGTCCCTTCGTGGTCTTTGTCGTGGGCTTCGGCTCGATCGTGATCCGCAGCCCCAGATAGTCGGCCAGTTTCTCGATAGTGTCCGCCGTCATTCCGCTTTCGCCGCGCATCATCCGGGAGAGTTGGCTACGGGCCACGCCCGTGCCCTTGCCGATCGCATAGGGGGTTTGATCGCTTGCTTTGATCGCCGCCGATATGGCCTTCGTCAGTTGACCCATGCCCAGAGTATACCTTGTACGTTGCGATTCCGCAACTATCCCCAATCGACTCCCCAACCGGCACCAGCCACTCCGGCGATCCGGGGGGCGTCGCCAGGCCCGGGTCGTTGGCGATCGCGAGCCGTTCGCCATAGATGTAACCCGCCTCCGAGTCGCCATTGGGGTCAGGGACGCGACAGCTAACCAGCAGCCCCAACACCGCCACCCGATGCATCCGCAGTCGCTCCGAAGGGTCGGGGGGCAGATCCGCCGGGAATTGCCGCATTCGGGCGAGGTTGGTATCCCTCGAACATGAGGAGGCAACGCCGCTACTACGAGGAACTCCGGTCGATCGTGGAGGAGCTGGGTGGCAAAATGAGTTACGTGCGATGCGGACGACCGCCTCCCGGATCGTGGTTAGCATGGCTGCCCGGGTACACCGAGAAGTTCTTCGAGTGCAACGGACGCGGCTTTCCGGAACTGGACAGTCTGTACGTGCCGAAGATTTCCCATCCAACTTCGTGGGAACACTAGAGCCTATCCGCAAACCGCGCAATCGGTGGGGATCGATGCGAGAATAGCCTTGCATGGCGATGCGACTTACGGATCTTCAACTGGACTGGCTGGCCG
>Ga0315902_10004954_pt1 | contig 18943 bp, 16 predicted proteins | sample LakEriMetagenome_9_FD_203523 | JGI IMG/M metagenome (GOLD analysis project Ga0315902, IMG submission 203523) | Freshwater fungal communities from buoy surface, Lake Erie, Ohio, United States - Buoy 12 MA117 | ecosystem: Environmental > Aquatic > Freshwater > Lake > Lake biofilm | place: USA... | reverse complement strand
CTGGGCCCTGACGCCGGTTTGGGGCCTGAGCCAGCGCCTGCCCCGACGGGTCGGGACCGCCAAGGCCCGGGAAATGATGTTCACCTGCCGGACCTATTCGGGCCGCGAGGCGGAGGCCATGGGCCTGGCCAACGCCTGCCTGCCAGAGGCGACCTTCCTGGAGGGCGTGGACGCCTGGACGGCTGAGATCGCCGCGAACTCGTCCTTCAGCCACGCCGCCAACAAGCGCCTGCTGGACCAGACGGACGGCCTGCCCCTGCCCGCGGGCTTGGCCCATGAAGTCTACCGCAGCGAAGGCGTTGGCCCTGACATGCGCGAGCGTATCGCCGCCTTCGCCGCCCGGAAGGGCGGCTGACCCCGGTTGACCCCTGAAGACTAGCCCTTGGCCCCGTCCAGCAACTGGGTGAAGCCCGCCGGGGCATAGGGACCGATGCAGAGCTGTTCCAGGACGCCGATGCCCGTCCGGCCCTCGTTGTCCCGGGTGCGGACCACCTGCTGGGTATGCAAATGCGAGTGCGCCAGGGGATCGAGCTGGCGGGGATCGAAGGATTCATGGCCGATGGCCAGTTCCCCCTTCCACATGCCCTGCCCCCACTCGGGGTGGGTGTAGCCCAGGCCCTTCATCTGGAACTTCAGGATGGGCTCCATGCTGATGGTGCGGACCGTCCCGTCATGATCGACGAGGTCCACCTCGGCATAGCGGGCCAGGCGCGTGCCCGGATGGTAGTCGACCCGGTGCCGGGCCGTGGCCATGCGGTGGTCCCGCCCGTCCTCGACCCCGGGTATGTCCGCCTCGCTGTCATAGAGCGGCGCGGTAAAGCCCTCGCGGACCAGGGGCCGGCCCTGGGCGTCATCGAAGAAGATGGCGTGTGAGATATGGTCGTCCCAGAAGAGGGGGGTCCAGAGGAAGAAGACGCTGGGGAGCGTTGTGCGCGGCGCCCCGCCGGTCTCCGGCTCGCCGACGTTCCGGACCCCCCAGGACCGGTCCTTGGTGCCGAGGCAGACCTCCGCATCCACCTCGATGCGGCCCTCGGGCGTCTCCACCCAGCCGCTCCAGCGGCCGAACTGGTCGAAGCGGGTGGCGTCCATCACCCGGCGGGTCCCGGACCAGAGGGTCTGGCGGGCCTCCTGGAGGCTGGCCGTCCGGGCCGAGAAGACGAGGTCGCAGGACAGGCCGCTCTCGTTCGGCTCCAGAACCACGCGGGTGCGCCGCATGGGCTCCAGAACCTCGAGGCGGAAGGGGCCCACGGACATGTCCGTCCGCTCGGCGGGCGCCCGGCGCGAGCCGTAGAAGCAGTACTGCCGCCCACCCGGCGCCACGACGCTGAAGGCGCCGTCCAGTATGCTCCGGAAGGGGTAGACCGCCATGCCGACGCCGAAATAGTAGCCGCCGTCCTTCTCGTATGCGTTGAACCAGGTGCGGTCGTAGACGTTACGGTCGCTGGTCGCCGGGTGGGCGATGGGCTCCGGGGTCTGGTGGATCGGGAAGTCGTCAAGTCGGTTCAGCATGGTCGGATCTCCTCGGAACGGCGCGGATCAGGCGAGGCCCAGGGCTCGCTTCATCGCCTTGAGGTTGCCGCGGCAGAACTTCCCCATGGCCTCAGTCGCCGCCTCGAGCTGTGAAGGATCCTTGGGCTGGAACCGGACACGCAGCGCGATGGCGCAGGAGTCCCCGTCACCGGGCTCGACCGAGACGGTGGAGAAGTAGGCCTCCATGTCGGGCCGATCGAGGATGTAGGTGTAGTGGTGCGGCCCCTCGTCGGTCATCAGTTCCGACACGGTCCGGCCGCCGGGCATGGTCAGGGTGCGCACCTTGCCCTGAGGGGTGACCTCGGTGCTCTCGGCCTCCACCAGAGTCGCCCACTTCCGGATTCCCGAAAAGTCGCCGATCACGGCCCAGGCCGCATCGGCGGCCAGCGGAATGTCCTCGCGGACGGTCATTTCCTGCATGAAGTCCTCCCAGTGTTTCGGCGGACTGCAGCACATCCGGTTGCGGACCGGAAGCGTGGAAAGCATGGACCCGGTTCTGCCGGTCGCCTGAGGAGCCGCGGCGGCCCGGGCCTATTCCGTCACGTTGTGCCAGGACTCGGCGATGCCGAAGCCTTCGCGGCCATCCATCGCGAACCGCGCCAGGCCCTCATTGACGAAGGTGGCGCCCCCCGGGAAGGGGATCTTGGTCGGGCACATGTTGATCACCCGGCCCTCGATCCGGACCTCGCGGCCCTTGCCCGTACGCGCGACCATCGACACCGTCTCGTGCAGGATCGAGCCCGGCCGGAAGGTGGTCTCGACACGGACGTCCTCAAGGGTATCCATCCCTTCCCCGTCCTGGATCCAGCCGGAGCCCAGCATGGTCCCGTCGGACCGTCGGAAGCAGGAGCCTCCCAGGGAGGTCCCGGCGCCGAAGTTCATGGAGAACCAGAAGACGAAGGGGTTGGGAGCAGCCGCTGTGGAGAGGGCGGGCCCCGAAGAGGCGGCGCCTGAAGACCCGCTGGACGATCCGCTCCAGTTGCGCGGGCCCCAGGACTTGTCGCGCACGCCAAAGCCGTCGAAGGCGATTTCCTCCCCGCCGATCGCAAGCCGTCCCGTCGCGCGCAGGCTCTGCTCGAAGTGGCCGTGGGCGCCCTTCGCGGCGAAGTGCGGCTTGGTCAGGGCCTCTACGTCCACCTGCATGGAGAGGTGCGCCGGGGTATGCCACCCCTCGGGGCGGAGCTTGGCGCGGGTCATCAGGATGGACCCGTCGGGGATGTCCTGAGCCGGGCCCTCGTAGCTGACGGTCCAGCGCCGGAACGGGGCCTCACAGGCCAGGGCCAGGTTTCCGACCTTGAGGTCGCCGTCGTAGGCGGAGAGGTCCTTGCCGATGTCCCGCCGGCCGTAGGTGAAGGCCACCCGGCTGCCGCCCAGGTAGACGGCGTGAAGGGCGTCGGCCCAGCCGTTCCCGGGCCGGAAGCCCATGCGGGTGAACATGCCGACCCCGGTCTTCGGGTCGACGAAGTTGAAGTAATAGCTCTCGCTCCAGGCCCGGTCCTCGCCGGTCGGGTGCATGGCCTCGTCCGTGCCGGTGACAATGCTCATGCGGGATCTCCCAGTCGGGCGCCGCCAGGGTCCGGGCGGGGTCAGGGTGAGGATAGGTGCGGGCCGTGACAGGCTCAAGCCGGGGCCGGCCCGGAGCGGCCTCCTGTCGGGCTAGGCCTCGGCGGCGAGGGTGCGGAGCGCGCGCTCAAAGGCGTCCGCCGGGTGGCCCCCGGAGATGACATACGTGTCGTTGATGATCAGGGTCGGGACCGAACTGATCCCCGCCTCGTACCACTGACGCTCCAAGGACCGGACATGTTCGGCGAAGCGACCCGAGGCCAGAATCTCGCGAGCGGCGTCGGGATCGAGGCCCGCCCGCCCGGCCGCCGCCGCAAGGACCTCGGGGTCGCCGGGGTTCTCACCCCAGGTGAAATAGGCCTCGAACAGCGCGTGCTTGAGGGGCAGCTGGCGCCCCATCAACCCTGCCCAGTGCAGTAGTCTGTGGGCGTCAAAGGTGTTGTAGATCCGGCTTTCAGGGGTGGTGGCGATGGTGAAGCCCACCTCGGCGGCGCGGGCCCGGATCTGCTCCCGGTTCGCCGCAGACTGCTCCGGCGTAGCGCCGTACTTCTGGAACACGTGTTCCGTCAGGTTCTGCCCCCCGGGCGGCATGTCGGGATTGAGCTCGAAGGGCTGGAGGATGATCGTCGCTTCGACGAGGTCGCCCACACGCGCAAGGGCTTCCTCGAGCCCGGCCAGTCCAATGATGCACCAGGGACAGGCTACGTCAGAGACGAAGTCGATCTTCATGGGCTTGGTCATGCCGTCGCCTCCCCGGCGGTGGAGTCCCCGGATGTCTGCCCAGAGATAGCCGAGCCGCCAGGAATTCCAATTCCTTCTACGCCTATTTCAGCGACGCCATGACCGCCTCGTTCGGCGCGATCCTGTTCGCCACGAGCCCCTGCCAGGCGGCGATGACCGCGTCCGGTCCGCGTTCATGACGGATTCCCAGGCTGCCCTTCAGCTCCCGCGACATGCGGGCGGACTCCGCCTGGGCGCGGCGCATGATCTCGCCCGGACCCCAGTCGACATCGCGCTTTGCGAACTGGGCTGGCGCGAAGAAGAAGGCGTGGGGCGTGGCGGAGGTCTCGGGCCGATAGCGGCCGGCGCCCCAGTGGGTCGCGCCGACGGCGCAGCTGAGCTTGAGCTGGTCGCCGAACCGCGCGTGGATGGCGCTGACGACCTCACCCGCGCCGGACATGTCCACGAAGGCGGTCGGGACGGCGGGATCCAGGGCGCCTATTGCGTCGTAGGTCACGACCTCATCGCAGGTCCCCAGCCCCGTGACAAAGCCGACATTCCCCGGAGAGGTCAGGCCGACGACCCGGGGGCGACCCTCGCCGTGACGTGAAAGCAGGTTCGTCAGGCCCAGGCCGGTCTTGGACGAGGCGCTGCCGACCAGCACCTGTCGGGCGCCGAAGAAGGCGTTGTCCACCAGGTAGTCGTAGAGGACATAGGACGTCGAGAAGAGCGGGAAGAGCAGGCAGCGCTCGTCTTCCATGGCCGTCAGCGCGGGCGGATCACCAGTGGTGCGCTGGTAGGCGTTGTAGATCGCCGGAAGCTCTGCGCGATGAGCGACGCCGTCGGTAAAGGACCGGTCGGTCACGGCGGTCGGCCGCATCACCAGGTGGCTGGCCATGGGCAGGAATCCCCAGACGCGCTCCCCCACCTCCACGCCCGGGGCCCGGGAGGCGACGACGTCGGCAAATCCCCAGACGGGGACGATCCCCCAGGGTTCCGCGGCAGGGAAGAACCGCCAGTAGCCGATCATGTCGCCGGAGAGGGCGTAGCTGACGTTGTTCGCCGTCATGGCGAACTTGTCGATGGCCAGGAGGATCTCGCCCTCCGCCAGCTCCGGCGTCTCCAGGGAAAATGTTCGCGTTTCGGAGAAGGCTGAGCGACGCACCTGAACCTGGGTGATCATTTTGTGAGTTCCTGTTGGGCGCGACGGTCGCGCAATGACAGCATGAAGAAGACGGTCCCCAGCACGACGAAGGCGGCGCTACCGTAGTGCTCCGGCGGATGGTGTCCGCTGTGGGAGCCCTTGCCGAACCAGCCCGAATACGCGCCAAGCGCCTGCATGAGGATCGTAAGCAGCAACACCAAGGGCACAAGCGTGCGGTATCGCAGGGCGATGATCAGGATGAGGATCCCGAACGGGATCTGCATGGCCCCGTACCAGGCGAAGATCGCGATGATGGCCTCTGCGCGGGTCGAAAGGTCGACGCCGCCGATGACGCCAGCGCCGCCGTCGGGAAGGAAGTAGTGGATCAACCCCGGCACGATGGTCGTCACGGAGGACAGGGCCAGGAACCACGCGGAGATGGGGGCCCCGCGGTAATCCGAATTGGTGCTGGGCGGGAGCAGGGTCATGCAAGCCGCCTCGTCAGTTCACGTCGAGAAACGGAAGGATATGGGCGAGCAGTTCCTCCGGCGCATCCTCCTGGATGAAGTGGTTGGCCGTGGGAATGTTCTGGTGCTTCTGGCCCGCCGCGCCGGGAATGTGCGCTTGCGCCCGCTTGTCCCATCCCCGGGCCACCGGATCGAGGTCGCCGAACAGAGTCAGGAAGGGACGGTCGAAGGCCGCCAGCTTCGCCCAGGCCTCGCGGTTCAGCGGGGCGCCGGGATTGTCGGTCTGCACGGCGATCAGGAGCGGGAACTGGATGATCCCGGCTTCATAGTCCGATGATGGGAAGGGCGCCCGGTAGGCGGCCAGCTCCCCTTCGGTCAGCTTGCGCTGCATGCCGCCCTCGAGCATCTGCCAGGGAAACACGGTCGCCGCGCGCATCATGTCGACCCACATCTTCATGAAGTCGCTTTCGCCCTCCCCCAGGGGCAGGCCGGTATTGGCGGCGATCACCCGGGCGAAGCGTTCGGGGTGCTGGGCCGCCAGGTAGATACCGATGGTGCCGCCCCAGTCCTGGCAGAAGAGGGTGATGTCCGTCAGGTCCATCTGGGTGAGCCACTTGCCCATCCAGTCGTAGTGCCGGGCCAGGGTATAGTCGCTCTTCGCCGCAGGCTTGTCCGACCGCCCGCAGCCCACGAGGTCGACAGCGATCACCCGCCGACCCGTCGCCAGCAGTCCGGGGATCATGTGCCTGTAGAGGTATGCCCAGGTTGGATTGCCGTGCATCAACAGGATCGGCGGCGCGTCGCGCGGGCCTTCATCGATGCAGTGAATGCGGATGTCCGTCCCGTCCTCGTCCCGGACGGTCATGTAGTGGGGCTGCCAAGGGAAGTCTGGCAGGTTGCCAAATTGCTCATCGGGCGTACGCAGGATTTTCATGAAGAGGCTCTGGTCTGGAGGTCAGGCGTTTGCGGAGGCGCGATGTCAGTGCGCCGCGGCGGACAGCAGGAGGGCGATCTGGGCGATCGCGGCGGCGAGGGCGAACGACAGGCCCACCCAGATCCTGGGACCGGCGAGGGTCATGATCATCGGACGGGTCGGGAAGTTGAACGTCTGCGGCATGGCGGCGAACTTGAACGCATGGGCGCCGCTGAAACGCGGGTTGCAGACCAGGTGTGCGAGATCCCGCCGGCTCCGGTAGCGGATGTAGCCCATCATCGACCACTCCGGGACCTCCTTCAGCCCCCAGGTGTCGACCATGCCGCCGATCCGGCGCGCGGCCAGGGCCGGATGCCCGCCACGGGCGAACAGGGCGGGCATGAACATGCGCGTATAGCCGGCCATGACCTGGCGCGCCGGCCGCATCTCTCCGGTCACCGGATCCGCGACGTCAGCCTCCGATATGCGGATGACGTTGAGCATGAAGAACTCGCGCCCGTCATCTTCCTCCAGGAATTTCCGGATCACGGGCAATTCGTCCTGGTCGCCATGCCCCACGTTGCTGGCGCGCATCTGCGCCATGAGGGTCTCGACCTCGGCCTTCGAGAGCGGTCCGCGCCAGTTGACGTACCAGGCCAGGAAGATGGCGTAGCCCAGCACGGCGACGCCCCAAACCCAGAAACTCGTCATCGTCCGGCTCCCCTCGCCCGCACTCTCGATCAAGACCCGGAGGGTATCGACCCACGAAATGTATTGACAGTTTCCATGTCATTAGATGGCCCGGGAGGGTTTGGCAACGGGCGGCGGCGGCACTTCTTGGGATCAGCCGGTCAGGAGGCGGCGCACCGCCGAGACGACAGCCTGCCGGCCCTGGTCGACGCTGAGGCCCTGGGCGCGCCGGAGCCGGAGCCAGCCCTCCATGGACGTCAGGAGTTCGATCGCTGAAGCCACCTCTGGCCGCTCTCCCACTTCCGGCAGGCAGGCCAGGAGCTGGCGGCGCTGCTGTATCGCGAGCTGGGCCCTGGCGCGCTGGAGTGTCGGCGAGGCGTGAAGCCGGGTTTCGCCCGAGAGATAGTAAGGGGTGATCTGCTCGAAGGTGGCCGTCCGCGCCGTGACCAGCTGCTCGATCCTTTGTTCCAGCGCCCCCTCCCAGGAGGTTCGGGTCAGGAGCGGCTCCATCACCGACCGGACCTTGGCGTTCATCTCCTCGAACAGAGACTCCATATCCTGGAAGTGCCGGAAGACCGTCCGCCCACCGACCTTCGCGTGCTGCGCCACATCGTCGGAGGTCGGGCTCAGGTTCCCCGCGCGAATGAGGTCGAGTAGCGCCGCGACGATCTTCTCGCGGGTCACGCGACCCCGCGCCATGCGCCCATCCTGTTCCGGGGGTGGGGCCCGCCGGGCGCGGGGCGAGGAGGTCGGGTACGAAGTCATGGCGTGCGGATAGGGGCTGCGCAACGGCCCGGCAAGTGCGGCCATGCCGGCCTGGCGGTGCGGGGGATCTGAGGTCGAATGTCTCTCAACCGGCGCGACCTGGGAGACGGCGTGCGGGGCGTCGGCCCAGCCGTTCCCGGGGCGGAAGCCCATGCGGGTGAAAATGCCGACCCCGGTCTACAGGTCGACGAAGTTGAAGGAGTAGCTCTCGCTCCAGGCCCGGTCCTCGCCGGTGGGATGCATGGCCTCGTCGGCGCCCGTGACGGTGCTCATTCCGGGGTCTCCCCATGAACCTGTCCCTGCCGCAGGCTGCGGTGACAGATGCGGGTATCCAGTGACCCTGGGACTCCTGCACCCCGGGAACCCGGCTTCCCTCGAGAAGTAGAGCCCGTCATGATGTCCCTCCGCGGGGTGAACCGCCCCCAACCGACCCGCGGGGGCGGGACCTAGAGGAGGTTTGAGACAAGGCCCATGACCCAGCTTCCAAGTCCGCCCCGTATGCGCGCCCTCTATCCCGGCGGCCCAGAGGTTTCCTCGATCGCCTGGGGCATGTGGCGCTTCGCCGGGGACGATGTGGCGGCGGCGGAGGCGCGCGTCCAGGCCGCCCTGGACGCCGGCGTCACGCTCTTTGATACGTCGGATATCTACGGCCCTGACAATGGCGAGCCCTTCGGCGCGGCGGAGGCCCTGCTCGGGCGGGTGCTGGCCGGCAATCCGGGCCTGGTGGGCCGGATGGTGATCGCCACCAAGGGCGGCATCTCCATGGGCGTGCCCTACGACTCGAGCGCCGGCTACCTCGCCGCCGCCGTCGACGCCTCACTGGCGCGCATGGGCGTCGACCATGTCTCGCTCTGGCAAATCCACCGCCCGGACATCCTGACCCATCCCGCCGAGATCGGAGAGGCCCTGCTGGCGGCGCACCAGGCGGGCAAGATCGGCGCGGTCGGCGTCTCCAACTTCACGCCCTGGCAGGTGGAGGCCCTGGCCGCCCACCTGCCCCTGCCAATTGTCTCCTGCCAGCCGGAATTCTCACCCCTGGCCGTGGCGCCGCTGGGCGACGGAGTGCTTGACCAGGCGATCGCCCGGGGCATGGCTGTGCTGGCCTGGTCGCCCCTCGGCGGCGGCCGGCTGGGCAATCCCGCCGACGAGCGCACACGCGCGGTCGCTGCGGCTCTGGACGCCAAGGCCAAGCAGGCGGGTGTCAGCCGCGCCGCCGCCGCCTACAGCTGGATCATGGCCCATCCGGTCCGGCCCATTCCCATCGTCGGGACCCAGTCGACCGCCCGGATCGCCGAGATCCCCGACGCCTACACGCCCACCTGGACCCGGGCTGAATGGTACGAGGTCCTGGTCGCCGCCCGGGGAGAACCGCTGCCGTGACCGAAGCCTTGCCGCCCTGCGAAGTCTCCTGGTTCTCAGCACTCTGCGACGACGACTACGAGTTCCTCGGCATGCCCGACCCGGCGCTGAAGTCGAGCTGGGAGCACTGCCGAGACATCGTCCTGCAGGCCGAAGCTGGCGGCTTCGACAATATCCTGCTGCCCTCGGGCTACGAGCTGGGCATCGACACCACCGCCTTCGCCGCGGCGATCGCGCCGATGCTGAAGCGCATGCGCCTCCTGATGGCCGTGCGGATCGGCGAGATGTGGCCGCCGCAACTTGCGCGCCAGATCGCCACGATCGACCGCATCCTCGGGGGGCGGCTGACGGTGAACATCATCTCCTCCGACATGCCCGGCGAGAAGCTGGCGTCGGGCCCGCGCTATGCGCGCACGGTCGAAGCCATGAGCATACTGAAGACGCTGCTGAACGGCCAACCGCTGGACCATGACGGGGATTTCTGGAAGCTGAAGCTGGATCCGCCGCGTATCGGCACGGTTTCGGGCAAGGCCCCCCAGCTCTACTTCGGCGGGCTCTCGGAGGATGCGCGCGCGGCGGCCGCCAAGGGCTGCGATGTCTACCTGATGTGGCCGGACCGGCGCGAGGCGGTCGCCGACATCATCGCCGACCTGACAGCGCGCGCGGAGCAGCATGGCCGCAAGCTCCGGTTCGGCTACCGGGCCCATGTGGTGGTCCGCGACACCGAGGCCGAGGCGCGCACGGCCGCCGACCGCCTGCTCTCGAAGCTGGATGCGGATGCAGGCGCTGCGATCCGCGCCAAGTCGCTCGACTCCACCTCGGTGGGCGTCCAGGCGCAGGCGGCGCTGCGCGAAAGCGCGGCCGATGACGGCTATGCCGAACCGAACCTGTGGACTGGCATCGGCCGGGCCCGTTCAGGCTGCGGCGCGGCGATTGTCGGTGATCCGGACCAGGTGCTGGCCAAGCTGAACGACTACCGGGCCATGGGCATCGAGGCCTTCATCCTTTCAGGCTATCCGCACGCGGCCGAGGCGGACCTGTTTGCCCGCCATGTGCTGCCGCGGCTCGAGCACGGCCCGCTGATCTGAAGGGTTGGAGAGCCAGCTGCGACGACGGGCCTGACCGGAGCTGCAGGATCACCGCGGCGCAGGGGCTCAGTGTCCGAGGCTGACCGGCGCCGGTTGGCGGTCGGCGAGGGGCGTGATCTTCGGCAGCCATAGCTGGATCCAGGCCAGCGCCAGCAGGTAGCTGCTGCTGGCGAACAACAGGAGCGGGCCATAGCCAAGTCCCATGGTGAGCACCTTGCCCGCAGCCCAGACTATGCCCATTCCGCCGATATTGCCGCAGAACGCGCCGAAGCTGGTGACACGCCCCACCTTGTCGGTCGGCGTCACGTCGGTGATCAGGGCGAACAGGTTGGTGGAGAACCCCTGGTGGGCCGCAAGCACCACGGCCAGGATGCCCGCAGCCGCCCAGGCGTTGGGTGCAGCCAATGTGGCGGGCAGCACCAGCACCAGAAGGCCCGAGCCCAGCATGATCCCCTTGCGCACCCGGTCCACCGGGAGGCCCCGCGACATCAGCGCAGTCGCCAAAGTCCCGCTGATCAGGGATCCCGCAGCGGCGCCAGTGTAAGCCAGCGCGACAAAACCCCCGAGCGCCACGCCGGATACGCCAAACTGGCGGTGCATCAGGTCCGGCATCCAGAACAGCAGCAACCACCAGGTGGCGTCGGACAGGAACTTCGCGCCCGCGATGGCCCAGGTGCTGCGGTCCTTCAGGATCGGACGGCGCGGAGCGTCCGGCTGGGCCGCAGGCGTCGGCGGGGCATCGAGGGGCGTCTTGCGTGTGGCGATCAGCCAGCAGACCGTCCAGACCACCCCGGCCAGCCCGGCCACCAAGAAGGTGCCGCGCCAGCCCAGGGGGCCCGCCATCACGGGAATGAGCACCGGGGCGCTGATCGCGCCCAGGCTGTTCACGGCGTTGATCACGCCGAACCCTGTGGAGCGCACTTCGGGAGGCAGAATCGTCGCCACCGTCTTGATCATCGACGGCGTCCCCATGGCCTCGGTCGCCCCCAGTCCGACGCGGCAGAGGATGAACTGCGGGATGCTTTGAGCGAGGCCGTGGGCCATGGCCGCGAGGCTCCAGCTGAACACACCCAGCGGATTAGCCCACCTCACGCCGATCCGATCGACCAACGGCCCTGCGAACAGCAGGCCGAGCGCCATGGCTCCCTGGAACCAAGCGCCCATCGCGCCGTAATCCTCGTCGGTCCACCCGAGTTCGGCCGACATCTCGGGCTTGAGCACCGAGATGATCTGGCGATCCACCAGATTCAGGATGCCGGCGAAGGTCAGGAGGACGAACAGAAGCAAGCGCATCTGCGGCGTGAGAAGGCTGCCTGCAGCCGCCAGAGTTGACCCGTTTGTCAAGGCCGCACCTCTCCCAGACGCCAGCGCATGGCTCCACCTGCGCAACTTTCGAGCTTGCTCCGAAGCATCATCTGGAAGGATGCTCACAGTCTGTTGGCGTTGTCATATTCTCTGGAGAGTCAGTTGGCCGAGACGGTCCGCTACGGCCTAGTCGGTGTTGGCATGATGGGCGTGGAGCACATCCACAACCTCGCCGTGACGCCGGGCGCGGTGGTGACCGCAATCGCCGATCCCGTCGAACGATCGCTGGTCCCGGCCCGCGAAGCGCTGGGTCCGAAGGCTGATCTCGTCACCGCCTTTGAGACGGGGGCCGAATTGGCCCGCAGCGGCCTTGTGGATTGCGTCATCGTCTCCAGTCCGAACAACACGCACCGACAGGTGCTGGAACCGATGTTCGAGGCCGGACTGCCGATTCTCTGCGAGAAACCGTTGGCCACGACGCTCGAGGACGCGCGCTGGATCGTCGAGCAGGCCGAGCGCGCCTCGGCCCCGTTCTGGACGGCGATGGAGTACCGTTACATGCCGCCGGCCGAGGCGTTCATCGGCGAGGTACACCGCGGCCGGGTCGGAAGGCTGCAGATGCTGTCGATTCGCGAGCACCGCTTCCCGTTTCTGAGGAAGGTGGGCGACTGGAACCGGTTCGCCGCGAATACCGGTGGGACAATGGTCGAAAAGTGCTGCCACTTCTTCGACTTGATGAGGCTCATCACCCGTTCGGAGGCCGTTCGGGTCTACTGCTCGGGCGCCATGGATGTGAACCATCTCGGCGAAAGCTATGAGGGTCGTCGGCCCGACATCATCGACAACAGCTACACCACCATCGACTTCGCCAACGGCGTTCGCGCCATGCTGGATCTCTGCATGTTCGCCGACGGCGCCGAGAACCAGGAAGAGATCACCGCTGTCGGGGATGCCGCGCGGCTTGACGCCCTAATTCCTAGTGGGGATATAGTGTATTCTCCGCGGGTGGGGTTCCGTAACCCTAAGCGCGTGGAGCGTCGCGTCGTCGACGTGGATCCCACCGCCCTGAAGGCCGGAACCCACCACGGGTCGACCTTCTACGAGCACCAGCGCTTCAACGCGGCGGTGCGTGGAGCGGGCCCGGTGGAAGTGACCGCACGTGACGGGTTGATGGCCGTGGCCATCGGCGCAGCCGCAGAGATCAGCGCGCGCGAGAAGCGTGTGGTGGAGATGTCGGAACTGGGTTTCTGAGTACCCGGCCGGTCGCCGGAAAGACAACAAGAGCGGCGTGCGTGTGACAGCGCCAGATATCAACGAAAGCGAGATCTCGGGGAAGCCAATGCAACGCAAGATCCTGATCACCGGGGCCGCCATCGCCGCCCTCATGACCGCCGCGCCCGCCCTGGCCCAGACGGCCAGCGAAGGCGTCGACCTCGGCGAACTGGTCGTCACCGCCCAGAAGCGGGAAGAGAAACTGCAGGATGTTCCGGCAGCGATCTCGGTCCTGTCCGGCGACGCGCTCGCCGCTCGCGGGTCGTTAAACCTCGAGAGCGCGCAGTACCTCGTGCCCGCCCTCAACTTCCGCAAGTCAGGCACCAGCATCAATCAGACGCTCTTCCTGCGCGGAGTTGGCACGTCGACCTTCTCGATCGCGGGCGAACCCTCGGTCTCGACGGTTGTGGACGGCGTGGTCTTCAGCCGCTCAGGCGAGGCCTTCAGCGACCTGGTCGACGTCGAGCGCATCGAGGTGTTGCGCGGCCCGCAGGGCACGCTCTTCGGCAAGAACACCTCCGCCGGCGTGATCAACATCGTCACCAAGCGTCCGGGCGACGATTTCGGGGGCTATGTCGAGGGGGGCTACTTCTCGGGCGGCGGCGAGGTGAAGCTCCGCGCGGGCGTGGATGTGCCCTTCAGTGATCTCGTGAAGGGCCGCTTCACGGCTTCCTACGGCAGCTACGACGGCAACATCCGCAATCTGACCCGCGGGACGCGGGTGAACGGGTACGAGCACTGGGGCGTCCGCGGCGTGATCGTGGCCGACCCCACCGAAAATCTCTCGCTCACCCTGATCGCAGACTACCGCGAAGCCGACGATGACTGCTGCGCCGAACTGATCGGCACGACACCCACCAACCTGACGGCGACGGTCCTGCCCACGCCGCGCGGCGACCGCACCCGGCATGTTTCGCAGGATCTTATCACCAGCACCAAGGAGGAGAGCGGCGGCGTTTCACTGCAGGCCGACTGGAGCGTCGGCGGCAACGTCGTCACCTACATCGGCTCGTATCGCCAATACGACAACACCGAAATCCGTGACGGCGACTGGCTGCCCCAGGCCTATGTGGGTTTCAATCAGCTCCATGACGTGGGGCCGCAGACCAGCAACACCGTCACACAGGAACTGCGTCTGACCTCGCCGGCCGATCAGCTCCTGACCTACGTGGTGGGCGCCTATTACTCGCGCGCCGAAACGGACCGGACCTTCACGCGCAACAACATCGTTTGCACGCTTGCGCCCGCGCCGACGGTGCTGACGCCCTGCACGGCGCCGGGAACGGTGATCACCCGCCCTTCGGGCACAGCCACGTTTGGCTCGGTGTTCACGAACTACGCGCTGTTCGGCCAGGGCGAAGCCAACCTCACCGACCGGTTCCGGCTGATCGCGGGCCTGCGCTTCACCTCGGACGAGCTGTCGGTCAATCACCAGCGCGTGTCGCCCCTCACCGGCCCTGGCATCCAGCCCAGCTTCGGCCCTTTCACCGCCAGTACGTCGAACGACAACCTGTCGGGCAAGGCCGGGGCTCAGTTCGACCTGAGTGACGACTCGACCGCCTACGCGACCTATTCGCGGGGTTACAAGGGTCCGGCCTACAACGTCTTCTTCAACCTGACGGCCACCGGCACCAACGTCATCGAGGCGGAGACGGCCGACAGCTTCGAAGTGGGTCTGAAGAACACCCTGCTCGACGGCCGGTTGATCCTCAACCTCGCCGCCTACTACGCGACCTACGACAACTTCCAGGCCAACAACCCCGACCTGGTGGCGGGCGTCGTGGTGACGCGCTTCACGAATGCAGGCACGATCTCGACCCGCGGCGGCGAACTCGACTTCCTGTTCCGTCCCATGGCCGATCTGAATGTGTCGGGCGGCCTCGCCTACACCGACGCCAAGGTCGATCAGTTCAAGCTGCCCACCAACGGCGTCATCACGGGCGTGATCCCGTCCGGGACGACGCTGGCCTATGCGCCCAGGTGGAAGGGTTCGGTGGCGATCGACTACCGCATTCGAGACGTGGGCCCGGTGGACGTCATCCTGGGTGCGCAGGGGTCGTTCCAGTCGAAGCAGCTCAGCCAGTTCGACGCCAACGCGGCTGTGCGCAACGTCACGACCATCGGCGGCTATGGGCTGGTGGACCTTTCCGTGGGCATCGCCGACCGTGAGGACCGCTACCAGATCACCGCTCAGGTGAAGAATCTCCTCGACGAAAGCTTTGCCTCGGCGATCACCAGCGGCGGACCGGGCGGCAGCTTTCGCTACCTGATCCCGCGTGAGGCGGATCGCTACTACGGCGTGACCGCGCGCCTGAACTTCTGACGACGTGGGCCCGGAGCCGTGGGGCGCCGGGCCCGTTCGTTGCCGGAGCGCGATCGGTCAGGCGAGGCGGGCGATCACCGCAGCGGCCTCGGTTGCACAGGTCAGCGCGGCTGCTACCAGGAGAGAAATCATCGGATGTCCACCAAACACTTGCGCGGTGGCGATCCTTGCGCCCTCTCCCATAGCGTCTAATTTGTTCGCGGTGAGTTGCGGGGCGGGGGGCGGAGCAGCGTGGATGTCGAGGCGTTCATCCGACGGTGGTCCAAACTCGAAGGCGGCGCCGAGCGGGCGAACTACGCCATGTTCCTCACGGAACTCTGTGCGCTCATTGGCGTCCCTTCACCCGACCCGGCCGGCGCTGACGTCCGGAACAATAACTACGTCTTTGAGCGCGCCGTTCGCCCCCGCGCCAGCGACGCCCTGACCGCACCGAAGCGTATCGACCTCTACAAGCGGGACGCCTTCATTCTGGAGGCCAAGCAATCCCGCCTGCCCGGCGCCAAGAACGCCCTGCCGGGCCAGCTGAGCATGTTGCCCGACGAACCCGAACAGCTCGGCCGTCGCAGCGCTTCGCCACGCTGGGACGTGATGATGCAGAACGCGCGCAAACAGGCCGAAGGCTATGTCTTCCTCCTCGATGCTGACCACGCAGCGCCGCCCTTCATCCTCACCTGCGATGTCGGCCACTGCTTCGAGCTTTATGCCGACTTTACCGGCACCGGCCGCGCCTACGGCCAGTTTCCCGACCGTAAGGGCTACCGGATCTATCTGGAGGACCTGCGTAAGGAGGAGGTGCGCGGCCTCCTCAAGACCATCTGGATTGACCCGCACAGCCTTGATCCGACCAAACAGTCGGCCCGGGTCACCCGCGAGATCGCCGCCCGCCTCGCCGCCGTCAGCAAGCGGCTGGAGGACAACGGCGCCAACGCCGAGCATGTCGCGCACTTCCTGATGCGCTGCCTGTTCACGATGTTCGCGGAGGACACCGACTTGCTGCCCAGGGGCAGCTTCCGCCAGCTCCTGGAAAAGTCGGTCGCCGATCCCAGGCACTTCCCGCACCGCCTCAAACAGCTCTGGAAGGACATGGACACCGGTGCGGAGTTCTCGGCGATTATCGACGCCCGGGTCCGACACTTCAACGGAGGCCTGTTCAGCGACACCATGGTCTTTGAGCTGGGGCAGGCGGAGATCAGCGAACTCCTGGCCGCCGCCAGCGCCGACTGGACCCAGGTTGATCCCGCCATCTTCGGCGCCCTGCTGGAGCAGGCGCTGGACAAGGAAGAGCGCAAGCGGCTCGGCGCCCACTATACCCCACGTTCCTATGTCCAGCGGCTGGTTGACGTCACGGTGATGGAGCCGTTACGCGCCGATTGGGAAGCCGCCCTCACCAAGGCGCAAGCCGCGAAGGATGCCGCCAAGGACGCCGACGCCGTCGAGATCGTCCGCGCCTTCCACCACCAGCTCTGCACCACCCGCGTTCTGGACCCAGCCTGCGGCACCGGCAACTTCCTCTATGTGACGCTGGAGCTGATGAAAAAGCTGGAGGGCGAAGTCATTCAGACCCTCTCGGCCCTGGGCGAGCGCCAGGCCAGCCTGGCCATCGCCGGCGAGAGTGTGGATCCGCACCAGTTCCTGGGCCTGGAACTCAACCCCCGCGCGGCAGCCATCGCCGAGCTGGTCATCTGGATCGGCTATCTGCAGTGGCACTATCGCAACCACGAGAGCCACCCCGCCGAGCCGATCCTGAAGGCCTTCAAGAACATCAATTTCGGCAACCATGCCGGCTATGACGCCGTGCTGACCTGGGACGGTTATCCCCTGCCCAGCGTGGTCGAAAAAGATGGCAAGCGGGTCGAGACCTATCCCAATCCGAGACGTCCGGACTGGCCGGAGGCGGAGTTCATCGTCGGTAACCCGCCCTTCATCGGCGGCAAGGACCTGCGCTCCCGCATGGAGCCCGGCTACGCCGAGGCGCTCTGGAAGGCGCACAAGGACATGAACGATAGCGCTGACTTCGTGATGTACTGGTGGGATCGGGCGGCGGAAATCCTTGGCCGAAAGAAGTCCAAGACCCGGCGGATGGGTTTCGTGACCACCAACTCGATCAGCCAGCCCTTTCAGAGACGGGTGATGGAGCGGCACCTGAACGCCAAAGCGCCGATCTCTCTGATTTTCGCCGTGCCAGATCATCCCTGGACCAAGGCCTCTAAGGACAGCGCAGCCGTTCGGATCAGCATGACCGTTGCTTCGGCCGGAAGCCGCGACGGCCAGCTTTGGGACGTTGCGCGCGAGGGCGACCTTGATACCGATGAGCCCACAGTTGGGTTCGACGTTCAAACAGGCCGCATTAACTCGGATCTCACAATCGGCGTCGATGTGACTAGCGCAGTGGCGCTCCAAGCGAATGAGGGCCTCTGCTCTCCCGGAGTCAAACTGCATGGCGCTGGGTTCATCGTTTCGCCTGAACAGGCTGAATTTCTAGGACTCGGACGCCGGCTCGGCTTGGAAAAGCATGTCCGGCCTTATCGCAATGGTCGCGACCTTGCCGCCCATCCGAGGGGAGCAATGGTCATAGATCTCGATGGCCTTGCCGCAGAACAAGTCCGTCAGCAGTTTCCCGAAATCTATCAGCACCTACTCGAGACGGTGAAGCCCGAGCGAGATCATAACAACGAGCTCTACCGGAGAGAAAATTGGTGGTTATTTGGGCGCAGAAATACGATAATGCGCGGATTTACTGCTGACTTAACTCGTTACATCGCGACGCCGGAAACGTCTAAGCACCGAATATTTCAGTTTCTCGATCAGTCTATCTTGCCCGACAACATGCTTGTTGCGTTCGGGCTCGACGAGGGTGAGCAGTTGGCGATCCTCTCCAGCAGTGCTCACTGCAAGTGGGCGCTGCGAATGGGCGGGTGGCTAGGTGTCGGAAATGACGCGCGTTACAGCAAGACCCGATGCTTCGACCCCTTCCCCTTTCCGGATATACCGGATCCTACGAAGGTTCGCCTCCGTGGGCTTGGCGAAGAACTCGACGCAACCCGCAAGGGTGTCCAGGCCAACCACCCCGACCTTACCTTGACCGGGATTTACAACGTGCTGGAGAAAATCCGGGCCGGTACTGAGCTCGACACCTGGGACGAGGACGTCAAGCAGCGCGGCCTGGTGCTGATCCTCAAGGAATTGCACGACCAGATCGATGCGGCGACCGCCCAGGCCTATGGCTGGCCGGTCGACCTGACCGATGAGGAGATCCTGGAACGCCTTGTGGCGCTGAACGCCGAGCGCGCCCGCGAAGAGGCCGCCGGCCATGTGCGCTGGCTGCGCCCCGACTATCAGATCCCCCGCTTTGCGAAGGGGGCCAAGGCCATGACCGGCGACCTCGACCTCGGCGAGACGGTGGTCGCCCTCGACAAGGGCCTGCCCGACTTCCCCAAGGACCCCTATGAGGCGCCGCTGGCCATTGAGCGGCTGCTGATCGCCGCCGGACGTCCCATGGACGCCGCCGAGCTGGCCCGGGGTTTCAAGCGAGGCGGAAAGCGCATCGAACAGCGCATCACCCAGGCCCTGACGACATTGGCCCGTTACGGCAACATCATCGCGCTGGACGGTGGTCGCTATGCCTCCCGCCGGGCGGCATAGGGAAGTTCAGTTGGCCCGTATCTCTGACCTTCCAGCCTAGAGCATTTTCCGATCAGTCTGCATCATATCCGGCGGCGGAGAAGTAGTTCCGGCATTCTTGGGGGGAGAAGGTCTGGATGATCCGGGCGATGGCGTCCCAGAGGGTGTCGACGGTGCGGGCAG
>Ga0315902_10004953_pt1 | contig 18947 bp, 12 predicted proteins | sample LakEriMetagenome_9_FD_203523 | JGI IMG/M metagenome (GOLD analysis project Ga0315902, IMG submission 203523) | Freshwater fungal communities from buoy surface, Lake Erie, Ohio, United States - Buoy 12 MA117 | ecosystem: Environmental > Aquatic > Freshwater > Lake > Lake biofilm | place: USA... | reverse complement strand
CCTGTCGTCGAGAGCTACGCTCCCGAGGTCGCGCGGTTCAGCAAGGGAGGGTGCGAGTACGTGGCGGAGCGGACGGAGGAAGGGGTTTACCACCAGGAGCTGCAGCGGGACGAGGAGGGGGAAGTCTACTCGCAGCGGGTCGAGGTGCAGTGGGCGATTGGTTCGGGGGAACGGGGACGGTCGTACTTCATTGACCGGGGGGGGATCCTGTTTCTGTCGCCGTTGTCTTGGTACTCGCAGAGACGGACCTGGGATCTTTCGCCTGGATTTCCCGAGCGGGGGCATTTGCGGTTCGAGCGACAGGTGACCGGTCGATGCCTGCATTGCCACGCCGGGCGGGTCAACCGCCTGCCGGGTGTGGTCGAGCGTTTCGCACATCCCGTTGTGCGCGAGGGGGCCATTTCGTGCGAGCGGTGTCATGGCCCGGGGCGCGAGCATGTCGCGCGCCACCAGGGAGGAGCGCCGAGCGAGGGGGACGATCCGATTGTCAATCCGCGCAAGCTGTCTCCGTCCCAGCGAGAAAGTGTCTGCAATCAATGCCACCTGCAGGGACTTGATGAGGTTCTGCGTTACGGTCGGACCGATTTCGATTTTCGTCCCGGAATGAACCTGGGGGAGGTTTGGAGCGTATTTGTTGAGGGGACCGGAGTGGTCGCCTCGGGTCAGACCACCGCTGTCAGCCATGTGCAGCAGATGCAGGCCAGTCAATGCTTCCAGGAGAGTGATGGCCGGCTGGGTTGTATCTCTTGCCATGATCCACATCGTGTGCCGAAGCCCGACGAGAGGCGGGATTTCTTCAACAGTCGGTGTGCCAGTTGCCACGCCGACAGGGGTTGCTCGCTCCCCTTGGCCGAACGTCAGGTCAATTCGGCTGGTGATTCCTGCATCGATTGCCACATGCCGCGATTGGGAGCGGTGGACGTCCCCCATACTTCGCAGACCGATCACCGTGTGTTGAAGCGGCCCCCACAGCCCGCCCCCGAGCCGGAACCATCGCAGCCCTCGACGGCGGACCCGCTCAAGGAAACCGACATGCAGATTTTTGACCTCGCGGAGGTTCCGCTCGCGAATTCAGAGCTCGACCGAGCCTGGGGGATTCTGCTGGCGGGACGAGCCGAACAGCGGCAGTCGACCGAGGTGGCCCAGCAGGCGTTGGAGCGATTGCAGCGTGTGTGGGAATTGGACCGGGGGGATGGGGCAGTGGCTGATGCGTATGGAATCTGTCTCGCCTTGACCGGGGAGGTCGAGCAGGCGATCGAAATCTGGAGCCGAGGATTGCTGGCGAACCCTCGGAGCGAGTCGTTGTTGTATTCGCTTGGTCTGGCGCATTTCACGGCGGGCCGGCATGCCGAAGCCTTCAGGCATTTTGACCGGCTGGTGACGGTGAATCCGTGGCGGTCCGACTACCAGGGCCAGCGGGCCCGCACGCTTCTGGCCTTGGGGCAGATGCCTGCCGCACTGGAGGCGGCGACAGCGGCCCGCGAATTGAATCCGTCGCTGCCTCTTGTTTATGAATGGCTGGCCTACGCCAGCGAGCAGGCTGGCCAACCCGAACAGGCAGCCCGCTATCGTCAGTTGGAACAGCGGATCAGGCGTCGCTGAGGTGTTTTCCGACCGTCACTGCCCATCACCGGATCCGGCGACTCTCCACCCCCACCTGCGGCGACACCAGGGCTTCTCTCAGTCATGAACGACTTCGCCCCAAAACCCCAGCCTGGTTCTGTCATTCGCTCACTGCTGTTGGCGCTCATCCCGCTGGCTCTGGCAGGGGGGGGGCTGTTGTGGTTGCAACTGCGGCAACCCGATCCAAACCCCGCCAGGTCGGGAGTTGAGAAGGGAGAGCCTGTCGCTTCCCAGCGCCCAGAAGAGACGGCGAACGCGTGGACGCTGCAGCTCCCAGGGCCCCTCACCGGTGAGTTTGTCGGCAGTGAAGCGTGTCGCTCCTGTCATGCTGAGATCGTTGATCAATACGCGAAAACTGGGATGGGGCGGTCATTCGCGATGGTGTCGGACGCGGCCCCGATTGAGGCAAGGGCCACCCCCGAATTCACCGCGGCGGGACGCCGATACCGTGTGCAGACCGAGGGGGCGATGGTCGCGCATGTTGAGGAGTTTGTGGACGAGGTTGGTGAGCCGATCTGCGGGCAAACGGTCCCCATTCAGTATGCAATGGGCTCGGGGTTGAAGGGCCGGTCCTACCTGTTCGAGCATGAGGGCGCGCTGTTCATGTCTCCGATTTCGTGGTACTCGGCCGGTAATCGATTCGATCTCTCACCCGGCTACCGCCCGGAACAGGGGGACCGGTTCGAGCGCCGGATTACGAGTCGCTGCCTGTCGTGCCATGTTGGTCATGTCAAAGCGATTCGTGCAGAACTCGACCGCTTCGAGAGTCCCCCATTCAGCGAGTTGGCAATTGGCTGCGAGCGCTGCCACGGTCCGGGAGGAGCGCACATTCAGTATCACTCGGGAGATGTGTCCGCCGGGGCCGACACGATTGTCAATCCCCGGCGTCTGCCGGTGGAACAGCGGGAAGCGGTCTGCAATCAGTGTCACCTGCTGGGAGCCGAGGAGATTCTGAGGGCCGGGCGGAATGATTTTGACTTTCGGCCGGGGATGAGGCTGTCGGATATCTGGTCGCTGTTCCTGGAGCCTGGAACAACACAGGACGATGGCACGCTGCGGGCAGTGAGCCAGGTTGAGCAGATGCGGGACAGTCGGTGTTATCGACGGTCGAAGGGAGAGCTGGGTTGCACAAGTTGCCATGACCCCCATGCTCAACCGGAGCCTGCCGGGCGAGACGAGTACTATCGCGCACGGTGCCAGACATGTCATGCCGACCGCGGTTGCACGGCAGGTCCCGATCTGCGGGCAGAACGCGGTGATTCGTGCATCGCCTGCCACATGCCGGCGCTGACCGATCAGGACATTCCGCACGTTTCGCAGTCCGATCATTCCATTCCCCGTGTCCCGAGGAGTGGTCAGGCGGGTCCCCCGGATTCCACCGGACTGGCGGGAGGCCCTCGCCGCCAGCCGACGCTGTTTTACGACGGGCAGGCGCTGCCCGACCCAGATCTGCAGCGGGCCCGCGGAATTGTGGCAGCGAAGCGAGCGGCCGAGTCGGTTGATGAGCAACAGTTAGTCGCCGCGATTCGGATGTTGGAGCGGGTTGCGGCAGCCAACCCCGAGGATCTCGCCCCTGCCGCGGCGATTGCCCGATGTTATGAAGTGCTGGGCAAGCCCGCGGATGCCGCGCCGTTGTGGCGGGAGATTCTGATGCGCGATCCGGTCAATGAGGAGGCCTTGCTCTCGATGGCCCAGATGCACCAGCGGGTTGGGCAGTTTCCCGAGGCACTTCCGTTCATCGATTCCTTCCTCAAGACGAACGACTGGCTCTCCCACGCGCACGGACTGAGGGCCCAGGTGCGGGAGCGGATGGGGGCATTACCCGATGCGCTCAAGTCGGCCCAGATCGCGCTGGAACGCGATCCGACCCGCGTATCGGCTTACCGCTGGCTGGAAGAGGCCTACCGTCGATCGGGCCAGGCGGAACTCGCGGAAAAGTATCGCAGCTCGCGCGAGCGGTTGGAGCGGGTGCTGGCCAAGCAAAACACAGATTCGTCGACTGGGAATCGCTCGCCAGAATCCAGCGACAGTCGGCAGGATGCCACTCCCCAAGTCGGTCCTCCGCGTGATTCTCCCTAGGGCGGCACACGTTGGGGGCCGGACCGAACAGACGTCACCAGCGCAGCCGCCGTCTGGCTGAGTCGCGGGTTCCTGGCAACAGGGTCGGGTGACCTTGTGAATTTGCAGCGGATTCAGAGTCGGCCGGGAGTGAGCGACATGGTGGGAGAAAAGGTGCGGGTGAACTGCGACCCTCCAAGGCACTCTGAAACAGGCAGGTCGGGCAACCCGGCCCAGTTGGGAGGTGGGGTCTTCCGCCGGCAGGCCTTTGGGTTGGGACCCACCTTGCGGTGGATTGTTCAGGATTGGGAGCGGCGCCCGCTGCGGATTGATGTGGGCAGTGAACGCACTGGTCCCGAGAGTGGGACCGGTTGATCGACCACATGCCGGGTTGGGACCATGGATGTCTCCTCATCGGCCAGGACCAGTGTCTTTCGTGGAAGCATCCAGAGCACCAGGAGAGCGGCGCCTCGCACCAGTGATGACAGCCCGAACAGAAACAGGTACGCCTCGCGTGATTCGCCGAGTGTCTTGAGGATCACACCCCCGGTGATCGCCCCGAACACCAGTGCGAGGGAATTCGCCAGGTTGAAGAGGGTCAGAATGCTGGTCCGTTCTTCGCGGCGAATGGTCTCGAACGAGAGCAGAAAGACCGCCAGTTCATAAGCGGCCCAGGTGATTCCCCCAGCAAACTGCACAATCGCCAGGGCCCAGAAACTTTCGACGTACAGCCACAGCCCGGCAACTGGCATGATGCCTATCCCCCCGATCCACAGCAATCGGCGGGCTCCGTAGACGGCTGCCAGTCGACCGCACCCGGGCAGGGCGAGGATCTTGGCCAGAAAAGAGACGGCCAAGAGCCCCACGTAATGCACGTAGGAGATTCGCATTTGACCGAGCATGAATGGGGCGAAGTATGGACCTGAGATCTGGACGGCCAACTGAACCGCCAGGAAGTACAGGAGCAGGCTCTCGCTGCTGCCTCGCCGGAGCCTCCCCAGCAGAGTCGCCATGGGGACCACAACCTGGCGGGAGTCGACCGTTGCCGCGTCGGTTTGTCGGGCCAGGAACCGCGCCGACAGCACCCGGCATGCGAACGAGACCACGAACAGGGTGGCGAAGAGTGGCAGCAATCGCTCTGTCTGTTTTCCAAACTGGAGGGCAAACCCGCCCAGCACAAATCCGACGAGCACTCCTGCCTGCCCCATGCGGGTTCGCATGGCGAAGAACGGAGCCCGAACCCGGTGCGGGACGACAGTCTCCATCCACACGTTCCAGACGGGGGCGGCTCCCAATCCGCCGGCCCAATACAAGGCGATGGAGGCGAACAGGCCCCAGGTGGGGAGCCTTCCCAGGCAGGCTCCGATGATCAGTGGAAGGAAGGCAATGGCCTGCATCAGCACGCAGACAACGCACCAGCGGCGGTACGAGCCGAGCCATGCGACAGCGCGCGGGGAGACCAGTTGCAGCACTGAGCCCAGAAGTAATGGGACCGAGGCGACCAATCCCGAGACCACTTCTCCGAGTCCCAAGGCCAGAGCAAACGCTGGAAAGTAGGTCTCGCCCATTCCTACCATCACGCTGTAGGCGGCACCATCTGCGACGCTGTTTTGCAGGTTGTACCGCAGGCGACGACGGGCTCTCTGGCCGAGTGTCTGTTTGGGGGCAGGGGGAGGGGCAGACGATGTGACGGCGACCCGGCCGCTGGAGGGACCAGCGAGCGGGTGTCCCTGTCCCTCAGGGGGGACATGGGTGACACGGCTGTTCATGGAGGGGAGACAAGAGGGGTTTCGTCGCGATCACAGAACGTGAGCGCAGGAGGGAGGCCCGGACTCTAGCAGAAGTGACCAGTCTCGCAAAGATGTTCTCCCCGGCCCTGATGGTCGGTCAAAAACTGTTGCCACAAAACCATTTGCGGTCTGCCACCGACCAGTGTGCCGGACGCCATCAAGAATTTTCCAGCGATCGTTTTGAATCTGCATAGGGCGTCGTGGGCTACACCCATTTTCGGGCCGAGCGCAGCAGCCGCCAGTCGCCGAGATGTCCGCTGTTCGCTATAACAGGATTCCCCCAGATGACTGGCTGGTGCCGGTTCACTGGGGCCGGACCCCGGTTGTGGGGTCGCCATCCCAGCCGTCGAATTCTGATGTAGTCATGTGACACGGAATCGAATCGGACGCTTGGGGTCCCGTGAATCTGTCGTGCACCCTCCATGGCCAACCAACTCGCCACATCGCTGAAGTCGAGATCATATCTCGGGTTGTTGCTGGCCCAATTCACGGCGACGTTCAACGATCAGGCCATCCACATGGTGGCGGTTTTCTATGCCGTCGACTTATTGGTTCGCTATGCCCGTGTTCCGGGCATCGACGAAAAGACCGTCGTCTCGCTGGTCACTGCCTGCTTCATCACCCCGTTCCTGCTGTTTAGCTCTTTCGCAGGCATGTTGGGCGATCGCTTCAGCAAGCGGAACGTGATTGTGTTCTGGAAGGTCGCGGAGGTCGGGATGATGGCGCTGGCCCTGCTTGGGCTGGCGTTGCCACATTTCTTGGAAGAAGGGTCTGCTCGACTACCCTCGATCGCCACCTGGAGCGCCGGGTTGGTGGTATTCAGTGTGTTCCTGATGGGAACACACAGCACATTCTTCGTGCCCGCCAAGCTCGGAGTGATGCCCGAACTGATGCACCCCTCCGTGCTGTCACGGGCGAACGGATTGCTCGAGGGGACCAGCTTCATGGCCCAGATTCTGGGGACCTCATTCGGGGGGATGCTCTATGCCTTGCTGAAGGGAGAGGTGATTCCTGGAAATCCGGGGCAACTGAGGCTCGGGCAGGAGTGGATCATCGGCGTTGTGCTGGTGGCGCTGTCTCTGCTGGGGACTGTCACTGCGGTGATCATGCAGCCAGTCCCGCCAGCAGCGCCCGACAAGCCGTTGTCTTGGAACTGGTGGACTCCTCTGCGTGAAAATCTGGGAATCGTGTTCCGGTCACGTCCCCTCACTCTTGCGGCCACGGGCATTGCGTTCTGCGTATTCATGACCCTCTTCCTCAGGCAGACATTGCTGCTTAAAGGAGAGATGGACAAGGAGCTGAACACCGCCAGGGTCGAGCGAACCGAGCAGCAGCGGATCAGGCAGGGTGAAGTCGAGGTGGCGGACGAGGAGGTTTTGCGAGGCTGGCTTCCGCCACGGCTTGTGCATGCCCTCCGCGAGCCCGAGTTGAGGGTCTCTATGCTGTTTGTGTTGGTCGGATTGGGGGTAGGGGTTGGAAGCCTCGCTGCTGGTTATTTGTCGGGTCATCGTGTCGAACTGGGACTGGTCCCCATCGGCGGTGTCCTGATTATTCTGGGGACAATCGTTCCCTCGGTCACGATCGACACCCCATGGCTCTTCGCAGTCTGTCTCTTCACCATTGGGTTAGGGGCGGGTTTCTACCTCGTTCCCATGTACACGCTGTTGCAGCAGCGTGCCCCAAAAACTGCCAAGAGCAAGGTCATCGCCGCCAGTAACTTCATCAACGTCGCTGGTGGGATCGGCTCGGTGGCGATTTTCTTCGCCATCGCAGGGTTGCTCGATCGTTTATTCGGGGCGCGAATCACTGAGAGTCAGGCGATTCAGGATTCTTCGCTAATGGCTGAGCGGATTTCCCAGCTGCTTCGCCAGTCTGCCATCCCCCGCCTTTTGTTACTCTCTGCGGCACTGCTGACCCTACTGGCAATCTGGCTTCTGACCAGACGCATGCCCGATTTCCTGTTACGTGCGGCGATCTGGTTGCGTTGTGCAGGACACAATCGCCTTCGGGTCGCTGGAGCGGAACACCTTCCCCTTGCCGGGCCAACGCTGCTTGTGACCAATGTGGGTTCGTTGACTGCCATCTGCGATTTGGTCGCGGGTCTCGATCGCCATTCGCAGTTCCTGATCCCTCAACCCACTCCCCCAGAAAGTTCTCCCAATTGGCTGCTGGCTGTGGCCAAGCAAGCGGGAGTTCGATTTCTGCCCCGATTGTTTTCCGAGAATGATTGGCGATCTGCCCGCTCCGAGGCACTGTCGGTTCTGCAGCGAGGAGATGTGATTGCCGTGCGGGTGGATGGGCTCACGGCAGACGAGCGTCTCGCCATGCAGCAACTGCTGGACGATGCCAGACAAGTCGCTGGACTGGTAGTGGTTCCGGTGCAGAGGCTGGCTGAGAACGAGCAGGGTGCGGGCGATCCGCGGTTTCCCCAGTTGGTGTTGGGCGAGCCGCTACAGGGACCGCAAGACGTGGCCCAGCTTGAGTCACGGATCAGCGATCTCTGGCGGCGACTCGGGCAGTCCGAGCCGCAAGCAAAGCTCTAGATTGGGCAAGGATTCCGCGACCCGACTGGTATCCTTAATGCAAAGCACCGGTCCGAAATCGACGGTCAAATTAGTGACCAAACCGCTGGCCTCTGTGGTAGGAGGCGATTCGGGCCGTAGCGTCCTCGGGACCGACACATAGCCAGGTGGGATCTTGAAATTTAAGGGTGCCTTGCCAGCGAATAGGTCGCTGTATGAGCCAGCCAACTTCCCCTCAAAGGTGAATTCGTCGAGTGCGGCCCTGAAAGTCACTGGAAGCTAAGCCGCTTACTGGCGAGGGAATGGTGAGAAACCTGGAATTTGCAGGCTGATGCGATAGAGGCTGACATCAACCGTGATGTAAAGGGTCTGTCGGTCGTCGCCTGAGCCGAAAGTCACGTTGCTGGGAAGCCCCTTGGCCGACTCCCCAGACTGATTCGGGATCCCCGTTGGTATGAAGGCGACTTCTTTTCCGGTGGTGTCGATGACCAACACTCCAGGCCGCTTGAGACTGCGCGCCGTCAGGAAAATGTGTCCCTTGCTGTCCACGGTCATCCCGTCGCAGCCCGCCTCATCCTTGAAGTCAAGCAGCGTTTTACGGGGACCGTTGACCAACCCGTCGCGACCGAGCGGGAAGGCGTAAATCTTCATGGCCCCTCTTATTGGGGGAGTAGTCGAATTCCCGTCGATGCGATCTGTGCCATTGTTATGGTCGGCCAGATAAAGAGTCATACCGTCCGGGCTCAGGGCGAGGCCATTGGGCTTCTCCACGTCATGTGTCACTTCGATGACCTTACCATCGGGTTCCCAGCGATAGACCGCCCGATGTTCCAGCTCCCTGGGCTCGGGCCCCAGATACCGCGGGTCACTGAAATACACTCGTCCCAGTCGATCCAGTACAAGGTCGTTGGGCGCGTTAAAGCGTCTTCCCTGATAATTATCAGCAAGGACTGTCCGCTCGCGAGTCGCCAGATTCCAGCGAACGATCGCTCGGCCACCGTAGTCCGATCCTTCGCAGGCATACAGTAGACCTTCGGGACCAAATTTAAGCCCGTTCGACTTCCGGCTGTCCTCCGCAAAGACTGCGGTTTGACCAGTCTTCGGATCAAACCGCATTATCAGGCCCTTGTCCATCCCGACGGGGATGTCAGAAAAAAAAACGGTGCCATCAGGCGCTACCGTGGGCCCCTCGGTCAAACCTCCATGAATGGGGGCGGTTCGAGTGAAAACGCGTTCGATTTTGGCCCCCGGGGCGACTATGGCATCACCCGTTGCTGGAGGCAGTTCCTGGCCGATTGCCCGCAAGGCAGAAAAGAGCACCAGTCCGATCAGCCCAATCATTGTGGCACGCATGCGAACTCCTGGAGAGTGGGGCGGGAAAAATGACTGACGCACAGCCCGGAGAGTTCTTGGGGCCGTATCTGCAAACCGCGGAGGCCTGAACGAGCAACCCCCAGGCGATGCCTGGTCGCGAGGCACGCAAGTCTCGGCCAGGACGACTCTCAAGGCCGGTTAGAGGTAGTCGTTGATGATGTTTTCAAGCATCTCCTGGCGTCCACTCGTGTTGGCGGCCGGGTTGCCCCTGTCGAGCATGTAGTTCTCAAGATCAGCGAAGGTGACTTGCCCTTTTTCGATTTTGATGCCGATGCCCTCATCGAAGCTGCTGTACCGTTTCTGAACAAAGTCTTCGAGCACTCTATCGCGGCGAATGGCTGTGGCGATCTTCGTGCCCCTGGCGAATGCATCCATGCCACCAATATGCGCGTGGAACAAATCCACTGGCTCGAAGCTTTCCCGGCGAACCTTGGCGTCGAAGTTGATGCCTCCCGGAGCCAGCCCGCCCTGCTTGAGAATCACCAGCATGCATTGCGTGGTGAGATAAATGTCGGTGGGGAACTGGTCAGTATCCCAGCCCAGCAGAAGATCTCCCGTGTTGGCGTCGATGCTTCCCAAGGCCCCTTGAATGCGCGAATACTCCAGTTCGTGCATCATGGTGTGTCCGGCCAGCGTCGCATGGTTCGTTTCAAGGTTCAGCTTGACCTTGTCGAGCAGCCCGTTGGCCCTCAGAAAGTTGAGGCACGCAGCGGCGTCGAAATCGTACTGATGCTTGGTTGGCTCTTTCGGCTTTGGCTCGAACAGAAACTGACCGTTGAAGCCAATCGATTTAGCATAATCGGCCGCCATATGCATGAACCGGGCCAGGTGCTCCAACTCCCGCCGCATGTCGGTGTTGTACAGGTTCATGTAACCTTCCCGGCCACCCCAAAAGACGTAGTTCTCGCCCCCCAGTCGGTGGGTCACGTCGATCGCCTTTTTCACTTGAGCCGCGGCGTAAGCGAAAACATCCGCGTTACAAGAGGTGGCGGCTCCGTGCAAGTACCGCGGGTGTGAGAACAGGTTCGCTGTCCCCCACAGCAGTTTGATTCCTGTGCGCTTCTGTGCCTCGCTCAGTTTTTCGGCAACCTTATCCAGCAGGCGGTTTGATTCGGCCAGTGTCGCTCCTTCAGGAGCAACATCTCGATCATGAAAGCAGTAAAACGGCGCTTGAACCTTACTGATGAATTCGAAGGCGGCATCGACCCGGCGAAGCGCGTTGTCCAGCGAATCGGAGTGATCATCCCAAGGTCGCTGAAGCGTAGAGCTGCCGAACGGATCGCTCCCTGTTCCACGAAACGTGTGCCAGTAGCAGACGCTGAAACGCAGCAATTCCTTCATCGGCCGCCCCTCGACCAGCTCGGTCGGATTGTAGTGCTTGAAAGCGAGCGGATTTTTGCTGCGGGGACCCTCGAAGGGGATCGTCGGAATGCCCGGAAAGAATTCGGCCATGATGGAGCTGCGTGTCTGTCTAGGTGGGTCACGGCAACAGATCGTCTGTCGCCTGGATGCGATGCCGCAGTCTATCAAAACGCAGCTTTACCGTGAATAAATCCTGCCCGGCCAGTCTCGCTATACGGCTGCGGCCCGCTCAGTGAGTGCGATTCGCCTGCCGAAGATCGATTCTCTCATGCGAGAAATTGCGGGTATTTCGTTGGCTGGCGACATCGGTTACTCTGCCGGTATGCTCGCCCAAATGATGAGGCTTCCATCGTCGACGAGAGCGCAGACAGTGGTTTCGGCGCGGTGTGTCGTTCTCATGCTTCGCCTCGCGCACCCCAATTCAGCAGATTCCGCCATGCGAGTTCTTGCCGCTGTACTGTGCCTTGTGTGCCTCGGGGGGCCAGTCGCGCAAGCCCAAGCCGAGAATCCGCTCTACCTGCTTCAGTCCGATATCGTTTACGGACGCAAGGATGGCTTAGCACTCACACTCGATATCTTCGCTCCCCGCGCGGGGGGAAACCAGCGGGGCCTGCTATTTTGCGTCAGCGCAGGATGGTTTTCGGCGCATCAGTCCATCAATTCCCAGTTCTTCTTCGAGTTCCTTAGACGAGGCTACACGGTATTTGCCGTAGTTCATGGCAGCCAGCCCAAGTACACCATTCCTGAGATCATCTGCGACATGCATCGGGCTGTGCGATTCGTGAGGCATCATGCCGGTAAGTTCGGAGTCGACCCCAATCGGCTGGGCATTTTTGGTGGGTCAGCAGGAGGACATCTGTCATTGATGCAGGCGACCCACGGTCTGTCCGGGCAGGCCGATGCGACCGATCTCGTCGAACGACAGTCGAGTTTCGTTCAGGCGGCCGCCTGTTTCTTTCCTCCCACCGACTTCCTCAATCACGGACAGCCCGGGGAGAACGCCTTGGGCCGTGGCGTGCTGAACAATTTCCGTGCACCATTCGACTTCCGAGAGTTAGACACCAGGGTCAACGTATTTGTTCCAATTACCGATGAGCATCGGGTTTTGGAAGTTGGTCGCCAGATTTCCCCCGTCTATCACGTGACTCCTGACGATGCTCCAGTGTTCATCGTCCATGGTGATGCCGATAAACTTGTCCCCTTGCAGCAGGCTCAACGAATGGTCGAAGTCTGCCGAGAGGCGAAAGTCCCCTGCGAACTGGTCATTAAGCCGGATGCGGCTCATGGCTGGCCCGATCTGTCGAAGGATTTAGTGCTCTTCGCTGACTGGTTTGACAGGCACCTGCTGCCCTCCAAGCCCAACTCGTGATCTGCTCCTCGAACGATTCGATTGTGAGTGTTCTGATCCAGTGGAATTGGTCCTCGAGATCGTACGTCCTGCCCATTCAGTCGCTTCAGGAATCATCGTGAAGCGCAGGTTGGACTAAGGGGCGGATGCTGTCCCGACTGATTCTTACGGTGCAGTTCCTCTTTTCTCCCGGATGTGAATTCCATGCGCATCGCTTACCTCGATTGTTCGACAGGCATCTCGGGAGACATGACTGTCGCCGCTCTGGTTGATGCGGGCGTGCCCGCCTCGGCCATCTGCGACGGAATCGCAGGACTGGGGCTTCCGGGTGTGCGACTGGAGTTTCACGAGGTCATGCGGTGCGCGTTTCGAGCCAGGCATCTCAAGATTCAGCATCCTGAACAGCATGCCCATCGGCACTTGGCCGATATCGAGTCGATTCTTGACCGTGGCCAATTGACCCCTCGACAACGTCAACTGGCAGGCTCGATTTTTCGGGAAATCGCCAAGGCCGAGGCGGCAGTGCACGGCACAACAGTCGAGCAGATTCACTTTCACGAAGTCGGAGCGATCGATTCGATCGTCGATATCGTTGCCGCAGCAATCGGCTTCGACCTACTCGGGGTCGATCAGGTGGTCAGTAGTCCGGTCCCCACGGGGCGTGGACAGGTTCGAATCGCGCACGGGATCTGCACCGTTCCAACTCCCGGGACCGCCGAACTGCTGAAAGGGATGCCGTTGGTTGATGTCCCGATCAATTGTGAACTGACCACCCCCACTGGGGCGGCGATTCTCAAGGTGATCGTTGACCGCTTCGGCCCCCTGCCGGCGATGTCGATTGACTCGATTGGCCATGGCGCAGGGAGCCGCGAGTTTTCTGACCGCGCCAACATGCTGAGAATTCTGGTTGGCGAACTACTCGAAGGGACTGGTGGCCCACAGTCAGATGAAGTTCTCGTGCTCGAAACCAATCTTGATGATGTCTCAGGCGAGATTTTAGCCTATGCCCGGCAGCGGTTGCTGGAGTCGGGAGCACTCGATGTCTGTGCGATTCCGATTCAGATGAAAAAGGATCGGTCGGCGATCCTGCTTCAGGTCATCTGTCGCCCCAACGACGCAGAACGCCTTGCCGAGATTATTTTTCGTGAGACCGAAACCTTTGGAATTCGACATACACGCTGGCAGCGCTGGATCAGGCGGCGGGCAAAAGTGGAGGTCCAGACCCGATTCGGGCCCGTGGCTGTAAAACTTGGAAGGTTTGGAACTGGGGAAATCTGCACGCCCGAGTTCGAAGACTGCGCCCGATTGGCCCGACAACTCGACGTGCCATTGGTGGAAGTGCTAAGAGCCGCTAGGAAGGCGGGCGAGGCGTTGCCTCCAGACATGGTTCAAGCCGCTCTCGAGCTTTTTGATGATTCGTCGCTCAGTCCCAAGTCGCTGCCCGCTGCTTCCGATCACTCCCACGATCACTCCCACGATCACTCCCACGATCACTCCCACGATCACGGGCACGATCACGGGCACGATCACGGGCACGATCACGGGCACTGAAATGCGTGATTGACTTGCCCCATTCAGCGGGCTGCCTTCCTCAATTGATCGATGCCTCTGCTTCCACTCTCCAGTTTTAGGGGACCCACACATGTTTGAGTCCATTGCCAATCGCTATCGAGACCGGTCTGTCTGGCTGGTCGGCCTGGGGGGAATTGGCTCGGCGATTCTGGACGCGGTCCAGCCTCTGGCAAAGTCCGTCGTGCTCGGGGATGCCGATGAAAAGCGACTGGCGGAGTGTTTGAACGCCGCGGTTCCAGCCACCAGTCTGACTGGCGCTGTCCTCGATGTGCGTTCTCCCGAGAGCGTCGCCACCTGGTTTCGTCAGGCCGAGGCGGTTGCTGGCCCCCCCGACTTTCTCTTCTACACAGCAGGCGTTTTGAACATCGAACCGTTTGGGCAAACCAATCCGGCACTGTGGCAGCGGGCGGTGGAAATCAATCTCAATGGTGCGCTCTACTGCCTGCTGGAAGCTCAATCGCGAATGATTCCCCAAAGAAGCGGCAGCATCCTGATGCTGGCCTCTATCTCGGGCACCAAGGCCCGCTCGGGGACCCGCGTGAATCCTGTCTACAACACGACCAAGGCTGGGTTGGTCGCATTGGTGAATGGGGCGGCGATGCAGTTGCGACGGCATGGGATTCGTGTCAATGCCCTCTCGCCCGGCCCAACCGCCACCGCGATGATGCAGGTGCAACCCCCCGAGGTCCATCAGGCCGTCGGCGAAATCATGCTCGATGGACGACAGAACTCAGCGCTTGAAGTCGCGCAGGTAGCGCTGTTTGTGGCGGCACATGGTCGTTTTACCGGCGAGGACATCCCTCTCGGCGGCGGTGCGGGTCTGGGGGGATGAATCCACCGGCTTCCGACCAAATGCCCAGCAAGCTGGCAATTCAGCCGGGGCTAACGCACCACGCAATCCAGGGTTTTGAATGACTCACTCGAGTCGTCCAGTCCGACCTACCCCTCGAACTAGACCTGAGAACAAGCGCCCTGATCCGCAGCAGCGTCGCCCCTCAATCGGAGCCACTCGAGATCGGATATCTCCGTCTGCTGGCCAGCAGGGGGCGCGGTGTCATACAGTCACAGACCAAGCGTCGGTCAGGTCGAACCTCGGTCGATCCCCCTCGAGATCAGCGGTTTGGCGGCCGCTGTTGGATTCCTCCCTCTCAGACAGGAGTCGATGCGATGGTTAACCAGTATCGGGTCGCGGTAGTGGGGGCCACGGGGCGAGGCGACTATGGGCATGGCCTCGACACGGTCTGGAAGGAAGTCCCGGAGACTTCCGTTGTGGCCGTCGCCGACGAGCACGAGGGAGGACGCGAGTCGGCGCGGAAGCGGCTGGAGGCCCCTGCCGCCTACGCCAGTTACCGCGAAATGATCGAGCGCGAGCGGCCCGACATTGTCGCAATCGGCCCGCGCTGGATCGACCAGCACTTCGAAATGGTCCACTACTGTGTCGAACGTGGCATCCACGTCTATATGGAGAAGCCATTCTGTCGCACCCTGGCTGAAGCCGACGCCTTGGTTCAGGCGTCCGAGGCGACCCATTCCCGAGTCGCAATCGCCCATCAGACCCGCTACTGCCCCATCATCCCCGTGGTGCAGAAACTGATCGCCGACGGGGTCCTCGGGGCAGTGCTCGAGATCCGGGCACGTGGCAAGGAAGACGCCCGCGGAGGAGCCGAGGACCTTTGGGTCCTGGGCAGCCACATGCTCAACCTGATGACCGCCTTCGCCGGCCAGGCCCAAAGTTGCGCTGCCCAGTTGTGGCAGGGCGGTCAGCCCGCCCGTCCCATGGATGTGGTGGATGGGCGTGAAGGGCTCGGTCCTCTGGTCGGAGACCACGTGCAGGCCAGTTATCAGTTCGAGGGGGGCATCTCAGGGTTCTTCGCCTCGCGAAAGGGGCAGGCGGCGAATCCATCTCGGTTCGCGCTCCAGATCTTTGGGTCCAAGGGAGTCATCGATTATCCCTCGGGCTACTTGCCTGCCGTTTCGTTGCTGACGGACGGCAGTTGGGCCCCGGGACGCAGTGGGCAGGCTTGGAAGAAGGTCACCTCGCAGGGCGTCGATCGCCCCGAAACGCTCCCGGGAGGCAATGCCCGGGGGAATGTGATCGCCGTCCAGGACCTGCTCGCCGCAATCCGCGAACATCGTCAGCCACTCTGCAGCATTTATGAGGCACGGCAGACGGTGGAGATGATCCTGGGGGTCTTCGAATCCCACCGTCGACAAGGACCCGTAAGGCTCCCACTTGCAACACGGCAACAGCATCCGCTCACCGACTGGAAGTGATTTGGAACACGGTGATCGTCTTTGATTTTCCGGCGAATCGAGTTGACAGCCCGCCATGGGCCTGAAAAACTGATATTCCTGCGGTTCGGCACAGCAGTCGGTCTCCCGACTCATGCGGACGGGTCCGAGCCCAGCGGGAGAGGCTCTGCTTCCAGGAATCTAATCCTGTCTGTGTTGGCAGAACCTTCGATTCGCGTTGAGTGATTTTTGAGCTGACTCGGACGAGCGGAAACATTCCGCGGTTCAGGTCGGTCCCTTCTTGGGGAATCTTGACATGCGTCGCATTCATCTGTGGGTGGGCGGATTGTTGTGGGCCGCGATTTTGAGCGGCTGCGGCGGGGGCGGCGACAGCAGTCAGCCCCAAGGCGGCGCTGCCGCAACCAATAGCCCCCCACCTGCGGCCGGTGCCCCTGGCGGGGCGCCCGGTGCGATGGCAGGGGGGCCGGGTGCGGGGGCTCCCAATCCCGGCCAGATGGCTGATATGGCCAAGATGATGGGGGGCGGCATGATGGGGCCCCCAGGGGGAGGGGGCCCTCCGGGTGCGGCAGCCGGTGGCGCCGCCGCGGCGGCAGCTCCCGACCTGTCGCTGATTTCGATGCTTCAGTACCTGCCTCCCACCCTCAATGACGCCTGTGGCTTCGATGTCAAGTCGGTGCTTGCCGACAAGGGGAACCTCAGCGGCCAACGCCTCATCCGCCAGTTCCAGCCAATCTTCAGCATGCTGGCCCGCGGAAACATCAAGGCCGAGCAGGTCGAATACATCTGGGCCGGATGCAATCGCAAGACCGGCGACCTGATCATCGGCGTCCGCACGAGTGGCTCGACTGATGGCCTGCTCAAGGCGTTTCAGGCGGGGGAACCACAAAAAGTCGGCAAGCACAAACTGTACTTGCTGCCCAACCCGGTCGCGAAAAACGCGGTCGCGGTCCCCGAGGGGAAACTGCTGCTGTTGGGGCGGGCCGAGACTCTCACCGCGGCTCTTTCTGGCCCTCAGCCGGGGCCGGTCACCAAAGGCCTCAAGGCAATGGCCAACCCAACGGCCTTCTACTGGATTGCCGGGGACGCCGCGGGGGCCAAGAAACGCATGGAGGGAAGCGCATTTGCCCTGCTGGAAGACTACGCCGCAGAGGGGGCTCGGATGGATGGCTACGCCCTGGGAATCGGGGGAGCTGGCCTCGACGCCGCCGCGGCGGGTGGTGGAGGGGGCGGGGGCCCACCAGCGGGGGGTCCCCCTGGTGGATTTCCCGGTGGCGGGCCTCCCGGTGGCGGGCCTCCCGGTGGGCCCCCAGGCAGCAATCGTCCCCAGGGGGGAATGGCAGCGGGGGGAATGGCAGCCGGCATGGGAGGTCCTCCGGCGGGAATGATGCCTCAGCCGGGCGGCCCGCAATCGGGAGGCCAACCCGCCCAGAAAGCCGACCGCAGCCGGATCAATGCTGTGTTCGGTCTCTCGTTTCAGTCCGAGGGCCTTGCAACCACGGCTGAAGCTCGGTTGGGAGAACTCTTGAAGAAGTACGCCCCTCGTCAAGGGGGAGGCGGTCCCGGCGGAATGATGGGCCCCGGAGGTGGAGGAGCTCCAGGCGGCGGAGAGGCTGGTGGGGCTCCCGGAGCCGGAGGTGCCGCACCACCTCCGCCACCCCCGCCCCCGCCAGACCTCCGCGTTTCGCGGGAGATTCACTTGTTGGAAATCCCCGAATCCCTGGTTCCGCTTTCCATTCCCCTCAAAGTTTCCCGGGACGGTAAGCACTTCGCGCAGGCTGGGCGACCACAAGGCCCCCCTGGCGGCCCTCCCGGTGGGATGGGTCCGGGAGGCATGGGACCGGGAGGCATGGGACCTGGCGGAATGGGGCCAGGGGGTATGGGGCCGGGTGGCATGGGGCCGGGTGGAATGCCTGGCGGCATGCCTGGGGCTCCTGGTGGAGCTCAAGCCAACGCGGACAAACTGATTCACTGCGCTGTCAGACGCGATGCCGACGCGATTCGGCTGGGATTGTCGATTCCAAACCGTCCCGATTTGGGGGTGGTCTTCATCGACAAGGCGTTCAATGATGCCATTCAGGCGATGGGCGCCACTGCCGACTACTCGGGGTTGTATGAAGGGTCCCTGCTCACATTGCGCGGGGGCTACCAGGCCATGCAAACGTCGTCCAATGCTGGGCTGAAAGGTCTTCGTCGGCTGGATCCCGACATGCCCCTGTGGGTTGGCTTCAGCTGGATGTCCGAACTGCTTCCGCACCTCGGGTACTCCGATCTCTACAAGCAGTTTGACTTTGGCAAGCCTTGGGTCGAGCCCACCAATCTCGTCCATGCGTTCGAAGTTATCCCGGCGTTCGTCAATCCCGCCGATCCGAATGTGCAGTGGAATGGTCATCCCTACGATGGCGTGGGGCTGACCCACTTCGCCGGGATGGCTGGCCTCGAAGACAAGCGGACGGTGGTCGCCGCCGAGTTGCCCCGCACCGATCCGCGGGCGGGCATTTTCGGCTACGACGAGGTCGCCAAGCTGGCCGACATTACTGACGGACTCCCGCAGACAATCATGCTGATCGGCACAGGCAAGGCCTCGGCTCCGTGGATCCAGGGGGGCGGGGGAACGGTCCGCGGAGCGCGGGCTCCTTTCTTCGACGAATTCCACGGCTTCAGCTCGGCGGGACTTCCGGCCAAGGGGGTCTTCGTGCTGATGGCCGACGGCTCGACCCGGGTCATCAATGCGGACATCGACCCCAAGGTCTTCTCCGCGCTCTGCACGATGCGGGGGGGAGAGCAGGTCGAACTCCCTTCGACCCCTCCCGCGGCGGCAGGCCAAACCGCTCAGGCGGGTGGCCAATAACCTCTTCGGGGCAAGTGCTCGCAGCGAGTTGGTTTGCCCCAACGACCGCCAAGTCTCAACAGTTTTCCCATCGAAGCCGTGTTTCGGGAACCAGACATGCGACCGCTGATTCACCTCGGATGCCTGTTGTTGATCTGCACCATCTGGTGTCAGAACGCCTGTGCCGACTTCCTCATCTACTACCCCGGGGGGAAACC
>Ga0315902_10004951_pt1 | contig 18948 bp, 19 predicted proteins | sample LakEriMetagenome_9_FD_203523 | JGI IMG/M metagenome (GOLD analysis project Ga0315902, IMG submission 203523) | Freshwater fungal communities from buoy surface, Lake Erie, Ohio, United States - Buoy 12 MA117 | ecosystem: Environmental > Aquatic > Freshwater > Lake > Lake biofilm | place: USA... | reverse complement strand
TACTCACCCGCAGCGGCGACGGCGAGCGTCGCCGGCTCAAAGCCAAGGTCGAACGCCGTGACGATGATCGCTCCTTGCGATCCCATTGGTGCGTGTGCAAGCTCGCCGTCCGTTGGCGCACCGTTGCCAGGCCTCACCGAGACGACAAAGAGGAACCCCATGGCAATGAAGGTGAGAACCAGAATCGACTTGAGTCCAAAGCGCAGCAGGCTTCCCGCCTCTGACTGCTCGGCGTTCAACTGATGGTATGTCTGGGGCATCGCCTCGCTCCTTTCACCTTCAGCTCGGCCCGAGCTCGTGGAGTCGCGAACGCCCTGCCGAGCAACAGAGTCAACGTAGTCCTGTCTCTCTGGCGGCGCTTTATCCGAGCGCGCCGCTTATATATGGGGCGTCAGCCCTTCGCCAGCTCCTCTGCGGCGATCCTCCCGAGGATGCGCCTGTATTCAATGGAGGCCTGATCGGGCCCTGCGATGTGCAGCTCTGCGGAGAGGTCGATGGGGAGTTGCTCTGGTCGCTGGGATTCGGTGATCGGCTGGTCTTGGTCAAGGATCAGCTCCTGGAACTTTGCCAACTCTTCGTCCGCCTCTGGTTCCATCCGATACGTGCGCGCGTTCCAGGTGAAGGTGCGCGTCTCCTTTGCAGAGAGTGGTGCCGCGGCGATAAAGAGAATGAAGCGATTCCCATCGGGGAGCTGCTGGTCGAGCGTCACTGAGTACGGCATATGCACGGTGTAGGTGGTGGGATCGCGTTGCACCTTTGCACCAGGGACCACATCACCTTTCACGCTGGTCTGCGGCTCTTCGAGGGCGATCTGGAACTTGATCGTCTCGCCGTCGCTCTCCACCACGTGGTCTGGGCTGAGCGGCTTGGCGCGATCCCCAAGGATCCCTTCGTGCACCCAGGGGAAGTGGCTGAAGTCAATGAAGTTCTCAATGCGTCGCGCGGGCGAACTCTTCCAGTCGTACGTACTGATTGGGATCGTACGCAGCTTCGGATCTCCCCACCATGGCACCGCTGGCAGCGGGAAGAGCGGCGCAGGTTGCTCCCATCCGCCAGGACCCGGATCCATCAGCACCCAGATCAGCCCCGCGTGTTCCGTTGCGGCGTAGCGCTCGATCTTTGCGCGTCGCGGGATCGCACGACCGTGCACCGCGGGGATGCGTCGCACCGTGCCGCTCTTGTCGTATGTCCAGCCGTGATACGGACAGACGAGACACGGCTCACCAGTCGCCGGCGATCCATCTGGCGCGGGCGCCGTCCCCTGATCCACCCAGCCGAGTGAGAGCGCCGTGCCGCGATGGGCGCAGAGATCTGGGAAGGCGGCCACCTCACCACCGAGGCGCACCACCACCAACGCTTCGTCGTTCAGTCGCACCGCCTTCGGCGCATCCGTCAGCTCATCCGCCCGGCACACCGGCGCCCACGCACGCCTCAGCGCACGCTCCAGCGCCACCTCTCCCGTTGCATCCAGCTGGTTGCCTACTGATTCACTCATCTGCGCGAGTGTATGGGGATTTTGCGGGCGTGGTGCTTTAGGCATTGCTGGAGGCAACACAGTATGCGAAACTAAAAACATGAGACGCCTTCTTGTTGCTCTGCTAACCGCAGCCGTTGCTTTCCCGGCAGGGGTGAGTGCAGGCGAGACTTGGAGCCAGGCGTTCACCCCCGCGAATATCTCAGGGGATGGGATCCGCACTATCGCGGTCGTTCCAATCAACTTTGAAGGGCAGCGTACGAGGCCTACAACGCAAGCCCGCCTCGGCAACATGTTCTTCAACTCACCAGACACCGACAAGTTCAGCGACTCGCTTGCCTCCTACTGGGAGCTGAGTAGTTACGGCCGAGAGCGGATTGAGGGCAAGGTCTTTGAGCTAACTCCCCTCGATGGGAAGAGCTCATGCAATATGGATCTTGGTGATGAATGGGCGAACCAGGCAGAAACCTACTGGGCTTCAAGGGGGGAGTACCTTGATGACTACGATCACGTGTTCCTGGTCATGCCCAATCGTAAATGCGATTTTGGTGGATACGCGAGTACGCCAGGGAGGCGAATTGTCATAAACCAATGGCCATTCGATTGGGCAACTGCTCGAACAAGATCATCCATTGCAATTCAAACCCTTGCGCACGAACTCGTGCACAATCTTGGTTTTGATCACTCTGGAGTTGTTCACTGCGTAGCTCAGCAAAAGGAGGTCTCGCTGGGCGGGGACTGCAAAGAGACTGATAGACAGAAATATGATTGGGATCCATATGAGCTTATAACCTCTGGAGGAGGTTATTGGCCAAAGCATCTACTTAATTCATTTCAACGCGTTACATTGGGCTTCATTCTGGAGTCAGAGCAAGTGCGACTTGATTCCTCGGGAACCCACAGCGTTTCCCTAAACCCAATTGAGTTCTCAGCCTCTGCGACAAAGGCGCTCATAATCCGCCGAACTGGGCTCAGCGAATATGTGACGCCGACGTACGATTCCGACGACATGACGACCGCAGGCGCGCCCGACATATGTATTGAATGGCATCAACCGAAAGGCTGGTTCAACAACTTCAATCCAAAAAGCTCTGTTGTCCGAGGCATTTCTATGCGTCTCTGTGACCTTTACAGCGGCGGGGTTGAGTATGCGCTTGAAGATGGTGGGAGTGAAACTGGCTTTTTCCAGGCTGGAACCAGGCTCATTGACGCGACGCCAGGCAGTAAGAAGGGAAAGGCAGATTGGACTGACGCGCAGCTGACGAAGGGCACCTGGACCGACGAGTTCACTGGAATCACGATCCGCGTTGTCGGCTTTGACAAGCCTGGGACCGACCGCTCTCAATGGAGCGTAAACCTTGAGGTCGTGATTCCTTAATCCATCTCCAACGAGTTTGTGCCATTGAGTTGGCACAATCCACCTGATACACTGCCCCCGTCACCCAAATGGTGACGCGCATCGAGAGCACCGGAGAGATTCAGCTCGACGAAGGTGCGGCAACCAACGGATCCCCAACCCGGGGGCCGGAACGGTGCCAACGCTGATATGGCGATGCGGACGGGTCCGACGCGGACCAGCGCCACGCTGTGGCGTCCTGCGTTGCGTCGTGCCCCAGGCGCCGGCCCTAGCCGGTCGAACTGGGAGAAGAAAAGATGACTGCACTAAGGAGCGGCAGGATCGTCACCTGCGAAGCAATGACGAGTGGACACCCGGACAAGCTCTGCGACCAGATCAGCGACGCGCTGCTGGACGCACATCTGGTACGCGATCCGTACACGCGCTGCGGTATTGAGGCCGCGGCGAGCGGCAACGAGGTCTGGGTCTTCGGCCAGGTAGCAAGCGCTGATCCGCTGAGCCACGCAGAGATCGAGACCATCACGCGCCGCGTGATTCGCGACGCGGGATACAGAAGTGCAGAGGAGGGGATCGACCCGGAGACGTGCAAGGTGCGCGTCACGATTGATCCGCAGAGCCAAGACATTGCGCAGGGCGTGGTGAAGGCGGACGGCGCGATCGGGGCGAGCGACCAGGGGATCGTCTACGGCTACGCCACAGACGAAACACCCGAAGGGCTACCGCTCCCACTCGTACTGGCGCGTCAGCTCACGGACGCCCTCACCAAGGCACGCACCACCAGCACCATCCCCTGGCTACGCCCAGACGGGAAGGCGCAGGTGAGTATTCGGTACGCGACTGGTAAGTCACCCGTGGTAACGGCCTTTGTCCTCTCGGCGCAGCATGCGGCGGATGTGGAGATCGAGGACGTCCGCGCGGTGCTCACCGCACTGGCCCTCAAGATCCTGAAGCCGTACGCAACCGCGGAGACGGTGGCGCACGTGAATCCGGCGGGGCGATTTGTCACGGGCGGACCGCTCGCCGACTCTGGCCTCACCGGACGCAAGGTGATTGCCGACACGTACGGCGGTGTGGCGCACCACGGTGGCGGCGCCTTCAGCGGGAAGGACGGTACGAAGGTGGATCGATCCGCCGCATACGCCGCAAGACACGCAGCACTGCAGGTGGTGCGCAGCGGACTCGCCAGCAGCTGCGAGATCGCACTCAGTTACGCCATTGGCGTGGAGCAGCCGGTCGCCATCCACGTGCAGACCACGGGGGCGAGCGTTGACCAGGAGAAGCAGATCAGACGCGAACTCGCTGAACGCGACTTCTCGCCGAAGGGGATCATCGAGCGCCTCACGTTGCGCACGCCGATCTTTGAACGCACTGCCCGCGAAGGACACGTGGGCCGAGCAAACCTGCCGTGGGAGACCACTGCACGAGCCACCCGAAAGGAGGCGTGACATGACTGCACCAAAAAAGCGAACACCGAAGAAGATGTCACTCGACCGCGGCTTTGTGCCAACGAAGCGACAGCGTGAGATCGAGAAGGCGTTCTTAAAAGCGGGCGGACGCCATCCCGCGTACATAGGTTTCATCGCCGCAGACTCGGGTCTGCGGGAGAGTTGGGAGCATCGCAGGTTCACCAAGCAGCGCATGGCACGCCGGCTTCACGTGAGTCCGCGGGGCACCTACTTCTCGCTGGCGGGTTTGGACCCGCTCGTCGGCAGCTATCTGCGGGCCGACGGGTCGACGCAAGCCTTCTACGGTCCCTGGCAACCTCCGCTCACCTGCGTTGGCTGTGGGGACGCCTCCAAGCAAGAGAGCATCCTCTGCGATCAGATCAACAAGGTTCCCGAAGAGCTCCTCGCCAAGTTGAGCGCACACGACGACCTCGCCCCCGACGACTTCCTCGGCCGACTGAAGCGCGATGGAGGTGTGGGGGTGAGGGTGGGCGTACCCTCCCCCAAGCGGCGCCCTCGGCACGGCCGCTTGAGATCGCCTGGAGCTGCCGCTCGAGGCGCTCCAGGGATGTGAGACAGGTTCGTGAGTTGCCAGCCATGGGGGTATTCTGCGTCAAGCCGTGCCACATGGTTGGCACGCGCAGCAATGAGGATTGCTGGGCAATCGAGAGCTGATCTAGGAGGAATCAAATGGTTGTGGCGGTAATCACTGGAGTTGTCGTCGGGGTCGCAACTGGCAATCCCCTGGCGGGTATCGGCGCCGGCGTTGCCTGGATGGTCTTGGTGATGTTTATGGACCGCGGATAGGACTCCACATCTTTTCAAACCCACTAGATACCTTAGGAGGGAACCATGCCGGAAAAAAAGAAGAATACGCCTGCTTTCGAAGCTGCCTACGGCCTGTACATAATGGGCATGGAGGTAGCGAATGCTGACGGTGAGATTGATGAGAATGAGGTTTCAGAGCTGCTACAGCAATGTGCAGCTGCATCTTCCATAAGTAAATCCGCGTTCGTGCGGGAAGCGGCTACGTTGGTTGTCGAATTCGACCAGCTAAAGGCATATCGCGCAGCGGACTCTCGAAACCATGTCACAGTACTTAGAGAATTAAGCAAGTTGCTCAAAAAGCGTCCCGAATCTGATCGGAATCGCTACCTGGCCACCGTGTTCTCCCTAGGTAAGAGTGTTGCCGAAGCATCAGGTGGGGGTTGGTTCAGTGACGGACCAGTCAGCGACGACGAAAAGAAGTCTTTGCTGGTCATTGCTCACATGATTACAGATGATCTGGATATTAAGAAACTCAATGCATGGATTGAGAAGAATGGAATCTAGTTTACTTGAACCTGCAGACGCTACACAATGCCGATACTAAAGCCAGAATTCTGGATTGCAATTGGCTTAGTGCTGCTTCTTGGTGCCGTTGGGGCAATTGACGCTCAGGAAGCAAACGGCCTCAAGTGGCTCTTTTTCTTTGGATTAATCGGCGTTGGTGCATGGTTACGGCGCCGAGGCTAGAAGGGTCCTGTAATGGGATTTAGTGGTGCGTTTGGCGTTGTTGCGTCAATGATCGGCTTTGCCGTTTTGGCGTGGATGATCTGGCGTTTCAACGAGGAGATAAGCCTTGTAAAGATTTTCACCCCTCCCTCAAGGGGTTCGTTTAGTGATTGGGTTGGCTGGATTGTTGTTGTGGGATTCCTGTTGCTTTTCTTCTTCGGAGCCGTGAACATGATTCTAACGGGAGAAAATGGTTGTGGACCTAATGAACGTGTGAACCGTTGGGGGGATTGTGTGTGAATCGCCCCTTGCTCCACCATGGGAGAAGTGATGTTCGCTAGCACGCTATGGTAGCGACGGTTCCAGGATGGCGGGTCCGCTGGTTTGTTCTAGTGATGTCTATGTCAATGCTGCTGGCGGGCTGTGGGGGAGGGACTCGCGTCGGAGCCATATGTCGTGATGGCTGGCAAAGCAGTTCAACAGGATCAGGCACCTGTTCACATCACGGTGGCGTTGAATACTGGATCTACGCGGAGGATTAGGAATGGGACTTTACGGCTATAAGGTGTGGCACGAATTTGACAATGCGGCGGGCCTTTCTGCCTCCACGCTGTTGGGCGAAGTCACACGTCACATGGAGAATGGATACGAGCATCGTGATCAGCCCAAGAGCGCCCGCTTCAACGCAGGGCACCAACTTGCGCACAAAGGCTGGCGCTTTCCAGCGGGCCTTTATGACGTTGCAACAGGTCAGATGACCTCAGGGATCAAGGCCATTCGGGCATTGATTGTTTCCGGTAAGTCGACTTGGTTTAAGGATGCGTCATATTTGGCTCTAGGGGATCTAAAAGTGACAACCCCAGCAGATGTCTCAGACCGTGGCGCCCGGCAGTTCGTCGCTTCAATCTCGCGAGGTGAGCCGCTGTATCGTATCGAGGGGCCAGAGTGGGTCATTCTCATGTGCCCCACTAGCGCGGGATGGAGAATTGCAGGAATTGTGGTGCGGGATGCGGAAGTAGCGGGAATCAAGGACGCACTCGTAATGTCCGCCGCTATGAGCCCAGGCTGCCTTATCCCAATGCTCAGCGCATTCGTCGTCTCCGCTGGACTTATAGCGGTGCTCTTTTGATGTCGAAGAAGCTAAGTCCAGATCAAACCGCCGCTTGGTACTTGATTGTCGCGGGGATGAAAGTTGCCGAAGCCGATGGGGCAATCGTTGACAAAGAATTGGCTACCCTCCAAAAGATCATGCAAGGAGCATCAACGATAGGTAAGTCTGCATTTGTACGACGTGTGGCATCGCTGGCAGCAGATGGAAACACGTTGGACAGAAATAGAGAGAAGGACAATCGCGACCTAACTCAAATTATTTCGGAACTTTCCGAAAATCTTAATGAGCTTCCTAATTCCGATCGCATGAGGTACCTCGGCTTGCTGATTGTCACCGTGAAAGAAGTTGCCACTTCTACTGGAGGAGGATGGTTCAGGAAGCGCTCCTTGAATGACAGTGAGGTGTATGCCGCAACAGGGATGATCTCAGCGGTTGCGGGAGGCCTCGATCCGAACTTCATCATTGACTGGGTAGAGGCTAACGGCTACTGACCGTGGGTCCTCAAAACGGTGGTCTAGCATCTAGGTGCGATGTCCTCTGTTGTCTTGATCGAAAGTACTCTACTACTAGGAGGATGCGATGGCCGTGAAACTTTCAAGACAGCAACAAGATGTACTTGCGTATGCCTGCTGGATCATGGGAGACATGTCGACAAGGGACACTCAATGGTCAGATCGTGAGATTGAGGCGTACGCCCTGATTATGGAGCGAATGTCATCTGAATCCAAAAGTCAAGAAGTCAAAACGGTAGCTAGGCACCTGATTCAGAACATCGACAAGGTGCGTATAGATGAGTCCGTCTACGAGCACATGAAAGAAACCCTTGAGAAGTGCCGAACCCTCCTTGACGGCATGAACGATGCGGGAAAGATACGATTCTTGTATTGGATCCTGGAGATTGGCCGAGCGGTGTCACAGGCACAACCTAAAGGTTGGTTTTCGGGCGGCGGCGATCCTGAGAGTTCGGAGAGGGGAAAGAGAATCGTTTTACTCTCAATCTGTCCAATCGCTACCGTGGCGAAGTTCATTGATGAGAGACAATTCAACCTCCCTGCAGCAATTGATCATTGGGTTGGTGAGCATGGCGCGTAACGCATCTCCAGGCCCGGCAACTCCGGCAAGGAGAATATGACACAAACGTTTATCGCCTCAATCTCGGAGAAGTTCCCGGGCACCTGGGAGCGCTGCAAAGAGCTTCAATCCTGGGGGTTAGCGACCGATCGGCCAGTACTCGGGCGGGCTGCTCTTGGCGATCGCCTTCTGGTGTACGTCGGCGGTGCTGGAATCATCGCTGAATGCAAAATCACCCGCCCTCGTTTTGAGGAACGCAATCCAAGTCGGGATTGGAACCATGATGGGCGTACTTATCCATTCCGCATCGGCTTTGAGGTGGTGCGTGAATTCCCACCGCGGCCGCTCAAGTTTCCCCAAAAAGGACTGAACCCGGAGACCGGCCTCGTCCAAGGTCTGCTCCAGCAGGGATTTGCTGCACTCAAAGATGATGTTGCCGATCGACTTGTGGAATGGGCAGCGGCTGGGCCTGTGGGCACCACCGCGCTTTGGCATCTTCGTCCCGGCGACACCATCTTGCGGACGGAACTTCATGATCGATATGGCGGCAGCGGTCAGAGCGGCATTGCACCTTCGGCAAAGACTCCAAACATTATGTTGTTCAGCGCGGAGTCTTCAGGGGCCCAACACGGCTATCTGTGGGACGGATGGTCCCCAGCACAGCCTGACCTTCTTCAGTACACCGGTGAAGGGCAAGTTGGTGATCAGACACCAAATCAGCGGGGGAATGGAGCAATCTTGTCGCACCGTCCGCATAGCGCTCATCTCCGACTCTTTACGCCCGCTTCAGGAACGGTCACTTACGTCGGAGAGTTTTCTCTCGACTCAGAGACTGCTTACGTTACGCAACGCGGACCAGACCGTGATGGCAATGAGCGAAATGTTGTGGTGTTCCGACTTCGTCCGGTAGGGGTGGTCGCACCACACTTGATTCCAACAGCAGGTCGAGATGCTGGGGCACCCTCGAAGCGTGGTCTTGACGCCGACCTGCGTCGCAAACTCATTGATATTTTCTTTAGGGGTCAGGGGAGTGTATTCAGTGGGTCGAATGGAGCGCACGAGAGGGCCTCGTGGGGTGAACTCTGGCGTCGTGTCTACGAGGACCCAGATGATGGCAGTGCAGGATTTACCGAGAAGCTGCGCACCCAGCTCCAGGGTTCACCCGAGACCTCTGCACTCATGGGGGAGCTTGCCTATCTCTACGCCGTACCAGTGGCTGTTCGAGCGATGGGCGAGTCTGCCAAAGAGGCACTTATCAACGAGATCACGGGCATTGGACGACAACAGCCACTCAACTTTTCCCCGGGGTTTAAGGAAGGGCTGAGCACCACCGTGTTTGCGGCAGGCACGGCATGGCAAACGTACCGTTGGCATCTGTTTGGACAGCTCATTCAAACCTTTCAGGAGTGGTGGAAGCTTTCGGCATCGGAACGAGACCGACTTCTCACACAGCCCAGTGCCTTCCGTGGATTTATTCACGGGGTCCCAGCGCGTAAGGGTGCCGCAGGGATTCGCGAATGGCTGCTGCATCTTGTCCACCCTGACGCTTTTGAGCCGATCATTTCATCGCAGTGGAAGAAGGCAATTGCCCTCTACTGCGCTGATCGACTCGACATCCAGATGTATGCCGCTGATCCTGAACTGCTCGCTCAACGTGACTCATTGATTGCTACAGGGAGAAAAGATCTCGAGAAAGAGTTTGGCGTTGGCTTTGATTGGTGGCAGCCGGAGGTTCGGCGTTTGTGGGAGAACCCTGCAGCCACCCTTGACCCTGCCGTCACCGCGCTCGCCGCCAGCACGCACCTAGATCCTGTGCTGCTGCAGCGTGCACTGGCCATCCTGCGCTCCGATCGCCCAGCGCTGCTCCTTGCAGGCCCGCCAGGGACCGGCAAGACGCACCTTGCCCGCGCACTAGCGCGTGCCTTGGTCGACGATCGCAGTACGACGGTGCAGTTCCACCCGTCGTACACCTACGAGCAGTTCATTGAAGGGCTGCGTCCGACGGTTGGGACGGATGGACATCTCAGCTTCAAACTCGTCGAAGGGGTGTTAAAGCAGGCCGCAGCCGCAGCGGCACAGCGCGCTGAGGAGCGCCCAGGACACCTGCTGCTCATCGACGAGTTGAACCGTGCAAACGTCCCGCGCGTCTTCGGCGAGCTGCTCTATCTCCTTGAGTACCGCGGCGATGGGGAGGCTCTCCCGCTGCAGTACAGCCCTAGTACGCCCTTCCAGCTACCGGGCTCCCTTGGACTCATCGCCACGATGAATACCGCCGATCGCAGCATTCAGCCGCTGGACGCCGCACTCCGTCGTCGCTTCCGCGTCATTGAACTCCTTCCCGATACGAGCGTCATCGCACGCTTCTATGCGGCGAACCCTGAGCTCCTTGAAGTCGACAACCTCGTCGATGGTGCGCAGAAGCTCAATGATCAGATCACCAAAGATCTCGGTGCCGATCACGCCTTCGGTCACACCTTCTATCTGCCCGATCGCATGGCAGGCGAGTTCCTCCCCTTCACGCGCACGACCCTCGAGCAGCACTGGGAGGAGCAGATCCACCCGCAGCTTCGGGAGTACTTCTTCGACGAACCTGCCAAAGCTGACGAGTACACCCTGCAGCGCTTCTGGGGGAAGTGATGGGGGAGCGTCGATTTATTGGGATTCGCGCCGGAAACGATGGTGCGTTTGAGCAAGATCATCTTGAGTCAAACGCGGTCATCATTCACGGATTCAACGTTGAAGACATTGATTTCTCGAGCGCGCGATCTTCTGAAGATGTGAAAAAGCTGATGAAGCGGCGACTGAAATGGGACTCTCCGCAGTCATTGGCCATCAACGCTTCACAGCTTTGGAACATGATCTCGCTTGTTCCGGGAGACGTTGTCGTGCTTCCCACAAAGTCAGCTGCCTTTGAGGGCGAGGTGTGGCTTGGGCTCGTGAAGGGCACGTATCGATTTGACAAGCGGCGTAATCTACCGAGCCTCGTCCCGGTTGAGTGGCTACAACCGCCGTTGCATCGAGAGGACTTTCAGTCACAGAAGTGGGATGCCTTTGAGACCTCAGTTGGCGAGTTCGTTCAGCGACGAACGTATTGGGAGCTTGAGGACCCTCGTGTGATCGAAGTTGCCTCCGCAGCACTCGGCCTGAAAGCAGGGTCTGTGACGCGACGTATTCAGAGTGATCAACGCGCCACCCTTGACCCTGCCGTCACCGCGCTCGCCGCCAGCACGCACCTAGATCCTGTGCTGCTGCAGCGTGCACTGGCCATCCTGCGCTCCGATCGCCCAGCGCTGCTCCTTGCAGGCCCGCCAGGGACCGGCAAGACGCACCTTGCCCGCGCACTAGCGCGTGCCTTGGTCGACGATCGCAGTACGACGGTGCAGTTCCACCCGTCGTACACCTACGAGCAGTTCATTGAAGGGCTGCGTCCGACGGTTGGGACGGATGGACATCTCAGCTTCAAACTCGTCGAAGGGGTGTTAAAGCAGGCCGCAGCCGCAGCGGCACAGCGCGCTGAGGAGCGCCCAGGACACCTGCTGCTCATCGACGAGTTGAACCGTGCAAACGTCCCGCGCGTCTTCGGCGAGCTGCTCTATCTCCTTGAGTACCGCGGCGATGGGGAGGCTCTCCCGCTGCAGTACAGCCCTAGTACGCCCTTCCAGCTACCGGGCTCCCTTGGACTCATCGCCACGATGAATACCGCCGATCGCAGCATTCAGCCGCTGGACGCCGCACTCCGTCGTCGCTTCCGCGTCATTGAACTCCTTCCCGATACGAGCGTCATCGCACGCTTCTATGCGGCGAACCCTGAGCTCCTTGAAGTCGACAACCTCGTCGATGGCGCGCAGAAGCTCAACGATCAGATCACCAAAGATCTCGGTGCCGATCACGCCTTCGGTCACACCTTCTATCTGCCCGATCGCATGGCAGGCGAGTTCCTTCCCTTCACGCGCACGACCCTCGAGCAGCACTGGGAAGAGCAGATCCACCCGCAGCTTCGGGAGTACTTCTTCGACGAACCTGCCAAGGCTGACGAGTACAGTCTGCAGCGCTTCTGGGGGAAGTGATGGGGGAGCACAGGATTGGGGAGCGGCCAAGTGACTATCGAGTCCTTGATATTCCTGATCAAGATGCGCTGGCACTTCAGGCGGTTGTCTCCCGGCTCGAGCTAATCAACGGCGACCTTCCTGAGGAGGAGCTTGACGAGCTTGAAGGGGAGGGGGCCGACACGGGGACGGGAAGAATTCGGTTCACAAAAGTCGAGAGCAATCGGTGGAAGGTAGAAGCGCATCATCTTGTTGGAGTGATTCACGCTGGTGACACAACCATTGAGATCACGCCAAAGATCCCGCTCGATCATTTGATGTATCTCGCTGAGGAGGCCGAAGTGCTACCGAAGTCCGCTCGCGAGCGAGCATCTGCCGTAAGTGCTTCGTCACTGCGCAACCTCGTGATCCACTGGTTCCTCGAAGAGACGGAGCGCTTGTTGACTATTGGGCTGGTACGCGACTACCAGGAACAAGTCGTCACCGGAGAGACCTGGGGCGGAACGCTCGACGTGCTCTACGTGACAGAGCGCTTCTACCAGGGTGCGCTGGAGCCACGTGTGACGACGGACCGATACACGGTCGACAGTGCCCTCAATCGAGTGCTGCGGGCCGCAGTGACACGTGTTGCAACGAGCGGCTCAATGCATGCCCAGCGGGCCAGACGCCTCATGCGGTCATTTGCGGAGGTTGGAGCACTTCGCCACACAGACCTACGGGTGAAGCCGTCCCGTAGCACCCGCTACTACCTGGATGCATGGCGACTCGCGAAGCAGGTACTTACATCTGTGGGGCGCGCTGCTCAGAGTGGACAGGTTGAGGGGTGGTCCTTTGTGTTCTCGACCCCTGACCTTGTGGAGCAGGGCATCCGATCAATCCTGCGAACAGAGCTCGGGGTTTCGACTGACCGTCGAACTTATGGTGAGGGCGAAGCGCGTTTCAATCCTGACCTTGTTTTCGGGGATGAGCTGGCAGTTGGAGATGTGAAGTACAAGGTTTCTAATGACGCTGACTGGAAGTCCTGGCGAGGCGATCTCTACCAGTCATTGGCGTTTGCTACGGCTGCCAAGGTAAAGCATTCGGTCATCGTTCGATTTAGTGAGGAGCCATTATTGGTAGATAAAGTTCGCGCCGGAGAAAACGAAGTTGCTCAACTCGTTTGGCCAGTCGGGACGGATGATCTTCCTATCGCCCCAACGACTGCTAGAGACCAGCTTCGACGGACGGCTTTGGAATGGTGGAATCGCCTATAGGGCATAGAGTTGACCTTGGGCCTGACTGCTACCACCGTTCTTAAACAGGTCTTTCCGAGCTTTTCCCCAGCATGGGCAGCTCCGCTCCGACCCCTCAAGGACGATCGCGATGAATTAGTTGAAACCGAGGGCTCGCACAGCATCTTGTGCCCTTAGAATCATGAATGATGTTCACCCCAGAACGTCATAACAGAGAGACCGTAATGAGTTAGCGGGAGGTCAAATGTCCAGCAAAGCACCCCGAAAACGAACCTCCGCGAGGCTAGTTCCGATTTTGTTGACGATAGCGTTAGCAACGGTGGCCTGGTCTGGTGCAAACCCAGCGCCGGTTGAAGCGCGTCCGCTGACATGCTCATTCTCGGCATCAAGTGTTCTGCCCACAAAGTCCCAGTTTGCGGCGCTCATCACTGAGGATCCACGTGCTGAGAATCGTATCTGGACTGTTCTTGCTCCAGTGTCTCGTAGTTGCCAAAATGCACTGGTTAAAGGGCACTATATCTGGCGAGGGACCTGGACTACCACCTTACAGCTTGGGAGTGGTTGGCCAATTGGGAAAGATTACTCAGAAAGCGACGGTGATCCCTGGTTTTATCGCCCGGATGATGCGCTTTTTTACCACTCAGTCTTGTATAAGGCTCCGACAAGGGCGAGTGTGCTCCAACCGGGATTCCATGGTGAGGCTAGGTCAGAAATGTCACAGAACCTGTTTTCAGATCCGTTGGAGTGGGAAGTTATGGAAACAGGAGCCGTCTACGGCGCGGGGTTTCGGGACGTGAGGCTAACTGAACTTTGTTTTGGAGAGCGTTGTCGGTTTTCGACGACACAAACGGGTCGGTTTTTGAGTGTAACTGGTGCTGGAATTCCAACGGTCGTCGCTAGCGTTGGCATGTGCATGCTCTTCGTGCCAGATGGGGCCGATGGAATCGCTGAGACCGAAAGCTGTAAAGGTAATTCAGAAAACTTGAACGCCCATCCTGGGACCTTCGGCATGCAGGTAACCGTTTCTGGTTCATTGATCTTCGAGCCCTTGCTAACCTGGAGATGAGCGGTGAATGACACTCTTTTTCTCATGTTGCTGCGAAGGTCATGACCGGAAAGCGAAGCCTCCTTGCAACGCTTGTCGGATTGCTTCTGATCAGCTCGGCGAGCACCCTTATCGAACCCAGCCCAGCTGAGGCGAGCTTCGTGCGCTGCCGCATCTCCGAGACCGTGTTCTTGCCGACCGAGGACGAGTTGGCGGTTGAACTTGCGGGCTTGCCCGCCGACGTCGCAGAGGGCACGGCACGTTCGGGCTTCATCACCGTCTGGGCTGGCACCGACAGTCGCTGCCGTGCTCGGCTCCGCAAGGGCGCTGTGTTCGTGAGGGAGACGGTTACGCTTTCAATCAGACTCGCCTCCGAGCCGACTGCTGCCGAGGCGGATGCCGTCGGAGAAAGCCTCTTCTGGTCAGGCATGTTCACGACTTGGCCCGAGGGTGATTATCCAGATGGCTGGTCATATGGCAACGGCAATGGATTCTCGGGATCTCCAAGCGACCCAGATTGGTACGCACGCTACAAGGCATGGGCGGATGCCGGTGTTGGGTACTCTCAGGGACTGGGAGGACGCGGCGTGACAGAAGCCTACCTGCATTCGGAGGACTGCTTCCCGACCGCATGCACGTTCAACTACGAATTCATCGGGCTCGCGGGTGACGTAAACGGAGATCTTGATTACGGCTATCAGGTAGTGCTGCCCATTTGTCGCGGAACTTTGGAAGATGGCGAGGAGCCAGGCACCCTCCAGTGCCTGGATGGTGAGGCTCTCCCAGAGAAAGATTTCTCAAGTTCTTACGCCCTTGAACCGTTTCTTGGCGCTCGCATCCAGGTAACGGGCGAGCTGACCTATCAAGTTGTGGCGACGTATCGCTGACACATGAGAACGCAGTTGATGCGAACACCGGCGACTGTCAGTGCCATGGTCGTAATCGCTGCATTGACCCTAGGTGGTTGCAGTAAGCCAGCCTCAGGCATTGAGGAGACCGGGCAGGATTCGGCTACACCTATTCCAAGTTTTGAAGTTCCCTTTCCGATAGAGGAGAACCAAAGTTTTGGAGAGCCAGCGGAGATATCGGCTGCGGGCGGCAGTGAATTGCAGATCACTCCTCTGAGGGTGGTTGGGCGGATAAGAACGTCTTCCGATCTAGGAAGAGTGTTCCCCCAGTCGGCGTTGTTTATCGCGGTCAAGATCAAAATTGTGAACAGTGGCTCCGTGCCGTGGGACCCAAAGACAAGTTGGCTTGAGGGTAACCCGTGCTTTGGTGTTTCTCCTGCTGGCGAAACTCTATCAAGATGCTTTTCTACTATTTACGCAGAGCGCTGCAGTCCCAGTGAAATCAGAGACGTTTCGTGGGTGAAGATTCCGGCTATCAAGCGATCTTTGCTACCGCCCGGTGATGATCGTATTGGTTGGATGACTTTCTGCGTTGATGCGCGAAAGGCTGGTCAGGACCCACTGTCCTCCGGGAATGCCGTGGGCACGTATACGTTTTGGGCGACCAGCGGTATGAGACTCACCAAGTGGAGTATTGACCTTATGTCATCGTGACTATTGCGTGTGCTCCTCACGCCGCGGCCAAAAGATGCAACAAGAGTGGGACTTCGGGTGGGACTTCCGATCCCTCCAGATCCCTCAGGAGTCCTCAAGACACCGGCATCTGACCTCAGCAGGCCCTAGGAGACCTTCCGATCCCTCCTCGGGGGCGAATTGGAAATGCGGCGTGAACGCTAAGCCAACCCCACCCTCTCCTTGACCTCACGCATCGTCTCGGTGACGAGGGGGAGGAGGCGCTGTGCGCCGTCGCCGAGGATGTTGTCGATCTCATGGGACAAGGCGAGGAGTTCCTGGTAGCGCTCGCGGGCGGGTGCGTAGTGGGCGGTGAGGCGTTCGGCGAGTGCGCGCTTTAGGTCGGCGCAGCCGGTGGTGGCGTTGCGCTCGGACTCCCAGAGCTCCTTGTAGTCAGGGTTGACGAGCTTGTGCAGCTGGCAGACGTTGCAGGCCTCTGGGTGTCCAGGGTCTGACTTCAGCGGGCGCTTCACGTCCGTCACGGCGGACATCACCTGCTTCTTGATCGTCTCGGCGTCACTGAGGATGTCGATGGTGTTGTTGATCGACTTGCTCATCTTCTTCTCGCCGTCCGTCCCCAGCACCACGGGGGCTTCCGTGAAGACGGCCTGCGGTTCAGGGAATGTCTCGCCGAACTTGTGGTTAAAGGCGCGTGCGATCTCGCGAGAGAGTTCCAGGTGCGCCGCCTGATCCTTACCAACCGGCACCACGCTCGCCTTCGGCAGGAGGATGTCAGCGGCTTGAAGGATGGGGTAGGTGAGGAGGCCGTGATTCACATCGTCTGGTTGGGTCAGCTTCTTCTCCTTATAGGTAGGCGTCCGCTCCACCCAGCTGACGGGGGTGACGGTCATCAGGATCCAGGCGAGCTCCAGCACCTCTGGCCGATGGCTCTGCACAAACAAGGTGCACTTGTTCGGATCCAGGCCAAGGGCGATCAGCGCCGCCGCCATCTCCCGCGTCTGGCGGCGCAGTCGATCGCCATCATGGACGCTGGTAAGCGCGTGGTAATCGACGATGCAGTAGATGGACTCGTAGTTCTCCTGCAGCGCCACGTAATTGCGGATGGCGCCCAGGTCGTTCCCCAGGTGCGGCGCCCCTGATGGCTGGATCCCCGAATAGGCGCGGATCGGCGTCTTGGTGGTGGTGCCTGTCGCTGATTTGGCCGTGCTCATGGGGGGAGTGTAGCGGGGTGCTGGGGGGTGTTAGGGTGTACTCACTTCTGAGGGACACAAGGAGGGTTTCACCCCCTCCCCTTCCGATTACATCGGAGGACCCTACAGATGTCACGATCTGCCCGCCGTGTGCTGAGCGCGCTCACCGCCTTGGTTTTGATCGGCACCCTCTTCGTCGGCGCACCCGGTCCCACCTATGCAAATGGTTCGGACACCTACTACGTCGCCCAAACCGGGGAACCCGATGGCGACGGCTCTAGCTGCACTGATCCTGACTTTGTAGGCGGCGATGCTGCCCCCATTGCGTTAGCAGTAGACCTCGCTACGGACGGTGACACGATCTACATTTGCGCGGGCATCTACGCGATCGAAACTAACATTGTCCTAGGCGGAGGGCTGACGCTGCAAGGTGCTGGCGCTGGCGTCACGATCCTTGACGGTGGGAATACATTTAACGAAGACGGCAGTAGCAACAATAATGGCCATCGCATTCTTGCTGGCTATGGCGCGATTACCGTGAGCGACATTGCCTTCCAGAGCGCATACTACGGAGCGATTTGGGCACCTGATGTTGCGCTTGCGGTGTTTAGCTCATCGTTCCTGAATAACACAACTGATTCTTATGGTGGTGCGATCTACAACGGAGATTCAGGGACGGTTACGATCATTGACAGCACGTTTACGGGCAACACTGCGCCCGGTTCTGGCGGTGCGGTTTGGACAGCGACTGCCGTGGTCTCGGAGAGCACCTTCACAAACAACGATGCCGCTAACGACGGTGGCGCTATCGGTACTGACGTTGGAAACGTTACCGTCAGCGAAAGCATTTTTAAGGGTAACTCGGCAGGCGACTACGGCGGCGCTGTTTATGCCGGTAGCACCATTACCGCCACCTCCAGCACCTTCACTGGCAACAGCGCAGGTTCCAGCGGCGGTGCGATTGCCGCGACCAACGTTACTTCCAACATTTCTTCGTACACAAACAACATCGCTTATTCTGGTGGAGCAATTTACGCCCTGTTCACTACTGCTAACCGCAGCACGTTCATTGGTAACGAGTCTCAATTTGGTGGCGCAATCGATTCCTTCGACGCAACTATCACGTCGAGCAACTTCATGGGCAACAGTGCTATCCAACTTGGCGGCGCAATCGCGGTTGCCAGTGGCACGATTGAGAAGTCGCGATTCATAAGTAATTCGTCGGGCGAGCACGGCGGGGCCATCCTTTTATACAGCCCAAATGATGATGCCATACGGCAACTCAGGGGCAATTCCTTTACGCGCAACCGTGCAGGCGCGGGCGGCGCGATCACCCTCGGACCCTGTGTTGAGCCGACCCGAAGCGGGGCCGCTCGCGTTGAGCGCGCCAATCGCTTCTCAGGGAACCGTGCCACTCAGCGGCGCACGAACAACGTTGAGCGCTGGACAGAAGGCTGCTGATCCCAGCGCAGGCTAGGTAGGGCTACTTAGGCCCAGGTGCTCCGCTACCCTTGGCGCATGAACGCCTCTCAGTCTGCATCGGGCTTCAGCATCGCCCTCCTCGGCGGAGGGACGGTCGGCGCCGCCGTGGCGCGGGGGCTGGTCTCTCGTTATGAGGAGTGGGGGATTGATATCGCTGGCATTGCGGTGCGCGATGTGGCGAAGGCTGAGGCTGCGGGTCTCGGCAAGATTGCGCCGCTGACGACGGATCCTTTGGCCCTCGCTTCTTCTGATGTGGATCTTGTCGTTGAGCTGATGGGTGGGTTGGATCCTGCGCTTCCTGTTGTGGAGGGTGCGCTGAAGGCGGGGCGACCAGTGGTGACGGCGAACAAGTTGCTGCTCGCGAACTTCGGTGCGCGGTTGGAGTCACTTGCACGCGCCTCTGGTGCAGCGCTGCGCTTTGAATCTGCGGTTGCGGCGGGGGTGCCCGTGATTGGCGTGC
>Ga0315902_10004949_pt1 | contig 18949 bp, 14 predicted proteins | sample LakEriMetagenome_9_FD_203523 | JGI IMG/M metagenome (GOLD analysis project Ga0315902, IMG submission 203523) | Freshwater fungal communities from buoy surface, Lake Erie, Ohio, United States - Buoy 12 MA117 | ecosystem: Environmental > Aquatic > Freshwater > Lake > Lake biofilm | place: USA... | reverse complement strand
GAATAAATAACTACCCGATATCTTATGAAAATTAAAGAAAAAATAGATAAGTATTTCGATAATGAATTAATTGTTACTTTATCTAATCAAAATGATATATCTGTAATCAACCTACGATCTTCTATATATTTCAGTGTATTAGCAACTATTCATCAAATGAAACTTCGTTCACAAGATACTGATGGCGCATTGATAATTTATAACATGGCAAAAGTGGCTGCCGGTAATAAAGTAATGCTAAATCTACTTGCCTTCTTCTACAAGGATTCTCATTATCATGGCATTATCAATTTCACTAAAATATTATTTAATGATAATTTGCCTCAAATAGAGAAAATGTTGCAGGAACGTTTTAATTTATCCGAATATGTTTCTAATCGTATTTTGATTATGACTTCATGCGGAACTTTTTCTCTTTTAGGAAAATACATCATAGAAAAGAAACTTAATATGAAGGGATTTCGAGAAAAACTTAATCATAAACTGCCACTTTATAGAGAAGAAATTTCTTGTGGTTTGAATTTCCCTTTTGAATATTGGGAGGCAAATAGATTTAGGAATTAATTAATTTTCTACCTTATTAGTACCTAGAAATTGTAAGTGTTCGAAAATCAAGACAAATTACTTTATTATATCGGCAAGTAGTCTAGCTTTTTATCCTACAGATCATTTCACTCCTTACGCCACTTTACTCCATTCTGAATTGCCCTTCTTTTTTTCCAGATACTGACGGATCATCTGATGCTCCGGCAGTGCTAATTCCGGATCTGCTTCAATCAGCCGGTTGGCAAATTGTGCAGATTCGTTTAAGAGTTCTTTGTCTTCTACAATATTGGCCATCTTAAACGTGATACTCCCGCTTTGCCGGGTTCCTTCAATATCTCCTGGTCCTCGTAGCTCGAGATCTTTCTCTGCAATCACGAATCCATCATTGGTAGCACACATGGTCTGGAGACGTTCCCGGCTGTCTTTACTCAATTGATTTCCGGTAAGCAGGATGCAAAAGCTTTGCTCACTGCCTCTACCAACACGTCCCCTCAACTGGTGCAGTTGCGACAATCCGAATCGATCCGCACTTTCAATAACCATAACAGATGCGTTCGGGACATCCACACCTACTTCTATAACAGTTGTTGCAACCATAATCTGTGTATCTCCCGTTTTAAACCGGTGCATATTTGTTTCTTTTAAATCTGAATTCTGCTTTCCGTGCACCATGCTAATTGAATAATGCGGCTCAGGAAAAAAAGATTTTACCTCTTCATAACCTTTCATCAGATTCTCAAAATCTACCTTGGCGCTCTCTTCAATTAACGGATAGATAAAATATGCCTGTCGGCCTTTATCAATTTCTTTCCTGACGAAATCCATTACCGAAGGCCTCGATGTTTCAAATCGATGTACCGTTGTTACAGGTTTTCTTCCCGGAGGCAATTCGTCCATTACACTGCAATCCAGATCGCCATAAGTTGTCATGGCCATCGTGCGGGGGATTGGTGTAGCTGTCATCACCAGCACATGTGGAGGTAAATTATTTTTAGATTTAAGTCTGGCCCTCTGTTCAACTCCAAACCGGTGTTGCTCATCTATAATGGTTAATCCAAGATTTTTAAATTGTACAGGATCTTCAATGAGTGCATGGGTTCCGATAAGCAGGTGTATTGATCCTTCTTTTAATTCCTGCAGCAGCTTTGTTCGTTCTGATTTTTTGGTGGAACCTGTAAGTAACCGCACCTGAAGACCCATTTTTTCAACGAGCCTGCTGATGCCGGCATAATGTTGTTGTGCCAGAATTTCTGTAGGAGCCATAATGCAACTTTGAAATCCATTGTCGGCAGCAATGAGCATAATGAGCAAGGCCACAATTGTTTTACCGCTTCCAACATCACCTTGTAATAAACGATTCATCTGAATCCCTCTTCCGGTATCCTGACGTATTTCCTTGACCACTCTTTTTTGCGCGTTCGTTAAGGGAAATGGAAGATATTGATCATAAAAGCGATGAAAATAATCGCCCACTTTATCAAATACATATCCTTTAGAATACCTGTGTCTTCGGTTGCGGATTATTGCAAGCTGAAGCTGCATGAAAAACAATTCTTCAAATTTCAGACGGGCCAATGCAGACTTAAATTGTTGCATATCCTTCGGGAAATGTACATTCAGATATGCCTCGTATCGCGCAGGAAATAATTGCTCCTGTATCAATGCTGCAGGAAGATTTTCAGGGATGTCGGCCGGCTGTAGCTGTTGAATCAGAACAGCAGTTAATTTTCCTATGCTGCGACCGTTTAAACCTTTTGCTTTTAATTTCTCCGTAGATGGATAAACGGGTTCCCAACCGGGGGCGAGTCCGTTTTCTGAAGTCAGCAAATCAATTTCCGGATGCACCATCTGCGGCTGACCCATAAAAAAACTGACCTTCCCGAAAATCACATATTTATCGCCGGTTTTCAAACGTTTCTGCACCCAACTAATGCCCTGAAACCAGGTAAGGGTAAGGATGCCAGACTCATCTCTCACCTGCGCCTGCAGACGCCGCGCCGAATGTTTTCCTATAATTTCTGTGTGCAATAGAATCCCATGAACCAATGCAGTATCCGTCTGCGGTTGAATTTCCTGAATGAGTGTCCGCTTGCTTTTGTCTATATGCCGAAATGGAATATGCTCTAGCAAATCGCCCAGAGTAAATATCTGCAATTCTTTTTTTAACAGATCAGCCCTCAGTGGACCTACTCCCTTGAGGTATTCAATGGAACTGGATAATATGGATGAGGAACTGCGTGCGATTACCGGGAATTTATATTTCTTAATACGAATGAATGCAAAAACTGCTATTGCAATTTAAAAAAATCACGGCAACGAGCTTCTACAAATTGGTAATAGGTTTTCTGAAAATGGCTGATGGAAAAACGCTCTGCGTTATGACGGATTTTGATGGGATCAAAAAAACAGGTTTCGAACCGACGGATCGCTTCAGCCACAGAATCGGTAGTTTGCGCATCATAGAGAATACCTGTATGGCCATCCACTACAATTTCTGATGCCCCTCCCTTCCGGTAGGCAATGACCGGAACTCCGGCTGCCTGCGCTTCAGCCATAATAATACCAAAGTCCTCTTCCGCAGCATATACAAAAGCTTTCGCTTCTCGTATATGATTTTTAAATGCGTCCGGTGTTAAATGATTTTTGATTTCCACATTCTTACCGGCCTTAAGTCTGATTTTTTGAAGCATTTCCCCTTGTCCGGCAATTATCAGTCTTTTTTCAGGCATTGCAGAGAATGCCTCCGCAATCAGATCCAGTTTTTTATAGTGAACCATCCGGGCGGCTGTAAAATAATAATCTCCATGATGATCACTGGTTGTAAACTCATTGGTATCTACTGGCGGATAAATGACATCAGATGTACGCTGATAGTTTTTAAGAATCCTTTTGGCGACATGGTTCGAGTTGGCAATAAAAAAATCAACCCTGCTATTCACCGATTGATCCCATTTCCGCAGGTAATTCATCATATTCCGAACCAAAAATGATTTGAAACCGCTGTTTAATCCGGCTTCTTCCATGTATTGTTCGTATAGATCCCATGCATACCGCATAGGTGAGTGGCAATAACATATATGGAGTTGACCGGGATAAGTACGTACCCCCTTGGCAACTGCATGCGATGAGGAAAGAATGAGGTTGTAACCGCGAAGATTCAGTTGTTGAATCGCTGTAGGAAACAGCGGCAGATAACTTCTGAATTTTTTTCGGGCATAAGGCAACTTTTGAATAAATGAGGTTTTAATCGGCTTGTTTTGAAGAAAAAAACGATCTTCCGGCTTCAGAAAATCAACCAGCGCGAAAAGGTCTGCCTGAGGATATATATTTAATACCTGTTCTACAACCCGTTCCGAACCGGCATACTTATCAAACCAATCGTGTACAACAGCAATTTTCAATTTTTCTGAATATGACATTACCTTAGCATGAACAGGAGTTTCAAAAATACTTTGAATAATTGACGTTTGCACAAAAAATGAATGATCCATCCCGCGCAGCGGAGAAACAACCGGTTCGGCTTTGCCTGGATGTGCGGATGTACAGGCATTCGGGAATTGGTGTTTATATACGACAACAGGTAGAGCAATACAGGAAGAATCCAGCCTATCATCTGATTTTACTGGTTCCCGAGCGTACCTTACCTGAGTGGGAAGGGTTGCAACAAATTTATTTTCCTGCTCCTATTTACAGCTTATGGGAACAGCTTTTATATCCCTTCATTGTTCCACGCTGTGCTATATTCTGGTCTCCGCATTACAATATACCCGTACTCCCTTTGCGTGTCCGTGAAAGATGGGTTACGATTCATGATGTGTACCATCTTCGGTTTGGGCATACAATCGGATGGCTGCAGCGGCAATATGCACAAACGATGTTGCGGATAGCCTGTAAGAAGTCTGATAGGATATTTACGGTCTCTCAATTTTCAAGAAAAGAGATCCTTCATTTTTGTAATGCAGGCGAAAAGATTGAAGTGATCCGGAACTCCGTAGATACTGAGAAGTTCAGCCGTAGCTTTCCGGCAGATGCTATAAAGGCTGTATTAAAAAAATATCATCTTCAGTTACCATATTTATTATTCGTAGGAAATTTAAAACCGAATAAAAATTTACTGACGCTCTTAAAGGCTTTTGAGTTACTGCAGAATCGAATAGGAGATATGCAATTGGTTATTGTAGGGAAAGCAGAGGGATTCAGAACAGCTGATAATGCAGCTATGCAATTTGTAAATGCACGACCAGAACTGAAAGCAAATCTTGTTTTTACCGGTCCGGCAGAAGACGATGAGTTGCCGATTCTTTATCAGCAGGCGCGCCTGTTTATTTTTCCTTCGATTTATGAAGGATTCGGCTATCCGCCGCTTGAAGCACTGGCAGCTGGTACAACAGTTTTGTGCTCAAATGCAGGTCCGATGCCGGAAGTTTGCGGAGAGCGGGTTCACTATTTTGATCCGAAAAACGCAGAGCAGTTGTCAATTCTGATAGCTGAACAGTTGGAAATCAGCTAATCTCTTTTTACACTAGGCAGTATGAAAAGAGTATTAAAGAACGCAATCATCAGTACACCCTGAGCACGCGAAAACAGAGTTTCTGTTAAAGCGAGAAGAACTACAATAATCAAAAACTGCAAATAGAGCTGGTTACCCGTATTCTTTGCCTGGCGGAAAAAGAAGATGAAACAAAGGATATATATAAACAAGCCTATGATTCCGTGCCTTGCTGTTTCTTCGAGCCACTCATTATGAATATTGTAATGTCTGCCGTATTTTGTGAATTCAAATTTATTTTCTTCATAGCAGCGATCCAGTATACCTGCAAGCTTTCCCTTACCAACCCCCAGTATAGGATTAGAGCGAATAATTTCAAAAGCACAGGTGGTGTGATCAATGCGTGTATTTACACTCAGGATAAAAAATCGTTTATTGCCGCTTAACTGATTTGGATTTTTGTAGTGCTTTAAATAAAAAACGGACAGAATAATCAGTAGCATTAAAAACCCGCTTATTACAAGTCCGGATATCCATTTCTGAATTGGCGGTCGGGTAATATTTCTACACTCCATAATTCCAAGTATCAGCAAAGTGAATAGGGCCATTTTTGCCTGAATCAGCCAGATAAAAAGAATAAAAAATAAAGCAAGGAGCAGGTTTAATAAGGACAGACATTTCTTTCCATGCTTAAATAGAAAACAGATTGCCAGCAACAGGTACATTCCAAAATACGGACGCTGTAATACCAGAAAGGTTTCATATTCAGAATAGTTCAAAAGGTTTACACTTATATAGGCCGGGTTGAACATAAACCGAAATGTAAGAAGGCAGGCAAGAAGACAGCCGATAATAAAGGCATTTTCGATACGATTTTGTATCCGTTGATCCGGCTTAAATGGAAAGAGTGCTATAGGAAATAAAAGAAATGGTAGTTTGAGGAGCCAGTTTTTACCAATAGCATCGATTTCATCAAAGTGAAAAAGGTCGATCGATTGCGCCAGAAAAACACCAGCCGTCAGAAAAAAAGCAGGGTGGATCAGTGGGCGAAAACTTTTCGGAGCGCGTATAAATTCGATGACAGCAAGCGCGCATAATATAATCAGAAGAATATTATTCATGCGTACCGTAAACCACTCACAAAATGGCAGGATCAGCGCATAGCTGCATACCAGAAGATTTCGGAAGTTGATTATGGAAATTTGCATGGATCGGCTATGCATGACCGGTATTTGTAGATGCCATGATTTCTCTTTTGAGGATAAAAAAGGAAAGGTTTACCATCGCAATATGTATCCAAAGATAATTCCTTAATATATTTTGATTCAGACATAGAAGGAGCAGTTGAAAAATAAGTGCTCCAACCAATAACTTATGTAGATTTATTTGCTGAATATGATAATTAAGATTGGATTCTCTAATACGCTTTTTGAGCAGTTTTGCTGAAATCAGCAGCTTTCGGATAAATAAAATAAAAAATAAAAAGCCAATGATGCCGGAGGCGGCCAACACCTCCAGAAAAATACACATTCCTTCTGTGTTTTTTACAATATCCTGCGTGATGATTTGATGACCTTTAAGTTGGGCGATTGCCGGAGCAACTCCGCCTAAACTATATCCGATCCACGGAGAATTCACAAATACTTTCCAGGTGTTGATCAGGTCATCCCAGCGTACAGCAGCTGAATGGGCGTATCTTGAAAAAACCGGTAGTCCTTCGAGCAGAGATATGAATGTTTTACTCTTGATGGTAATGATGATTACGGAAATTAAGGCACATGCCAGCATCACAATCAAATAATTGAGACTACGTTTATCGGTTTTATTCCGCAAGCCGATATGGGTAATAATCCGGAGCAGATGTAGGGCCATCAGAAGTAACATCAGCAGAATGCCCATTCTGGAAACGGAAAGAAGAATGATGATTGTTAAAAGAGGAAGTGTCAGTTGATTCCAGGTCTTTCTTTTAAACTCCTGATATGGCGAAAAAAAGAGATAAAAATGAAATACCCACGGAATAATGAGATAGGTTGAAAAATAGGAAGGTTCATAACTGAAGCCATGTATTCTTGGGATACCGCTCATGAAGAAATATTCAACCATGAAGGGAATGCCTGCTATTGTAAGAAAAAATTGCAGAACACCTAAAAAACCAATTATCGTAAAGCAGCGGAAATAAAGAATCAGAATATTTTGAAAATGAGCCTGCGTCTGAACATAAAGCTTCAGCGCAAGGATAAATAAAGCGAACAGGAGAAGCCAGAAAACGTAGCCTATCCCTCGTGAAATCAATATGCTGTTTTGAACGAATACGATCAGCAATAAAAACCAGGCCAGAAACGACCAGAAGCCCAGAAGTTGAATGGTAAACTTTCTTTTTTGAAGCAATACAAAGGTTAGCATAATGAGGATAAAAACGCCCATCAGCAGATTGCATATTCTTACGGAGAAGCCGGATATTTTTAGATTGAGCAGTGTATCAAACGAGGCAGTTACAAAAATCAGGAGCAATAAAGCATCTAAAAAAGGGCTCGCTTTAGCGTTTGTCTGCTGGTTGATTGCGTGAGCCATTTTTTTTACAGCCTTACACTTCTTGAATATTCACCGTAAACTTTTCGGATTTTTATAATAATCCAGAAGAATCCAAAACATGCAAGTGTGATGATCAAGCCAAAGCCTCCTGAAAAAACAATATTCCGAATCCAGGAAGCATTTTTGACGATCGGATAATTGATTAAGTTCACAGGGTTCTCGATGCGGATCAATCCGCGGCGGTTGTTGATCAGGCGCTCCTCAATTTCATAACTCCTTTTTTTGATATCCGCAAGATTGCTTAAAAGGATAATGCTACCACCGGCCTGCATAAATTTCTGAAGATTGATCTTGTTGAGGGAATCCATTTCTTTTTTTTCCAGTTCCAGATTGGCATTGATTTTTTCCATGGATGCCAGTTCATTTCTTTTGATTTTCTGGAAATAATTGGAAGTCGAAATGAAGTGGGTTAAAGAATTTATGATTTGAGTAAGATTGGTAGTGTCGGTGACTGAAAGCTGTATCAGCGTATTGGTTTCATTAAAGTGAAAATCGGGCCTCAGATTATTATAGTTTTGCATAGATAATACCGGCTCTTCCACTTCAACAGAGAAATTAGCAATCTTTTTAATTTCAGAAAGTGGGAGTTCTAACAAAGAAGCCAGACGATCATATTGCTGAAGCAGGATGAGTTTTTTTATATCTGCATAAATCAGTTCCATTTTTTGCCCGCTCATATAATCGGAACTGATGGAATAGGAAACATTGAATTTCGCACGCTGACTTAAAAAGAAGTAGGCGGTAAGCCCAAGCCAGACCAGCAGAAAGAAACCCGCGGTCTTTATATTTATGAAAACCCGGAATAAAAACTTTTTTATCAGTTCACCCGTATTAATTTCAACGGAACCATTATCGATCATAAGCATCTGGTTAAAAAGTCGAAATCTTTAATTTTTTATGCGCATAATAAGATGCTGCCAGATTCCATGAAAGAAGCGTGAGCATGGAAGCTAAGGCTGCGCCGACTTCCTTCCATATCGGTATCAGAAGCAAATTAAGAATAAAATTAAACAAACAGGCCAGCAGCATAATTTTTTGATAGAGTTTTTCTTCTCCCATCATCTGCAGGCAGGCTTCATTCAGAGCAAAAGCCGAACTGATTACAAATCCGGCACCAATAATCAGAAAGATCCAGTTGCTTTTAATCTGATGGATGTTTAGGAAATTGATTGCCGGCTGTAGTATCAACAGGATAAGCATGAATAGAATTAATGAAAAAAGAGCAATTGAGCGCACTACTCTGTGTTTCGATTTCTGCAGGGATTCATGCGAGTCGAAAGCGGCTATTTTAGGTGAAAAATTAGCCCCCAGCACCACGAGCGGAAATGAAACGAAAGTTGCAATCTTAACCATCAAGGCATACTCCCCAATAACAGAGGGTGAAACATAATTGCTGAGGATGAATACATCGATGGTTCCAATAAGAACCAAAACCGCATTGTTCGAAAAAAAAGGAAACGAATCTTTCAAAATCAACAGTATTGATTGCCGATCGGAAGATGCTTTATGCTGGTGACGAAGAACGGACTGTACATGAATAAACGAAAGAAAAAAACTGATCACCACTGCAATCAAATAAGCACTTTCTAATTGATGATCGCTGGTAATCCGCAGCCACTCAAATGATATGTTCAGAAGTATTGTAAGTAAGAAAATGGACACTGTATGGTAGAACGTATACGAAATCAGTCGCTGACTTCCACGGAGAAACTCATAATTTAATATATGAAGATTCATGAAAAATAATGAAATCAAGCCGATCTCAAAAAACTGAATATTCCGGTACTGAGAGAAGAGGGTATTTAAAATGAATGGTGTGCAGACGATGCAAAAAGTGGTCAGGATCAGACCGGCAGTTATATGATAGGTTAGTAATTTATAGTACAAAGAGACTGCTTTTCCTTTTTCATCTGTAGCAACATAGCGACTTGTCCACTTCATGAGGTAGATATCGGTACCTGATTTCAGAAACAATAAAAAAATGAGCGAGTAGGAAAGCAGGAAGCTGAAATAGCCGAGCGTTTCATTTCCAAATGTTCTGGAGATATATACGGTAAGAAGGTAGGACACGAGGGCCCCAAAAAACTTTATGAACAACGAGGCCAAGTTTTGAAACATGTCCTTTTCAGGTGATTGATTCGGAAAACGCCAAAGATAATTTTTCTTTTATGGTTTTGCCAATAATTGAAATAGGTTGTTTTTGTCAGTAATCACATCTGTGTCGTAATATTTTAGGTAAACTCCAAACGCTGGATTCTTACAAGCTTCTTTGGTTATTATGGTTAAACAATCGACGTCATCTAAGGCCTCATAACAGGAAATGAAGTTTGTTATCCGGACACCTAAACTTTAACATTGTTTTGCTGTAATTATTGTCTTACTTTAGACCAACGATGCCGTTGCAAAAGCTAATAAAAATTTCGTTTTTTTTTCTCTTCGTTCTGCTCCAGCTGCAGTTGAGCGCTCAAATGAGTTTTACCGAGAATAAGGGCCAGTGGGATTCCAGGGTGCTTTTCCAAACCACTACAGGGAACGGAGCTATGTTTCTGAGTTCCGGGGGTTACACCATCTTACAGCATCATCCCGAGGATTATAAAGATTATGCAGCCTATTACCACGGGCATGCAACGGAAGGCTCACCCGCCTCAGCAATTCAAAAGCGTAAATTACCGCCTTCCTTAAGAAGTCATGCATACCGGGTACAATTCATCGGAAGTTCTCCCAATCCGGAGGTAGTTCGGGAAAAAGTCGTTCCGGGCTATAACAATTATTTCATAGGTAATGATCCCTCTAAATGGGCTTCTGGCTGTCGTTCCTATCAGGCTGTTACCCTTAAAAATATGTATCCGGGTATTGATCTTCGGTACTATATCCTGGGTGAGCAGTTAAAATATGATCTGATTGTGCATGCAGGTGCAGATTGGTCCCGAATCCGGCTTCGCTATGAAGGAGCAGAATCATTGTTTATACAGGATCGGGAGCTGATAATCAAAACCTCGGTGGGAGAGGCCAGAGAATTAAAGCCTTATTCTTATCAGTATAGAGAAGGCAGAAAGGAAGAGGTAAGCTGCAGATACCGGCTGTCAGGAAATATTCTCGGTTTTGATATAAAAAATGCAGATAAAGGGACAGCACTAGTGATTGATCCATCTTTGGTTTTTTCCTCCTTTTCAGGTTCCGGTACCGATAACTGGGGATTTACCGCAACGCCAGGTCCGGATGGCAGTATGTTTGGTGGTGGTATAGCCTCCGTAACCGGGTTCCCAGTGACTCCGGGAGCTTTTCAGAGTTCCGGTAGTGGCCCGAATTCTGCTTCTTTACCGCCGGATATCGGAATTATTAAGCTTGCTCCGGATGGAAGAGGCACCCCAATATTTTCAACTTATATAGGAGGCGACGGGCTGGAACAACCGCATAGTTTAATTGCTGATTCAGAGGGGAACCTGGTTATCGCCGGTCGAACAAATTCAGGATCTTCATTCCCCGGTTCTGTATTATTTGGATCAGGTGGGAGTTATGATATTTTCGTTTGTAAACTCAACGCTACCGGAACGGCTCTGATTGGTTCGGTCAGAATTGGAGGTTCTGGAGATGACGGAGTGAATATTACATCCGACCGTCAGAATGGCCCTCAATCTTTGTTACGCAATTACGGAGATGATGGAAGGAGTGAGGTGATTCTGGATCGCAATAATAATATTCTGGTAGCCTCTTGTACTCAGAGTCAGAATTTTTTTACACTGAATGCCTTTCAGTCTTCCCCTGCCGGCGAACAGGAAGGCGTTGTTATAAAAATAAATCCAAGCTGTACAACACCGATCTGGAGTACTTATCTGGGAGGTGATCAGGACGATGCTTCTTTTGTACTTACAACAGATCCTCTAAATAATGACATCTATGTTGCCGGAGGCACCGGTTCCGCTAATTTTCCCGGAACAGGAGGGTCTGTGCTTCAGCCAACATATAATGGTGGTCTTTCAGATGGCTATCTGGCGCAATTGCGGGATAATGGCAATGCAGTTTCAATGGTACGTTCTACCTATCTTGGTACGAATCAAATTGATATTGTTTACGGAGTTCAGTTTGATCAGCAGGGATTCCCCTATGTGATGGGTACTTCAACCGGCAATTGGCCTGTAGTTAACGCAACATATTCCAATACAAACGCCCGTCAATTCATAGCCAAACTGAGACCTGATCTCAGCAACTTTGTTTATTCAACCACTTTCGGATCAGTAAATGCGTTGGCGCCCAATATTTCACCTGTTGCGTTTCTCGTAGACAATTGTGAGAACGTATATGTATCGGGCTGGGGTGGCGGAGCCAATAATTTTGCCAATCCGAATTATCCATCTGCAGGTACCAGTGGAATGCCGGTTACACCTGATGCCTTTCAGTCGCAGACCGACGGCAGTGATTTTTATTTCTTTGTATTAAAAAAGAATGCTACTGGAATTCTCTATGGCAGTTTTTTTGGTCAAAGGGGAGGGAATGGAGGCTTGGAGCATGTTGATGGCGGAACCAGTAGGTTTGATGCACAAGGAATTATTTATCAGGCAGCCTGTGCGAATTGTAAATTCGTTCCAAGCGGCATACCACCTCAGGCGCCTTATCCCATAACTGCTGGTGTATTCGGAAATTTGAATACGGCTAACGGAGGCGGAGGATGCAATCTTGGTATGATTAAACTCCGTTTTGACCTTTCCGGAATAGATGTCTCTTTAAAGGCTGTCGGAGCGAGGCAATTAAATTTCTGTTTGCCTTCAACTATAGAATTCAGAGATACCCTGCAACAGGGAAAACAATACATCTGGATCTGGGGAGATGGCACAAAGAATGACACTACAACGGCCAATCCCAATAGACACACCTACTCTACTGCAGGTGCATTTGATGTAAAAGTGATTGGTATCGACAGTAATACCTGTAACATTAAAGATTCGTCCATTTTAAGAATCCGTGTTACCACCGACTCGGTTGATTTAAAATTTTCATCGGTTCGGCTACCTCCCTGCAACAGCCTTACGTACGAGTTTACCAATACCACCAATCGTTTAAATGCCAGCCCTCCTTTTACACCCCGTTCATTTGTATGGGAATGGGGGGATGGCACGCCGAATGATACAATCGGAGGCTTTGTTCCTCCTGCACCGATAAGACATACTTTTCCAGGGCCCGGTACATATTCTGTAAGGCTGATACTGATCGATTCCAATTTTTGCAACCTGGGAGATACATTTGGAATAACCAATTTTCAGGTTGCTTCTACTATCAGAGCTGGCTTTGAAATTCGAAGTGGATGTATACCTTATAATATTTCTGTGAGAGATACTTCTTTTGGTGCAGTCACCTACCTGTGGGTTAGCAGTGATGGCCAGCGTTCAACCAACATCACTCCCAATTTTGTATACAACACACCCGGCTCCTATACGATCAGACAATACATATCAAACCCCAATAGTTGTAATCTCATCGACTCTGCCACCCGGGTTTTTGAAGTCTTTACACCTCCGCAGGCTGCTTTTACATATACACCGAATCCTTCGCAGGACAATACGCCAACCCGCTTTCTCAATGGCGCTTCAGCAGATGTAATCCAGTGGGAATGGAATTTCGGAGACGGCACCACTTCTGCGGAAGTGAATCCTGTTCATCAGTTTACATCGGATGGGAATTTCAATGTTTGTCAGGTAGTAACCAATGCCCGTGGTTGCAGAGATACAGTATGCATTCCGGTTCGGGCGCTAGTAACCACTAATAATGATTTGCCATCGGCCTTTACTCCAAACGGAGATGGCGTAAATGATATTTTCAGAGTGCGGGGATTTGGTATCGTAAACATGACTTTACGTGTTTACAACCGTCAGGGTCTGATGGTTTTTGAAAGCAGATCTCAATCTATCGGATGGGATGGAAACTACAAGGGAGTACCTCAGCCTATGGATGCTTATGCGTGGACGCTCGACCTGGAATATTTTACAGGCGAGAAGGTAAGAAAAAAAGGAGATGTAACGTTAATACGATAACTCCATGAACGGATATCTTCATATTGTTTCGAACATTAAAATGCGTCTGATATGGCGTTGTGTTGCCATGTTCCTGTTATGGATATCCTGTCAACAATTCATATATGCTCAGGATCTTCATTTTTCTCAATTCATGAATTCTCCTTTAACGACGAACCCGGCCAATACCGGTTTTATTCCGGAGGCCGATTATCGTATAGGTGTTCATTACCGTTCGCAGTGGACCAGTATTCCGGTTCCTTATAAAACATCGAGTGTATTTGGGGATTTTCAGTTACTGAGAAATCAGCTGCAGAATGGTTGGCTGGGCGCAGGGTTCGTGGTACTTAATGATGTTGCCGGTCGGGGAAACCTGAGAAGCAATAAAGTATATGGTTCTCTTGCGTATCATCAGATGCTTGGTTTGAGCAGTTTGTTATCTGCCGGGGTCAATGCGGGTTATGTTAGTAAGCGCATAGATGTTACTAAGTTTACATTCGACAATCAGTGGAATGGTAAATTTTTCGATGCCGCACTCAATAACGGAGAATTGCAGTTTGCCAGTGGGAATACCGAATATATTGATCTTCAGGTTGGAATGAATTATGCATATTTTCCGAACGAAGAAGCCTATGTGAATGCCGGGTTTTCGGTACATCATCTCAATCAGGCAAGAGAAACATTTTTCAGAAACGGAACAAATCAGATTGCCCGGAGATATATTGGTTTCCTGAATGGCAGTTTTAAGGTGAATGACGACTGGATTCTGAATCCGAATACTTATTTCTCTTCTCAGGCAAGAGCAACAGAACTGGTTGTAGGTATGAATGCCGCTTATAACGTTTCCGGAAATGGAAGTTTTGTATTTATAGCTGGCGGTTATCTCCGCTGGCGCGATGCCGCTATTGCAATGATCGGCTTTGAGAAGAATAATATACGGTTTACATTTACCTATGATGCTACTACCAGTTCTTTAAGTCGATACAATGCCTCTCAGGGGGCCTACGAATTTTCTTTGCTTCATCAGGGGTATTATCAGCAGGGTTTTGCAGATAAAAATCTGAAACGGCAAAGTCTTTGTCCGCGGTTCTGATAAAAAATCATAAAAGCACTCCACTTAAGAAAACATAAGCCATTGAAAAATAGATGAGCAAGCCGGTTACATCAACCAGAGTTGCAACAAAGGGAGTAGAGGATGCAGCAGGGTCAAATCCCAGTCTTTTCAGTATAAGTGGTAGCATCGACCCCATTAGAGTTCCCCAGATCACAATTCCAATCAGAGAGCTGCCAATGGTCAATGCAAGCCGGATATAATGTTCACCGAATTTTTCTGGAGAAAAGAAATGCCATACTGTGATCACTCCAAAGGCGATCAGAAAAAGAGAGAGGCCGAGTAGAATTCCGGAAAAAATTTCTCGTCGCATGATTCTCCACCAGTCGGAAATTGTTATTTCTCCGAGTGCCATTGCCTGAATGATAAGTGTGCTGGCCTGCGATCCGCTGTTGCCCCCACTGGATATGATTAGCGGAATGAAGGTTGCAAGGATAACGACTTTCGCAATTTCATTTTCGTAACTCTGCATAGCAGTAATAGTCATCAGTTCTCCCATAAAGAGGATGATTAACCAAACGACTCTTTTTTGAAAAAGCTTCAGCAGGGGAGTTTCTATGTAGGGCTCATCAAGTGCTTCAGTTCCTCCCATTTTTTGCATGTCTTCACTGAATTCTTCATTGGCAACCCAAAGTACATCATCGATGGTTACAATGCCCAGTAACTTATTACTTCTGCTTACGACTGGAAGGGCGTCGCGGTTATTCATTTTGAAGATTTCATTTGCCGTTTCCTGATCATCTTCCGGGTGTAAAGCAATGAAGCGTTCATCAATCAGATCTTCCACTTTTTTATCGGGCGGACTTAAAATAAAATCACGAATACGGATATCATCAATCAGTTCGCCCTGTTCATTGATGACATAAATGACATTGATGGTTTCGCTGTCCTTTCCGTATTTCCGGATTGTTGCAAAGACTTCCTCGATTGTATTTTGCGGATATACATATACATAATCCGGAGTCATGAGTCGCCCGATACTGTTTTCAGGATAGCCCAGCAGGGACAGTGTTACTTTCCGCTCATCGGGATCTAATAATTTGATCAGTTCACGTACGGCATTACTGGGGAGTTCTTCAAGAAAGGAAGTCCGGTCATCAGCGGGCAGTTCGTTCAGTAATTCGGCAGTTTTATTGGGAGGAAGTTCTTTGATGATTTGTTTTTGGGTAGAGGTGTCTAATATTTTAAATACACCAACTGCCCGGTGGTTGCTCATGCTGGCAAGAATCTGGCTTTCAAAATCTGGAAAAGAATCGATCAGTTCTGCAACATCGCTGATATTCTGCTCATTCAGGAATTCCTGGATCGATAATTTATCTCCGGATTTCAGCAGCGCACTGAACTGATCTTTCAGTGTTAACTCTTCATGTAATTCAAGCTCAGACATAGCCATTGCAATTTACCTTAAATTTCACGGATTATTGTTAATAAAAGAAAGTACATGGAATAGTTACAAAATAGATACCGGAACAAATTAATTTTGAATGATGATGCGACTTGAATCTTTATACATTTCTGAATCGCCTGGAAAGGGTCGCGGTGTTTTTACTACTGAAGCATTGCCTGCGGAAATTATTGTTGAGATTGCGCCTGTTCTTGTGATGAATGCAATGCATCGGCAATTGTTGGATCAGACACCCTTGCATGATTATATTTTTGAATGGGGAGAAAAGAAAGATCAATGTGCTTTGGCTTTGGGATGGATATCTATATATAATCATGCATACAATTCCAATTGTGAATATTTTATGGATTATGAAACTGATTCTATGTTTATTAAAACTACCCGAACATTAGCGGCTGGCGAAGAGCTTTGTGTGAATTACCATGGCGACTCTGATGATTCTAGACCATTGTGGTTTAAAATTTAACTTATTTAAAAACAAACAGTTATAACTTTTTTAAAAAAAACCGATCTGAAAACTTGTATAACTCAGATGGCAGACGTACCTTTGTTCTACCTCTGATAAATCCATCCTCTTAAACACCACTTCAGGTCCACATTCCACTCCAGAAAGTTTAATACCTATTAAGACCGTATTGTTTACTCTTAATTACCTCTGTTATGTCCAGAATCATCGGTCTGCTTTTATGCATTTGCTTATTTAATGAAGCATTTTCCCAGGGAGAAATTTATGGCAATGCCTTTTATCAACCTTCAACAAATCGTGTTGTAATTCGTCTTGCATTAAGAAACAGAACGAATTCATCAACGGGTCAGATGGATCTCACTGGTATGAGATTCGGGTTTCAATACAATTCGAGTGCTGTAACATTTGCGGGCTACACGAGCTATCTCAATTTTTCCGGCAATACCAGTACCGGATTAGATGACGCAGAATTTCTACCCGAGATTGGGCCTGATACATATCCTAATATAGCTGAAATCGATGATGTTTTAGGAGAGAGTCGTACAGCAACTGTTAAAACAGGAGGATCCAAGGTTATGCTAATGCGTTATATTAATCGGAGTACCTCCAATTGCGTCAATACGGTTCCGGTAAATCCTGGCGAGATAAAAGTTCTAATAGATATATTTTTTACTTTAAATAACAACAATCCTGCTTTCTATAATTTATTGGACGCCGATCATGGGTTTGGAGATCCTCAGTTCATTGCGCAGTTTCTGGATAAACACAATGGCGACTTGACAGATAATAATAAGGATATTGCAGTAACGGTTATCCGGAATGGTAATATTCAAAATCCGTATCAACCTTTCAATGAAAGTAAATGTTTGGGAAATAAAGTATCACCGATTGTTGTACAGGACGACCGTATTAATTTTATCAATCCCATCAACGGAATTCTTTCCTGTCGTTTTGGGAAAGCTGTGCTCCAAAAGACAAGTCAGGTTAAGAGAATTATCTGGAGCGTTTGTAACAACGAATTATTAGAAAAAATTGAAATCAGAAAACGGGTTGGTAATGGTAGCTTTAAAACACTATCGCTGGTAGATGCAAAATCAATCATAGGTACAGCAGAATATCAGTTTAACGATCAGAATGTGAACCAGTCTGAATTAATACAATATCAGCTTGTGCTTCATGAAAAAGATGGTAATCAGATTCATAGCGCGCTGCTCTCCTCCGACGATCGTAATCGATCCAATGCTCCGGCCATAGAAATCTATCCCAATCCGGCAAAAGCGTATGTTCAGTTTCAGCTGGAATCCATTTCCGGCAGCAACCAGGTGCGTATTTTGGATATTACCGGAAAGGTATGGATGCAACAACGTACTAATTCCGGACTTCAGCGTCTGAACATAGAAAGTCTGCCAAATGGTTTTTATATTTTGGAAGCGATGCCGGAGGGTACTTCCTTGAAGTCACAGACGAGATTTGTAAAAAATTAAGAATTTACCCTTAATTTTTTTTGAAAATTCAAACTTCATGCGTATATTCGAATTCGATTCCGCTGATTATGGGGTCGAATTCGATCAAATATCCCCCGAAAGCCGCTTGTGTAAACGAAAAGCATCCCCCTAAAAATCGTACCTCTATGCGGAAAATTTCTACACTTTCAGTTGTCTTCTTTTTCTTTCTTCTTTCTGTGCAATCACAGGATTTGCGTGCAGTTCTGATGAGCCAGCATGTTGAACTTCAATGGTCTTCCGGTAATACCTCCGAAATTGACCATTTTGAACTTGAGCGTCGCGGTAAAGGCGAAGACTTTAAAACGATTGCCCTCGTACTTGCAGATACAGAGTCTGCCGCCAGTGCACATCTGTTCAAAGACAAACTGACCGGAGTAGATCAGCATTTGTATTATCGTGTACATTATTATTATACAGATGGATCCGATGCCTATTCGGATATCCTTTCACTTCAGATCACGGATAAGCAGGAAGAATTATTAAAAATTTCTCCCGATGTTGCCGGTTGTAAAATTCACCTCAATCTGCCTTCTGAAAAAGGAAGTTTTCTTTTCCGGATTTACAATATGAAAGGTCAGCTGATCGATACACAGCGCACCGATGCAGGTAGTAATGAATTAGGTGCTGATAAGCTGGTTGCCGGAAATTATTTTATGGAGGCTTATCATCCAGTTACCGGTAAACGATATTACGGTACGTTCAGCCTTTAAATTTGATATCAATAGCTCCACCGAAAACGGAGAAAGCCCCGATGATTCAGCGCTTCAAATTCTTCCCTTTCGGCAAAGAAACTTTGCCATACCAGATCCACATCTAAATTTTTTGATAGG
>Ga0315902_10004948_pt1 | contig 18950 bp, 15 predicted proteins | sample LakEriMetagenome_9_FD_203523 | JGI IMG/M metagenome (GOLD analysis project Ga0315902, IMG submission 203523) | Freshwater fungal communities from buoy surface, Lake Erie, Ohio, United States - Buoy 12 MA117 | ecosystem: Environmental > Aquatic > Freshwater > Lake > Lake biofilm | place: USA... | reverse complement strand
ACCCCCATGAAGCGTGGGCGATCTTTGTCAATGATCGATGAGTTCGGTGATATCGACACCTCACAATCTGTAAATGCGTAGAGGGCATCGATGGTTTTATCGGGGGAAACTCCGGGAAACAAATGAATGATCACCTCCGCATCAGCTGCTGTATTGTCCTCAATTTTCTTGATCTTGATCTTCCCTTTGTCATTGGCCTTGATAATCGACTCAATGAGCGATCCGGTCGTCGTGCCGTATGGAATCTCAGTGATCATCAAGGTTTTATTGTCCAGCTTCTTGAGCTTGGCTCGAACCCTTACTTTTCCTCCGCGCAATCCGTCATTGTAGTTGGAAAAATCGGCCATACCTCCGTTCGGGAAGTCCGGGAAGATCTCTACTCTCTTGCCTTTCAGATGATTGATGCTTTGTTCGATCAACTCATTGAAATTATGCGGTAGGAACTTACAAGCCAATCCCACAGCGATCCCTTCAGCTCCTTGGGCAAGCAAAAGTGGGAATTTGATGGGTAATTGTTCCGGTTCTTTATTCCTTCCGTCGTAACTCGCAAGCCAGTTGGTTGTTTTCGGATTAAAAACCGCGTGAAGCGCAAATTTGGAGAGACGTGCTTCTATGTATCGTGGAGCAGCAGCGCCATCTCCCGTGAGGGTATTCCCCCAGTTTCCCTGACAATCGATCAATAGATCCTTCTGACCCAATTGAACGAGGGCGTCACCGATCGATGCATCTCCATGCGGGTGGTACTTCATCGTGTTACCAATGATATTCGCCACCTTGTTGTAACGACCGTCCTCCATTTCTTTCATGGAATGCAGGATCCTTCGTTGTACAGGTTTTAATCCATCCTGCAAGGAGGGTACTGCGCGCTCCAGAATGACGTAGCTTGCATAGTCGAGAAACCAATTCTCATAGAGCCCCCCAACAGGAATGATCGAATCATCCCCGAAGGACTTTTCCGTGGGATGGTATTCCTCACCGCCATTTTCGCCCTCTTTTCCGGCGCCAGTCTCATTCTGATCTTCCAGCTCGTCTTCTGCCATAATTATGAAGCTATTTCAAGATCTTGGTTCGGCTGATCTTCCGCCAACTCCTCTGCGAGATCCTTTTCAACACGCAGATTATCTATGATAAAATCCTGACGATCAGGCGTATTCTTACCCATGAAATAAGACAGGATGGAATCGATCGAAGCATCTTTGGTCAATACGACAGGTTCCAAACGGATATCTTCTCCAATAAAGTTCTTGAATTCATCCGGAGAGATCTCTCCCAAGCCCTTGAATCGGGTGATCTCAGGATTTTTACCGAGTTCGTCGATCGCTTTTCTTCGCTCATCTTCCGAGTAACAGTAGATCGTCTTTTTCTTGTTGCGTACCCGGAACAAGGGGGTCTGAAGGACGTAAACGTGATTTCTTTTGACCAGATCAGGGAAGAACTGCAGGAAGAAGGTCAGTAAAAGCATTCGAATATGCATACCGTCGACATCGGCATCCGTTGCAATGACGATCTTGCTGTAGCGAAGATTATCCATATCTTCCTCAATGTCGAGTGCTGCCTGGATCAGATTGAATTCTTCATTCTCGTAAACCACCTTTTTCGTCAGACCGTAACAATTGAGCGGCTTTCCGCGAAGTGAGAATACAGCTTGAGTATTAACGTTCCTAGATTTGGTTATCGAACCACTTGCAGAATCACCTTCTGTTATGAACAAAGTTGTTTCCTCCCTTCGATCGTCCTTTTGATCTGTCAGGTGAATACGGCAATCTCTTAATTTCTTATTGTGAAGACTGGCTTTTTTTGCTCTGTCGCGTGCAAGCTTACGAATACCGGAAAGTTCTTTTCTTTCCCTTTCTGATTGCTTGATCTTGCGCTCGATCAATTCGGCAACATCGGGGTTTCTGTGCAGGTAATTATCGAGCTTCTCTTTGAGGAAATCATTCACAAAGGCTCGCATGGATTTGCCTCCCGGTTCGATCTCCTGGGATCCCAGCTTTGTTTTTGTTTGGGATTCGAATACCGGTTCAATGACCTTCACCGCAACAGCTGCCACGATCGACTGACGGATATCTGAAGGTTCGTAGTTCTTGTTGTAAAAATCGCGGATCACTTTCGCTACCGACTCGCGAAATGCACTCTGGTGTGTTCCTCCCTGTGTGGTATGCTGACCATTGACAAAGGAATAATAATCTTCACCATAGGTCTTTCCGTGAGTAAACGCCACCTCGATGTCATCCCCTTCAAGATGTATGATCGGATATAGCGGATCACCGTCCATATTGTTCTCAAGCAAGTCCTTCAATCCATCTTTGGACTGGAACTTCTCACCGTTGTAATAGATCGCTAAACCTCTGTTCAGGTAACAGTAGTTCCAGAACATCTTCTCGAGGTATTGTGTCTTGAAGGCATACTTCTTGAAGATGGAATCATCCGGTATGAACTCCACATAGGTACCGTTCACCTCATCTGTGTCGATCACGTCGTGCTCCTCTGTAAGGTCACCTCTGTAGAATGTTGCCTGTTTCTTCTTCCCGTCGCGCACAGAGTAAACCATAAAATGGTTGGACAACGCATTGACCGCCTTAGTACCCACCCCATTCAATCCGACAGACTTTTTGAAGGCCTTGGAATCATACTTTCCACCGGTATTGATCTGAGAAACACAGTCGATCACTTTTCCGAGCGGAATCCCACGTCCGTAATCTCTCACGGTAACTTTTCCATCCTTCACTTTAATGTCCACCCGCTTCCCATTGCCCATAAGGAACTCATCGATGCAATTATCAACAACCTCCTTCACGAGAATGTAAATTCCGTCATCAGCTGCTGAACCGTCCCCCAGCTTCCCGATGTACATACCCGGTCTCAATCGGATGTGCTCTTTCCAATCGAGGGACCTGATATTGTCTTCGGTGTATTGATTTTCAGTCATTTTGCAAACGAATTTTGGGACAACTAACAAATTTAATCAAAGTAAGGCCCTGTTTTACCGCAATTCAAGCTGTTTTTTTAACTAAAATGCGTTGATAAACTCAAGCCAATTTGATGACCATCCCGTCCTCTACAACTTGTGAATTCTGAAAGACTACTTGAGCTTCGGACTCGTGCGCATTAACATCGTCATATCGGGCACTCAAATGTCCCAGAAGGAGTCTGCCAACACGAGCACGTTTCGCAATCTCAGCAGCCTGTCGGGCCGTCGAATGGTAGGTCGCCCGGGCCCGTTCAATATCCTTTTCAGTAAACGTTGCTTCATGGTATAAGACGTCTACCCTTTCAACATGATCTGCAATCCTCTCCCAATAAATCGTATCGGAACAAAATGCAAAAGATCTAGCCGGCTTCGGATCTGCGGTATAGTCCCGGTTTCGGTAGTAGCGTCCATCGTCAAGATTTACATCCTCGCCTCGCTTCAAACGATGCATGTGTTCGAAGAGTAATCCTGAGCCTTTGATCTTCTCACTCAACAGTTTTCTCTCTCCCGGTTTTTCACGAATAATATAACCATTGGTTGGTATACGGTGTTTCAGTGGAAATACATGAATCTCCAAAATATTATCCTCGAAGATCATTTCTTTTTTGTCACCATCGATCTTCACAAACTTCAAATCAAAATCCAGTATGGTGTCACCGGCCTCCAACTGAGACCGCACAATATCCTCCAGTTGAGATGGGCCGTAAATCGTGAGCCCTTTATCCCTTCCAAGAAGGCGCATGGTGCTTATGAGACCAACTAAACCAAAATAATGATCGCCATGAAGGTGCGAGATCAATATATGCTGAATGCGCTGAAATTTGACTCCGAATTTCCGTATCTGCATTTGGGTTCCTTCGCCACAATCAATCAGGATATGCCTGTCATTACAAACAATATACTGCGATGTGGGATTTCTTCTTGAAGTGGGGAGGGCAGCTCCGCTACCCAAGATTGTAATCTCAAAGCTCACTGATGGATCAATTCGAGCGCTTGAGCTTCATTATCAGTGATGGATAACACTTTGTCCAGCTGAGCGATCTCAACCAGCTTTCGCACATTATCCTGAAGACCGCAGAGTACAAACGTGCCGTTCGTGTCTTTACACAATCGGTTTGCAGTGAGCACAGCACTTAGTCCGGAAGAGTCACAATATTTTGTCTTGCTCAAGTCGATCACAATATTATTCACACCTGTCTTGTGCAATAGCACCAGCTCAGCTTTAAGCTCCGGTGCATTGGTTGCATCCAGTTTCTCAACATTTGACTTAACTACGGCCTGACTTTCCTGTCTGTTACTTACGAAGTTCATTGTGTGCTGTTTGTTCAAATATAGCAATTTTTTTAATCCTTGATTTTGGTTTGGGAAGAACTTTCCGACCCGCCTTTAGTGTCTTTCGATCTTTGCCGCAAGCAGATAGATGACCGCCATTCTTACTGCTACACCGTTTTCAACTTGTTGAAGAATGATCGACTGGTCGCAGTCAGCAACATCACTTGTGATCTCCACACCTCGGTTGATCGGCCCAGGGTGCATGACGATGATCTGTTTATCCAAAGAATTCAGAATTTCCTTTGTCAAACCAAATTGCATGGAATACTCTCTCAAAGAAGGAAAATATTTTATCTCTTGTCTTTCCAGCTGAATACGAAGCATGTTGGCAACATCGCACCACTCCAGCGCCCGGCGTAGGTTATGCTCTACCTTCACGCCAAGTTCATGGATATACTTTGGAATCAGGGTTGTGGGACCGCACACCATGACTTCAGCACCCAGCTTCTGAAGGCAGTAAATATTTGAAAGAGCAACCCTCGAATGTAAAATATCACCAACGATCACCACTTTTTTACCCTCCACTGATCCAAGTCGTTCTCGAATGGAAAAAGCATCCAGCAAGGCTTGGGTCGGGTGCTCATGGGTTCCATCACCGGCATTGACAACTTTTGCCTGAATACGTTCTGATAAAAACTTCGCTGCTCCCGGATTTGGATGCCGCATGACCACCATATCCACCTTCATCGAAAGGATATTATTGACCGTATCTACCAGTGTTTCTCCTTTTTTAACGGAAGAGCTTGAAGCAGAAAAATTAACGACATCCGCTGACAGCCTTTTTTCAGCCAGTTCAAAGGACAAACGGGTACGGGTTGAATTCTCAAAAAACAAATTCGCGATCGTAATGTCTCTGAGCGAAGGCACTTTCTTGATCGGGCGATTGATCACATCCTTAAAACTGTCGGCCGTTCGGAAGATCAGTTCGATATCCTGACGTGTCAGATCCCTGATTCCGGTCAAATGTTCAACGCTCAGATTATCCATTGCTTTCCGGTGTATAGAGTACAACTTTATCTTCTCCCTCGATCTCTTTCCATTCAACAGATACCCTCTCTGAAACCAGGGTATCAACTGATTGCCCCACATAATCGGCCTGAATTGGAAGATCTCGACGGAAACGACGGTCGATCAGCACAAGCAGCTCCACCCTTTTCGGTCTTCCGAATGCGAGGAGCGCATCCATTCCTGAACGGATTGTTCTACCTGTATAAAGCACATCATCAACAAGTACCACCTTCTTATTCTCGATCACGAAATCAATATTTGTAGCACTTGGGATCAACGGTTTCTCTCTTCTTCTGAAGTCGTCACGATAGAATGTAATGTCCAAATTTCCACAAAGAACCTCTCTTCCCAAGATAGATTCCAATTCGGATTTCAGCCGGGTAAGCACGTTAACACCCCTGGGCTGAAGCCCTATCAGTACGGTATCCGAAAAATCGTTGTGTGATTCAATGAGTTGATAGCAAAGCCTTTTGATAGTCAGTTCGAAATGTCGGGAATTGAGAATGACCTGCTTTTCCATCGCGACAAAGATAACAACCTTTGATCAAGCCAAGGACGGTGAATAGAAAAATGAGCATGATTTTTTTAACAAATTACCACTTGAACCTTACCTTCTGCCATTTCACAGCGCGATCATGGACTGAAAAAGACATTTTGTAAAAGTTACACACTCCTAGAAGCGGTTTTTTATGCTTTAAAGCAAAGAATGTGAAGGTTCGAAGAAAAGATTACTTTTTCTGCTCAAGCAGAAACTGTACAGCCGCATGCGCATTCACAAAACCCTCCGAGATAGCGACTTCCCTCATTAATCCTTGATTCGATGTTCCGGGAATGATGATCTTCTTCTTGGTCTTTACTGCTGTTTTCATGAGTACCTCCCTCACCTGATCGGCAGTTAGCTCCGGAAAATATCCCCTGATCATAGCACAAACACCTGCAGTAGCCGGGCATGCCATACTTGTCCCAGAGGCATCTTCATACTTGTTATCGGGCACAGTTGAAAAGATATCAACTCCAGGAGCGAATAGGTCAACCGTCTTTGAACCATAATTGGAGAAGTCAGCCAACAATTTCTTGCCTCTTCTGGAGCTGCTACTTGCCCCAACCTCGATCCAGTTAGAGGCCGTCGTACCGTCTGAAAGCAATCTAGTCGGGTAGGAATCTTCCTTATCTTTATTTTTAGAGTCATTGCCTGCTGCATGCACCAGCAGGACATCCTTACTTTTTGCGTACTGAATTGCTTCATCGACTACTCCTTTGTCTGGTGTGTAATACTTTCCAAAGGACATGTTAATCACCTTTGCACCATTGTCCACTGCATATCGAATGGCATTCGCAACGTCCTTATCGCGCTCATCTCCGTTCGGTACTGCTCTCAACACCATGATCCTGGCGTTCGCTGCGATTCCGTCAATACCGATCCCATTCCCTCGCTTTGCAGCAATGATACCAGCAACGTGCGTGCCATGCATGGCATCCGGACCTTCGTACCGGTTGCAACCATAATACTGTTCCGAAGAATTGGATACATTATCACCGACGATCAGCGCACGAATTGAATCCGTGTTGATCTCATTGTATTTGATCAGATTTCCGATCTGATCTGCACCCCCCATAACTTCCTGGTCCAATTCTTCTGCCTTCATGAAAGCAAGGATCAGTTTCATTCTTTTTTTTATTCTTTCCTCCATTTCATCCTGAGGAACATAAGACTTATTCGATTTTTTCGAGAACTCACCATTCGAAGCTGCTTTCACATTGGCAATGTATTCAGCAAGCATACTGATTCCCTCGTATTGTCCCAACAATGTTGATTGCTCTGCGTCAAAATCTACTTTCAACGCGCGGTATTTTGCAAAATATGCTTTGTCTTCTGCGTTCAGGTTGCTGACATCCTTGTCTGCAAAGTACTTTCTTGCAGCGTGATACATTCTGGCAATCTCCATTGATTCATAGTTGATATCCTCCGAAGCTCCACCAAGAAATGACCAACCATGCACATCATCAACGTATCCGTTCTTGTCGTCGTCAATCCCGTTACCCGGCTGCTCGTCCTCATTCACCCAGATCACCTCTTTAAGGTCCTCATGATCGACTTCTACACCACTATCAATAACCGCAACGATCACCTCCTGGGGTTTTCTGTCCTTAAGAAGTTGATACGCTTTCTCAATAGCTGTTCCATAGATCCCGTCTCCTTTCGGACTTTTCAGATACCAGTTGATCGGCGCTTTCTGCGCATAACCGTTACAAAATAAAAGTAGCACGACAAGCGAACAAATTAATCGAAACATTTTTCTTGTCCTCATAGAATCAGTATCAATTTCCTCCTTTTTTCTTCACCCCATAACCCTCTTTGAGCAAGAGGTCAAAGATCTTGTCTTTAAAATTACCTTGTACCAAGATCTCATTGTCTTTGACCGTGCCACCCACTCCACATTTACTTTTGAGCAGCTTTCCCAATTCTTTAAGATCTTCCTCTGAACCTATAAAACCCTCCACCAAGGTAACTTCCTTTCCTCCCCGTTGCTTACGATCGATCGAAACGTATAGTTTTTGCTGAACTTTTGGCAACGTTGATGGCGACTCATCCTCCTCAAATTCGAATTGGAAATTCGGATTAGTGGAGTACACAATGTTGAGCTTCTGCTTTTTATTCTTACCCATTAGTATTTTTCTATGAGCGTTGCACGAATATCATCTGTTATCACGCCGTCAGGAAATTTGGCTAACCCCTGTCGGATCCCTTTCGGGGAACGCATTTCAAATATAAATACTTTTTTATCGATCGAATGCAGCTCTTCAACCTGGCTTCGGGTAATTTCGGCATTCTTGGCAACAACACCATCAAGTTCAGGATACATCATGGCCCATTTCTGGTGATCTGTACTACCCGAAGTACAGAAAAGTACTTGAAAACCGGCCTGCTTGAATGCACTAATCCATTGGTGTCTGGATAAAATGATGAATAACTCAATTCCCTCAACGGAGGATATTCCTGAATTCAGAATAGCGTTAGTGATCAATGTTTGACTGACAAAAGCATCCGTGCAGGGATTGTAATGCCTGATATCCAAAAACACCTTCTTGCCCTTAAAAAGATGAAAATCAAATTCTTCCAATCGAATCAAGACCTCTTTGTGAATGGTCGTGTAGTGATAAGGATTCAACTCTGCAGAGCTTTTGCTGTTGACGCAACCCGATCCATTCGTTTCCGAAGATAGTTCAGGATCGTGGTACAACCAGAGCTTACCATCTGCTGACAGTTGGACATCAAGTTCGACACCATTACAACCATCAATGGAAAGAGCAAGCTCTAGTGCTTCTGCCGAATTGTCATGGTAAATACTGTTCTGCATCTCCAATCCCATCCCTCCATGTCCGATCACAGCAATATTTTCGAATGCGTCTTTCTTTCGACAGGAAAAGAGTAACAGCAAAATGAACAACCAACTACCACGCATAACCTAACCCAATTGAAAATTCATAGCCCCAGTTTCCAACAAGCATGTATTTACCATCCAGTTGACTGTCTAACAATTCCGTCAACCATCCGGCGGATAATCCGGCATTAAATCTAATCTTTCCGGGCGTAGAGTAACGGAAACCGAGCATATATTCAAACCAATAATGATTCTTACCTGAAAGTTGGTTTATGCGCAATGTAGAGGCAGAAAAGAGGAATTCAGGCCCGAGGAATGAGCGATATCTTTGCATGAGGTCATAAGAAATACCCGTTGTGAACCGAGGAAAGAAACGTTGCTGCGAAAATGTGCGGTTGATACCTAAACCGAGGGATCCACGCAATTGAAAATCGTTCAGTTTGGTACCGTATCCAAAATGGACAAAAAGATCCAATCTATTCCTTGTGCATTCAACGAAGATGAATGAAGAAGTGTCTTGCGCTCGGTAAGATAACGTCAACCCCAGAAATGCAATGAAGATTGCTACACGATTCAGCATGCTTCAAATGTAAAACTTCACACTCAGAGTTTAGGACACTTCTTACAATGAACGCCTTTCTTTTTGTACTTTTTACAGCAGCTCTTTTTCTTGCCGCAGGAGCACCCTGAACAAGAATCTTGAAATTTTTCTTCGGTTGTAGGATTAAACCGCTGCTGCATTCTTATTTAGAATTATTCCAAACAAAATTAATACAAACCTGATTATGTTGTACGTCTTTCTGATATTTTTCAGAAGAGAATTTCCTGTGCTTTGCGGAACGTGTTCGCGTGCGCTTCGACGATCTCGCGTATATCCTGGCTGTAACCGCCACCCATACTGCAAACAACAGGTATATCAAGCTGTTTAACGATTTCAAACACAATTTCATCACGCCTTTTTACGCCTGATCTTGTGAGTGCAAGTTTCCCCAATCGATCCGTTAGAAGTACATCGACACCGCATTGATAAAAAACAAATTCCGGTTGAAAACGCTGAAGAATATTTTCCAGTGACATTTCCAGCGCATACAAGTATTCTTTATCACCCGTCCCGTCCTCTAGCTCAACATCCAGATCGGAACGTTCCTTACGTATTGGATAGTTATTCCTACCATGCATACTGAATGTGAATACGTTTTGATCAGACCCAAAGATCTCCGCTGTTCCGTTGCCTTGGTGAACATCGAGATCAATGATCAGTATTTTATCTGCAGCATGTTGTTCTATTAACCATTTTGCAGCGATCGCCTGGTCATTCATCAAGCAAAAACCCTCCGCCTTGGCTGAAAAAGCGTGATGCGTTCCACCGGCTATGTTCATGGCAGCGCCAAATTCAAGCGCCAGCTCCGCACATTTCCTTGTACCTTCCATGATCATCCGTTCACGCCTGATCAAACTTACTGAATGGGGAAATCCACTCTGGCGTTGCTCTCTCGGGCTCAGTTGCAGATTATATAATCGATCGAGATAATCTTCATCGTGTGCAAGTTCGGCTGCTTTCCTGGATATCTCAACAGGCGAAAAGAAATTGTTCGATGTTAAAGTACCCTCGTGCAACAATTGTCTCGGCAGCAGATCGTATTTTTCCATTGGGAAACGGTGACCATCCGGAAGGGGATGAACGTAGACGGGATCAAAAGCAACCTTCAACATCTTCAGTACGGCAGAATCAGCATGACAATGAGCAGTATATCTGATGGATTATTCAGCGTGTAGCGCATTACTGCATCAAATGAACTCTTTGAATCTCCTTTGTAGATCACGCCGTCTTCAAGTGTGTAAAGCGCGTCCGATTCAAAAAATGATTCACCCTGATATATTTTTCCGTGAGAAAATGTGAACATTAGCTCACCTGAATTTCCGCGAAAGATCCTCTTAGAATCGAAAGTATATTTCACATCGTCAGAAAACTTTCGTTCTCTGAAGTAGACTTTGTTTCCTTGAACATACAAGTACTCAGACCGGATCGCAGGATTTTGGTAACGATAAACCGTATTATTCTCGATCTTGTAGATCATACTTGTTGGGAAATTATCATCCCCGGCATACAAAGCTGTCTGTGATCCCACATGTAAAGATAGGAGCACTGTACATAGAATACTCAATGATTTGATCATAGACCCCTGTTGATCGTGATGATAAACCTGAAAAAGTAAAGGTTTTCTTCAAAGTTATTTACAACATATTCAAGAGGATGCTCACTCTTTATTCGCATAGTCAAAAAACCGATCCCTGCTCCACCTTTTCTGGTAAAAAAACTGGTTTCCAGCACCTCTGCATATAGTTGCTTTAATTGCTCCTCGGACATGCGATTGATCTTGTCAAAATAATCCTCGATCATTACTTTGTCTTTCTGGTCGATGAGATTACCAAAAATAATCTTGTACTGATTTCTCTCCTTTACAATCACCACAAAAGAGGATTGATCGCAATCCAGATCACGCTTACCATGCGTACGTATATTCTGCAATCCCTCGATCAGTATAGAAAAAACTCTTTTGACCGTTCTTTTGGAATCACCATTAGAAAGCATTAGCTCTTCTGTCGCTTCAGCTAAACCGTTTATCATGCCGTGAGAAAATTCTCCAAAATGATGAACGATCACATCACCTGAGTTGGCCTCTCCGGCAAAATCCTCGAGCACACCCAGATATACTGAACGAACAAGTGAATTTACGGTAGCTCTTTCCGATTCGATCATACTTGAATTAACTCCGAATTTGGTCAATTATCTTATCAAATGAATGAATCCATGTTTTGGTTTATCATTCTCCGGCGTGAGCACATAGGTATAAACCCCTTCCAACAATTTCTGACCTGTCAAATCAGTTCCATCCCAATCGTTGGTGTAGTTAGGCGTCTCATAAACCACATTACCCCATCTGTTCACAACTGTCAAAGCCGTATTTGGTTTAAGTCCCTCCACGATGAAGAAATCATTTACGCCATCTGCATTTGCTGTGATCACGTTAGGCACATTGATCGTTCCGTAAACAGTGATCAACTGAGTTATGGATGAAATGCACCCGTTAGCGTCCGTAACAAACAAGGTGACAGGGAATTCTCCTTCCTCCGAAAATCCGTAGGTTATACTCTCGGTTGTAAAAGTCTGCCCATCCAGAGTCCAAGTGTATGTCATAGGTTCTGTCCCCGTGGATGTATTGGAGAATTGAACACTTACATTCACATCCGGGCTGAGCGGTTCCCATGTAAAACCGGCCTGCGGACCGCTTGGCTCATTCAATACAATCGGACCATAGGTGGTTTCACAACCAAAATTATCAGTAACGGTCAACGCATAAGAACCTGGATACAAACCTTCCATGTCCAGCGTAGTTAATGTAGTATCAGTCCAAACATAAGTAAAAGGCGACTGACCGTTGATCGTTAACCCCGTAATGGAACCTCCGTTTACACAGGTCGGTTGGATAACATCCAACGCTGCATCCACAATTTCAGGTCCTGCCAATGCCTGTACCGTAACCGTCGCAGAATCCTGACATCCGTTCTGATCAGTCGCAAAAAGTGTGTAAGATCCAGCTGAAAGACCCGAAATATCGAGTGAATTGAGTGCCTGGTCAGCATTCCATTCAAAAGCATACGGTAACGTACCACCAGATACAGTTGCGTTTTCAATTGCTCCATCCTGCTGATCACAGTGTTCGGGCGAGATCAAGACCGCGGATATGTCAACCGTTGGATTTTGATTTACTACCACGTTCATCGCACCGTTCTGGGCACATTGCCCGGCATCAGGAGTAAATGTGTAATTGGTGGTTGACGTATTGTTGATTGCAGGTGACCATGTACCTGTTACTCCCTCCAGAGATACCGCAGGGAGCGTAAGAACATCACCTGAACAAAGCGGACCAACAGCTGTAAATGTAGGAGTAACCGGCTGATTGACCGTGACTGTCAACTGACCATTCACCGCACATTGTCCTGCTGTAGGCGTAAAGGTGTAGGTTGTGGTCGATGCATTATTGGGGGCTGGCGACCAGGCTCCTGTGAATCCTTCCAAGGAGGTCGCAGGCAATGAAATACTGCCTCCATTGCATATCGGCGCAATTTGATCGAATGTTGGGATCTGAGGTGGCCCTACAGAGACGGTCATGCTAGCCTGCAATCCACAAGTGGAAGGGTTTGGGGTAAAAGTATACGTTGTAGTCGCTGCATTATTGGGGGCTGGCGTCCATGTACCATCAACACCTTCCAGAGAGGAAGTCGGTAAGGTAAGCAACGCCCCAACACAAATCGGTGCGATCTGATCAAATGTCGGCGTCACTTCCGGATTAATAACAATGGTCATTGTCGTGCCGTTCGCACATTGATCCGGATCAGGAGTAAACGTATGAACTATATTTCCCGCGACGGCTGTTGATACCATTGGAGGATCCCAACTACCGGTAATCCCTTCATTTGATGTTTCAGGGAGTATGATCTGAATCAAGATAGCGTTCTGACAATAAGGACCCCACTGATTGAACGTTGGCGTTACCGGACTATCCACCTGGACGGTCATAGTAGCGGTAGTAGCACACTGACCCGGATTAGGTGAAAAGGTGTAATTCGTTGTCACAGATGTATTGATCGCAGGACTCCATGTCCCTGTGATTCCATTCGTAGAGATGGTAGGAAGAGCGAAATCGGTACCTGCGCAAACAGGCGGAACCTGATCGAATGTTGGTAAAACCTCCTGATTCACATTGACCGTCAGGGAACCATTCGATGCACACTGACCAGGATCCGGAGAGAACGTGTAAATTGTTGTTGCTGTATTATTCACGGCAGGGCTCCATGAACCCGTAAATCCTTCATTGGAAGTTGCCGGTAAGTTGATCGGATCTCCATTACAAATAGCAGGAAATGAATTGAAAGTGGCCGTTGTTGGTGCGTTCACCGTAACAGTCATAGCCGCCGTATTTGCACATTCTCCTGCCAAAGGGGTGAAGGTGTAAGTTGTTGTCGCCGTGTTATTGACAACAGGTGACCAGCTGCCGTTAATTGCATTATTCGAGGTGCCTGGAAGTGAGATGCTGCCACCGGAACAAACAGGAGCGAGCTGCGTGAAAACCGGATCAATCGGTGCATTCACATCAACAGTGAGCGTTGCCGTTGTTGCACACTGTCCCGATGATGGGTTGAACGTGTAAGTTGTCGAGGCCGTGTTGTTTATTGCTGGCGACCACGCACCTGTAAATCCTTCATTTGAAGTCAAGGGAAGGGTTAAAGAAGATCCACTGCAGATCGGTGCGATGGCATTGAAAGTTGGTGCGACAGGAGCCCCGACACTAACAGTCATAGTGGCAGTATTTGCACACTGACCAACGTTCGGTGTGAATGTGTAAAGAGTAGTTGATGTATTATTTATACCGGGTGACCACGTTCCCGTTATTGCTTCATTGGAACTTGGAGGTAGCGTGAATGACCCCCCCGTGCAGATCGGTGCTATCTGATTGAATGTTGGATCGATGGGTTGGTTTACCGTAACGGTCATGTTGGCTGTGGTTGCACACTGACCTGCTGCAGGGTTGAACGTGTAAAGTGTTGTAGATGTATTGTTTATTGCGGGCGACCATGTTCCCGTTACAGCCTCGTTCGAACTTGCCGGCAAGGTAAAGGAACCTCCGTTACAGATCGGTGAAACCTGATTGAACGTGGGTGTCACATTTGGATTTACCACTACGGTCATTGTAGCGGACGAAGCACATTGTCCTGCAGTTGGTGTAAAAGTATAATCCGTGGTAACCGAATTATTAACTGGTGGAGACCAATTACCCGTGAAACCTTCATTCGATAAGGAGGGCAATGTAAACGAACCACCGGCGCAGATCGGTGCTACCTGATTGAACGTTGATGGACTATTGGGGTTCACTGTGACGGAGAGTGTTCCGGGAAGTGCACATTGGCCAGCTGCAGGTGTAAATGTATAGGTGGCGGAAACTGTATTATTCGGTGCAGGACTCCAAGATCCGGTAAAACCTTGCAAGGAGGTACTTGGTAAAGTAAGGGTTGCTCCACTGCATATTGGCGTAAATGGATTGAATGTTGCCGCAGTTGATGGTGTAATGGTTACCGTTACGGGCACACGAAACGTTCCCGGACAAACACCAACATAATAGGTTGTTGTGGCAGTTGGCGCAGGACTTGGTGTGTAGGTGGCCCCCGTTGCAACCGAAGTTGTACCGAATTGAGTTGTGTACCATGTCAACACTCCGGGTAATACTCCAGTTGTAGATACAGACAATGTTACAGGTGCACCCTGACATACTGAAATATTGTTCGGCGTGATATTGAATATCGAAGTACTGAGACCGCTTGCCCCCACAGCTCCGTTCGTTGCACCGTTTACAACCATTTCAGTTAACTGATTGGAGTTGGTCGTGCCGGCGTTACCGCCAGTTACGATCTGTGTCGGTGTACCACTTGTAAAGGCGATATTTCCACCTGATCCTCCTCCACCCGGACCATTCCCTTCTTGCGTTGCCAAAGGATTGAGAAATGACAAATTCACGTTTCCGCCGTTTCCACCGCGGGCTGTTATGGTAACACCAGCAGGTAATGCGCTTGCGTTTTTGATGTAAATACTTCCGCCGGCACCACCACCGCCGGCACCGTCATTCCCTTTTCGCTGGTCACCTGTAGATGGAGACTGATTCAAAGGGTTTGTGGTCTGACCAACGGTCCCGTCGGATTCAATGATTCCTGTTCCTGTAACTGATCCGTAGCACGTAATGAATACAATACCACCTCCATTGCCTCCGGCTCCTGCTTCACCGCTGTCCTGTTCTCCGGCACCACCACCGCCACCCATGAAGAGACGCGTTGCATCATAGGCCAATGGATGACCTCCTAAACCTCCGTTGATCTTTCGTGCATTTCCTCCCCAGGCTGTGTTGTTGGGTCCGATGGCATTAGCGTTCTGATCCGATGTTGAATAGGCATAACCTCCCCGACCACCACCTGGGCTTGATGATCCGCCAAATCCGGCTAGCTCAAGGTTCCATGCCGTGTTGTAGGTAGTGTTAGGAACCCCTTTACCACTGTATGTACCTGCTCCCACGAATACATTGGCACCACCTCCACCGCCCGCGTTTTGGGTACCGCCACCTCCACCACCATTCGCAGCTGCACCGCGACCGAATTCTGAATAGAGACTTACATAATCAGCATTGCTTCCACCGATACCTTCTCCTTTGCGTGCTCCTTTCAATGCACTTGATGAGCCTAGAAAAGTATCACCATTTCCCGCTCCATTGGTCGATGCTGTATTCGTGCCAGTTTCACCAACCTGACCTGTAATTGTACCGCCCCTGAAACCTAAACCGGTTGCAGAGATCCTGGAATTTGCATTCAATGTAAGGTTACCATTGACCTCAACTGCCACAACCCCACCTGTCTGTGTCGCAACGTTCCACTGCTGGGGTACGATGCTGGCTCCGGTGTTTATTGTCAGGTTCTGGAAACGGGGCACACGAACAACTTGTACCCTCCCTGATGCCGTGTAGCTGTTCTGAAGTGGACACTGCAATGTGACATTATTACCGGAAACCGACCTGACTTCTGCCTGCTCAAACTTTCCTGCATTGTTATAATTAAGTATCCGACCCCATTTGTAGGCGAAAAGTGGCCATGTACCGTCCCAGGTATGTTCAAATGGGGTAGTGTAATTGGAAGGCCCCCATGATGGATCGGTCGAAACAGTTACGTCAATGTCCATCGTAGCGCCCTGCATCTGTATGATCAAAATAAGATCGCCGGGAGCCAATGCTGATGAAAAAGCTCCTCCTGTCATTGAAGCATTGCTAAGGGATATTACTGAAGTGCCTGCGTTCGCATTGGCTGTCAGGAAAGTGTAGGTATTCACAACTGTGTTTAGCGCTGTAATATTGCTGAGCGGAGATGCGGCATCTTTACCCCGCTGACCAACTGCGGCAAACGATAAAAACAATAATTCAAGCAAAATACTTGAGGAGAGGAATTTCATAGCTTAGCAATTACACAGTTCTAGACGAAATTAACCAAAAAAAAGTTGGCTCAGTCTTTCACATTTATCAAGGTGATTACAATCTCGGCAACCGCTGGACAGATCAGTGCATTTTTTTCGGTTAAACCTAGTATTTGATGCATGTTCTTTCGATCCGTGTGCGGATATTCCCTACATGCCAGGGGGCGGTCTTCATAGATCGAACATTTGTTGTCATCCTGAAGGAAAGTACAAGGCGATGACTGAAGTACGTAATCACCTTCCTCATCTAACTTCAAGTACATTTTAACCAGTTCTGACTCTTTGATCTTCAATCTTTTTGAAATTCTCTTAATGTCTACATCCCTAAAGATCGGACTTGTTGTCTTACAACAATTGGCACACTCAAGGCAATCTATTTTTCGAAATACCTGGTCATGTAGTGTAGCAAATTTGTTATCCAAATCTTTCGGTTTCTTGGCCTTCAACCTTTTGAACTCTTTACTGATCAGTTTTTTCTCCGCATCCGCTCTAAACAGGGCCATACTGAGCTGTTCGGATAATCCTTCCTGTCTATTCACTTTATCCATTCGTTGAAGTTCCTATATTTAGCGCTAAAATATGCAATATGGAGCATTTTGACCTCATCGTAATCGGCGGTGGCCCGGCAGGATACGCAGCAGCAATGCGCGGTATTGATTTTGGGAAACGAGTTTGCCTTATTGAGAAAGAAAAAGTTGGAGGAGCCGGTGTTTACAATGGAGCGCTATCCTCAAAAACGCTTTGGGAAATATCCAATAAGGTTTCAAACATCAATGATACGATTGTTTCAGAAGGCAGAAAACCCTATGAATTATCGTGGTCCGAAGTGAAAAAGACACTGGCTGAAGCCATTTTTGAACGCAAGTTCCAGTATTCTTGCCACATCAAGTTGTTGCAAACCGAAACAATGAATAAGCTCCTCCACTACGAAAGAGGTAAAGGTTCACTTATTTCGGATCACCAGGTGAAAATTTTACATGAAGGCGAAGAAAAAGTTATTTCGGGAGATCACATCATCCTTGCTACGGGAAGTCGTCCAAGAAAAGTAGATAACATCCAGGTTGATGAGCAATTTATTCTCACCAGTGACGGAATTGACCTGATCGAAGATTACCCAAAAAGTCTGGTGATCGTGGGTGCTGGTGTAATTGGATGCGAATACGCAACGATTTTCTCCAATTTCGGTAAGACCAAAGTGTACGTTATTGACCGTCAGGAACGCATACTCCCATTTGAAGATGAGGATATATCCAAACTTGTTGCAGCAAACCTGACGGAAAAAGGAGTTGTCATCCACTCGAAAGCGCAATTGGATCGCATGGAGGTGATCGATGGAATGGTTGAATACGCGCTTTCCTATCCCGATGGAAAAAAAGAGATCATTCGTGTTGAAAAAGCACTTTTGTCCATAGGCCGACAACCAAATATTGAGTCGATCGGACTTGAGAATGCCGGTGTTTTGATGTCGAAAAGAGGAGTTCATATCGGTGACGATGATACACAGACGAACGTTCCGAATATCTATGCGGTAGGTGATGTTTCAGGGCGTATTGCATTGGTCAATATGGGAGAGATCGAAGCCCGGCATGCCGTGGAGAAGATCTTTGCAAACAAGAAAGAACGTTTGAACTATGACAACGTATGCACGATCATGTTCCTGAATCCTGAAGTAGCGGCTGTTGGCATGAACGAACAACAGTGTATCGAAAAGAATATCCCGGTAAAAGTGGTGAAAGTCGATTACTCACTGATCACAAGGGCAATTGCCATGCGAAAGACGCAGGGATTCTTCAAAATCATTGTCACCAATGACGATGAAATGCACATCCTCGGAATGCGTGCTGTAGGTGAACATGCTTCCACTGCGATCCAAGCCGTAGGATTGCTAATCAAACTGAATATGCCGATTGAAGTGTTATCGGAATTGATCCATCCTCACCCCTCGATCGTGGAAGGAATTCAAGAATGCGTGCGGATGCTTCTCAACAGATCCATTTTTAAATCATCTGTTTTTAAAGATAAGCTTGCATGCTACTCACTTGTCGATGGGGTTAAGACCCCGCTCGAACGACTGTAAACAAAGAAAGGAACCCAAAAGTCCCTTTCAACTGATACGAAAATTAGTTTCAAATTACTGAGAGCACGATCAATAGCGCATAAATAACGGCTACCAAACCACAAACCCAAG
>Ga0315902_10004946_pt1 | contig 18957 bp, 23 predicted proteins | sample LakEriMetagenome_9_FD_203523 | JGI IMG/M metagenome (GOLD analysis project Ga0315902, IMG submission 203523) | Freshwater fungal communities from buoy surface, Lake Erie, Ohio, United States - Buoy 12 MA117 | ecosystem: Environmental > Aquatic > Freshwater > Lake > Lake biofilm | place: USA... | reverse complement strand
AAAAAATAATCCTATTCTAAAACATACTTTCGTAGGTAAAGAGGGACGAAGCGAATATAGCGAATTAGAACGCCCGTTAACCATAGAAGGGTTCGAATGCTATTGCGCGGATTTAGGCATTATAGGAGATTTAAGCCATTATTTTGCGAATACTAACGGAAGATACAAACGCTTTTTAACTATCGTTACGCGTATACGCAAGGAAGTTCGAAACGACCAAATCGGCGGGGGTATGGCTGGAATATATAACGCAAGTATTACGGCACGTCTAAACAACCTTGTTGAGAAAAAAGAAATTACAAACGTAGAGCAACCATTATTCCCCGATGTTCAAGAAGACAACGGCAATCAAGAAGATACTGAATCTTAAAAAACGAATTAAGATTATCCAAGGCGGTACGAGCGCGGGTAAGACGTTCGGAATAATTCCCGTGTTAATTGATAAAGCCGCACGTCACGAAGGGTTGGAAATATCAATAGTCGCGGAAACAATACCCCATTTACGAAGGGGTGCGTTAAAGGATTTCCTAAAAATAATGAAATGGACGGGACGTTTTTTCGAAGATAGGTTTAACAAATCTTTACTGCGTTACGAGTTCGCCAACGGAAGCGTTATTGAATTCTTTTCCGCGGACGATTCGAGTAAACTACGTGGTGCAAGGCGCGACATTCTTTATATCAACGAATGTAATAACGTTACCTTTGATTCCTATAACGAGTTGGCTATTCGAACACGAAAAGAGGTTTATTTAGATTTCAACCCCGCAAACGAATTTTGGGTACATACGGAATTAAAGGATGAACCCGACTCCGATTTTTTAATATTGACGTACAAAGATAACGAAGCGTTAGACCAATCAATTATCGAACAAATCGAAAAGAACAAAGAGAAAGCGAAGACGTCAAGTTATTGGGCAAATTGGTGGAAGGTATACGGCGAAGGTCAATTAGGAATGTTAGAGGGGGTTGTATTTTCAAACTGGAAACAAATTGACACGATACCCAGCGAGGCAAAGTTGCTTGGAATAGGTTTGGATTTTGGTTATACCAATGACCCGACTGCAATAATAGAAATATACAATTACAACGGGCAACGGATAGTAAACGAGTTGGTGTACCAAACGGGGTTATTAAATAGCGAAATAGCCAAGTTACTACCAAAACACGTACCCGTTTACGCGGATAGTTCCGAACCAAAATCCATTGACGAAATTAAACGCTTTGGGGTAATAATTAAAGGAGTAACCAAAGGTAAGGATTCGATTAACTACGGAATAGACGTTATCCAACGCAACGAATACTTAGTAACTGCGAATAGCGGTAATTTAATCAAAGAATTACGCTCGTACATTTGGGACACGGACAAACAAGGCAAGCGACTAAACAAACCAATCGATTTTAATAATCACGCTATCGATGCATTTAGGTATCACGAAATGGAAACGTTAGGAATAGGAGCGCAATACGGTGTTTATGCAATACGGTAAAACCGACGATATGTTAGTAATGATTCGAGTAATCGAGGAATACATTTACGAACGTAAGGGGGTAAGGGTGCAAATAGTTTTTAACAACCTCGCAAGGTTTGCGGTGCATTTTGATATGCTTTTAAAGGCGTATCTTTTTGTTTTGGAATACAAAAAGACGAATAAATAGTTTAATAGATATGCAATTAGAATTAACATTACCAAGTTCAATTAGCGAAATACCCTTAGTGAATTACCAAAAATTCCTAAAGGTTCAAGAAAATTCTAACGATGAGGAATTTATAGTTCAAAAAATGATTGAGATATTTTGCGGAATCCAGTTAAAGGATGTGGTAAAAATAAAGTACACGGAGTTGCAAGGCTTATTGGAACACTTCCAAAAAATATTTAGCGTAAAGCCAAATTTTTACCAAACGTGGAAATATAAGGATATGGAATTTGGATTTATTCCTAACCTTGAAAATATAACGTGGGGTGAATATATTGATTTAGAACACCATTTAAATAACTGGGACGATTACCACAAAGCAATGGCAGTAATGTATCGACCAATTATTAAAAAAGAAAAGGAACGTTACCAAATTGCGCCATATACGGCAAGTGAGGAATTCCACGAGTTTATGAAATTTATTCCAATGGAAATAGCGATTTCAGCGCGGGTTTTTTTTTACAATTTAGGAGCAGAATTGTTAAGGAGTACAAGCAATTATTTGGAGACGATGAAAACAATGAACCGGAAAGAGCGCCGAGTTTTAATGAAAGGGAGCAATTTAATAAACAATGGGGGTGGTATTCAAGCATTTACGCAGTTGCTCACGGAGATGTCAGACGATTTGATGAAATTACAAACTTACAATTACATCAATGCCTCACTTTCCTCACCTTTGAAAAGCAAAAAAACGAAATCGAAGAAATCGAATTTAAAAGAAATATGAAAAGATGAAAGGATATTACGAATTAATCAAAGAATTAAAAAACCATTTTGATAATGACCCATTGGTTAACACGGTAACGAACGGAGATATTTTCGATGTTGATATTGCCAAACAAACCATTTTCCCGCTGGTACATACAATGGTAACGCAAGCGCAATTTGAAACTAACATCCAACGATTTACGTTAACTATTTTTGCGATGGATATAACCGATAACGTAAAGGAGGAAGATAACACCAAATGGGAAACGAGAGATAATACCAACGACGCGTTAAATTCCACGTTGCAAATTTTGAACAGATGTTTTAAAATGTTGAAAAGCGGAAACCTTTATAACCTTAATTTTGTTGTGGAAGACGTACCAACGTGCGAACCATTTACCGAGCGATTCGAAAATAATTTAGTTGGTTGGGCGATGACATTAAACATAATTTGCCCCAATGAAATGACGCGTTGTTAATGAATGAACAAGAAACATATAAGCATTTACAAAAATTCCGCGACAAAGTAATTAAGGAGGCGCGAAAAAACTTAGCGCAAAAAGGTAAAAACGCATCCGGAAAACTTTCCGATTCAATCGATATAGAGGTTAAAGCAATGCCCAATTCAATAGGCATTTATTTTGATATGGAGGAATACGGAATTTACCAAGACAAAGGGGTAAGCGGTGTAAAGCAAAAATATAATACCCCATTTAGCTATAAAACTAAAATGCCCCCTCCGAGTAAACTGGATAAATGGATAGTTCGAAGGGGAATAGCGCCACGAATCAAAGGTAAATTTACGGGACGTAGTATTAAATCGGTAGGGTTTGCCAAATCAATTCAATTCCTAATTGCCCGAAGTATTTATATTAAGGGTATTGAGCCGAGTTTGTTTTTTACGAAAGCGGTTGAGACGGCATACAAAACGTTACCAAATGAGTTAATAGAAAAGTACGGATTAGATGCGGAAAAAATTACATTAGCTGCATTGGATGAAATAATAAAAAAATATGGCAATAAACGCACGTAGTCCACATATCGTTTTAGTGGATAACGCTTTACAAACTGGTTCCAAAATCGAAATAGATTTATGGTATTACACGGGTACGCAACCAACAACACCAACGTACACGTTAAGCAAATTAATACCGAGTTCAACAAATACAAAAACGTATTATAATATAAGCGCATATATCCGTGAATTTTTAACGCATAAATTCAACGGAATTAATTATATGACAAATCAGTTTTTAACCTCGGAAGACGAATACGTAAACATTCAATATCGTACATATAATTTTATTGGTGGGGTTTATGTTTTAGACCAAACGGTAACGGATATGGCTTATGATGGTTACGGGTTATACGAAGAGGGGGTAAATATAGATAGGGGTAATGTATTACTTGGTAATGGTACATCTCATTATTATTGGGACGATAGCGCAAATAATCCAAATGCAAACCCAGCGCATCGAGCGGGAATAGTAACGGCAAAAGTAAAAAGGAGTTGGTATTATGTACATACGCCGTTTGGAGGAGGTACACCCGTTACCTATGCATTTACCGCTGATGGGGTTTTTGATATTAAACGTGTTCACGAAGGGAATTACGCAACTGGAAACACATTACAAATATTTAATAATTTAAATGTTTTGCAATGGACGGGTTATTTTTACCCGAAAACGGAATGCCGTTATGAACCAATGACTATTGATTTTATTAATAAATTTGGAGGTTGGCAACGTGAATTTTTCTTTAAAGCATCTCAAGAATTATTAGATGTAAATTCGTCCACGTATAATTTAATGCCGTCTCAATTAATACCTACGCTTGTAAGCGAGGGACAAAGGCACGTAATGAATAGTAATGGAACGCGTCGATATTTAATTAATACGGGTTGGGTTGATGAATCGTATGGTGAAACGATACAAGAATTATTATTAAGTGAGCGCGTTATTTGGCAAAACGGAGTTCAAAGAATACCAGTAAAGGTAAACACTAAATCCATTAATAAGTTTAAGAACATCAACCAAAAGACGATTAATTATCAAATCGAAATAGAATTAGCGTTTGACGTAATCCATAGCGTAATTTAATGAAACGAGACGTAAAGGTATTTATTGAGGGAATCGAATTAGATTTATTTGAAGACGAACAAGTTCAAATAAGTTCGAGCGTTCAAGACGTGTACGATATTAACAAAACGAAAACGGAAATTTCTCAATCCTTTACCGTACCAGCAACCCCAAGAAATAACCAAGTTTTCCAGCATTTTTACGAAACGGATGTTGATTCACCAATTGACCATAATTTACGGCGCGATGGTTACATTGAAATAGATTTAACAACGTATAAAAGCGGAAAAATTCAACTGGAAAAATCCGTAGTTGAAAAGGGTAAAGCAAAAAGTTATACCATTACATTTTACGGAAAATTAGTCACGTTAAAAGATTTATTCGGCGAGGATAAATTAGCCGATTTGGATTATAGTACATTATCGCATACGTATAATTGGGCGCAAGTTTTTGGTAGAATCAACGGAAGTATTACGAGCGATGTGCAATACCCTTTAATTACATCAAATCGGATTTGGGAATACGGAGGCACGCAACCAACGATAACGAATCCAAACTATTTAACCGCAACAACAACTAATAACAATATACATACATCAACGGGGGCGATAAACGTATTACGTGAGTTATTCCCCGCGATAACGCTAAACAAGCTTATTAACTTAATTGAGTTAAAATATAACGTTACATTTAATAGTTCGTTTTTTTCTACGGAAGAATTTAGAAACGTTTATTTGTGGTTTAAAAACCGCGACATTCCAAACGTAACTACCGATGCAAATTACGTAGATTGGGAGGTTAAAATAGCGCAATCGGTTACAACAGTAGACCCAACGCCATTTGTAGACACCTCTTTAAATATTGTAAATGTTCAATACCAAGTTTCGCCAGCAACCAATTTTACCGTTACCTTACATCGTGTTTTATTGGATGTTATTTTTGTGAGTAGTACCACAACGCAGTATTACGTTGATGTCTACGTAAATGGTGTTTTAACTGCGACGCATACGGGTATTAACGGAACAATTAACGGTTCAACAACATATGGTTTAATGTACGCCGCAACAAACGTTTCGGGGTTAAATGATGCCGTACAATTAAAGGTGCGAGCGGATGAGGGGTTAAGTATTGATTTTAATTTAATTTATCAAATATGGGATACCGAACCGACGTTAGGAACTTATATAAATAGTGTTACGTATAGTTGTTCAACACAAAATTTAATTAGTAATATCAACCTTTCGAACTTTGCTCCGGATATGAAAGTAGTTGATTTTATGAGCGGAATTTTAAAGGAGTTTAATTTAGTAGTTGAAAATACTGGAGAAAACGAATATACAATTGAACCCCTTTTAAATTGGTACACGCAAGGTAGAATTTACGATATTACACGCTTTACGGATGTTGATTCAATCGAGGTTGCAAAAGTTCCATTATACAAAAAAATAAGTTTCAAATACGAAACGAGCGAAAGCGTACTAAATAAATATTATTTCCAATCGTATAAAAAAGAGTATGGAAACACGGAGCATATTTATAGTTACGATGGCGCGGAATATAGCGTACAAGTTCCGTTTGAAAACTTAATGTTTAACCATTTTTTTCATAGCGGTACACCAAGCGGTTTACAAGTTGGGTATGCGTTGAATTCAAGCTTAGCGCCATACATACCAAAACCCGTTTTACTTTATAGATATGGTAACGTTACTGGATTACCGCACGATATACACTTTAAGGATGCAATTGGCAACAATGCGAATATAGATAATTACGTAATGTTTGGGCAAGATTATACCAATAGCACAACGGGCGTTCAATATAGTTTAAATTTTGCGCCCGAAACCAGTACGTATCATTTAGTTGCTATTCAACAAAGCATTTTCGCAACGTATTATTTTCAATATCTTTATAACTTATATAATTTAAAGAACCGAATTACCACGGTAAAAACGGTGTTGCCGATTTCCATATTAACCAAAATACGTTTATGTGATAGGGTAATAATACGAGACAAAAGGTTTATTATCAATGATATGCAAATAAATCTAACAACGGGAGAAGCAACTTTAAGGTTATTAAATGATTTTATGCCGATTGACCCCGAAAGTTTAATACCTCCTCCGAGTGAGGATGATATAATTATAGAATAATATGATACTAAAACAAATCATTAAATTGTTATCCGCTGGCGAACATTTAGGGCAAAGCGAGATAATAGAAATCGCAAAAGGTAAATACGAAATCAAACCTACGTTGAAAGGGGCGTACAAACAAAAGGTTCGAGAGTTATATATAAAAAAGGCAAATGGCGGAAAAACGGGTAATTGAACTTGAGGTTAAAGATAACACGCAAAGTTTAAAGGCGCAGTTAAAAGAGGCACAAAGAGAGGTTCAAGTTTTATCGGATAAATTCGGCGCTACGTCAAGAGAGGCAGTAAACGCCGCAAAGAAAGCCGCGGATTTAAAAGATAGAATTGGAGACGCGAAAGCGTTAACCGATGCATTCAACCCAGATGCAAAATTTAAAGCGTTAACCGCATCGTTAAGCGGTGTTGCTGGTGGATTTAGTGCGGTAACGGGGGCAATGGGTTTGCTTGGTACGGAATCTCAAGAGGTTCAACAAATGATGCTGAAGGTGCAAAGCGCAATGGCATTAAGTCAAGGTTTGCAATCGTTAGGAGAGGCAAAAGATTCTTTTAAACAATTGGGCGCAGTTGCGAAAAACGCTTTTGCTGGAATGACAAGCGCGGGTAAAGCCTTTGCCATTACTGGAATTGGGTTATTATTAACGGGCGTTGGTTTGTTAATTGCAAATTTTGACAAATTACGCGGTGGAATGAATAGCGTAGCCGCCGCCACAAAAATACAAAACCAAGTTACTCAAACCGCAACCGCTGCAATTAGTAAAGAGATAAGCGCCGCTGATAAATTGAGTAAATCGTTAAAAGATGAATCGATTACAAGAGCGGATAAAACCGCCTTGGTTAAACAATTCCAAAAAGATTACCCTTCGTTATTATCGAATATCAACGCGGAAAAAAATAGTATTGACCAAATCAATAACGCATTAATTAAAAACGTTCAATTGTTGCAATTACAAGCGGAGGTACGCGCAGTAAGCGAGGTACGCGCTGAGGTAATGCAAAAGAAAATAAAAGAACAATTAGATGTAATTGCGGAGGCAGCGGAACACGCGGGGGAGTTTACGTTGGACATTGGAAGTTCGGCAGCGAATGGTTTTATTGGTTATTCAACTGGAGCGGAAAACGCAGAAATTGCCGCAATGGATTACCGCGATGTTGTCAACGCAACAACCAAAGATTTGGACAAACAAATTACCGCGTTAGACCAAGCGGAGAAATCAATTAATTCAAAAATTGCAAGCCTAAAAAAAGAGGGCGCGGTTGTTAAGGAGGAACAAAAAACAAGCGCAGAGGAAACAAGAAAGCATAACGAAGCTATTCAAAGGCAACAAGAATTGCAACAAAACAATTTCCAATTAGCGCGAGAATTAGCCTCTGAAAAAATACGAGCTATTCAAGACGAAAGAACACAACGCGAAGAGCAATTAAAACTTGAGGCAAAAAATAGAATCGAAGACATAAGAAAATTAAACGCAAGTTCAAAGCAAAAAAACGATTTAATCAAACAAATAGAAATCAACTTACAATTAGATTTAGAAAAGATAAAAAAAGAGTTTGACGATAAAGCGGAGGAGGCACGAAAGGAAAAAGAAAAAATTGTTTTAGATGCCCAAAAAACTGCTAACGATTTACGTGTTGAATCGGAAAATGATTACTTGCAAAAAATCGAAGATTTACAAGAGGAAAATTTCCAAGCTAAATTAAAACGAACTTTGACCGAACAACAATACGAGGAGGAGTTAATAAGACAAAAATATTACGCAATTGAACAAAGCGCACAAGGTAACGCGGAGCAATTAAAGATAATCGAAGAGGCAAAGCAAAATGAATTAAACGGTATTGCATTAAAATACGGTAAAACTAATTTAGACAACCAAAAGAAATTAGATAACGAAATGTTGCAACACAAAGCCGCAGTACAACAACAAGGTTTGGATTTAGCGTTGCAAGCAAATAATTTAATGAAAGATTTATTTGGAAAATCTAAAGGCGTACAAAAAACCGCAATTTTAATTGAATCGGCGGTTGGTATTGCAAAAATGATTATAGCCAATAAGTTGGCAAACGCGGGCGCATTAACAACACCACAAGCAATATACACAAGCGGAGCAGCTGCCGTTCCAGTTATCGCGATGAACAACATTTCAACGGGGTTAGGAATAGCAGCAAACATCGCAGCAACGGCAAAAGCGTTAAAGGAAATCGGCGCGGGTGGTGCGCCCCCTCCCGCACCTTCAACATCCGGTGGCGGTGGTGGTGGCGGTGGTTCAATGAGTAGTGGAATCGTTGCGCCTAATTTTAACGTGGTTGGAAATAATAACATCAACCAATTAGCGCAATTACAACAACAACCAATTAAAGCATACGTAGTTGGTAGCGAGGTAACAACGCAACAATCGTTAGATAGGAATAGAATAGGAATCGGACAAATGTAAATTATGAAAATATTAGAATTAATTCTTGACGAAGAAAACGAAGAAATGGGAGTTTATGCTATTTCCGTAGTCAATGACCCAGCAATAGGTGAAAACTTCGTAAAACTAAGCAACCAACAAATTACGTTTAGCGCTATTGATAAAGAAAAAAAATTATTGATGGGTGCGGCATTAATACCGAACAAACAAATTTATCGACGCAATAAAAAACACGGAGAATTTTACATTTACTTTTCCGAGGACACGGTACGAAAAGCGAGCGAATTATTTTTTATCAATCATAATCAAAGTAACGCAACTTATGAACATTCTAAAACTTTGGAGGGAATGTCCGTTGTTGAATCGTGGATAATCGAAGACGAACAAAAAGACAAATCCAAACTTTACGGATTCGATTTGCCAAAAGGAACTTGGATGATTTCGATGAAAGTAAACAACGAAAACGTTTGGAACGATGTTAAAGAGGGTAAGGTTAAAGGTTTTTCAATCGAAGGTTATTTTGCGGATAAATACGAAATGAGTTTGGAAACGAGTTTGCGTAAAACAATGGACGAAGAAAAAGAGTATTTAATCGAGCAAATCAAAAACGTATTAAAAGGAAATGAATTAGCGGAGGAATCATATAATGATTATCCAAGCGTTGTTAAAAGAAACGCACAACGTGGTATATTACTTAACGAAAAGAATGGTAATAAATGCGCTACGCAAGTTGGTAAAATACGCGCCCAACAATTGGCAAACGGCGAAAAAGTAAGCGTTGAAACAATCAAAAGAATGTATAGTTATTTAAGCCGAGCGGAGGTATATTACAACCAAGGCGATTCAAACGATTGCGGTTATATTTCTTATTTGCTTTGGGGCGGTAAAGCCGCATTAACTTGGTCGGAATCTAAATTAAAACAAATCGAAAATGGCAAAGGTTAAAACATCAACAATTTCATTCGTTAGAAAGCCAAGAAAAAAACGCAAAGGTGTACACGCTAAAACGAAATGTTCGCAAATCAAAGGTTCTAAAAATTACGTTAAATTATATAAAAGCCAAGGAAAATGAGTAAAGTAAAGGAACAAACGAAAAGTTCACCGCAAGGTGGCAAACGCGGTTGCTTATGCAAAGACGGAAAATATAGCGTTAAATGTTGTGATGGAACGTTACCAGCGCAAGGTATTGGTAACATAGGAGGAAAGGTAACGCCTTAATTTACAATAAGTTATAAATAAAAAGGTGTACAATAGTTAATTAATTGAGTTTTAAATAAAAAAGTTATGGAAGAAAAAACAATTTTAGGTAGGCTACAAGCTTTGTTAGGTTTAAACAAAGTGGAGTTGGCACAAATGAAACTTATGGATGGCGTTACCATAATCGAAAGCGAAAATTTCGAAATTGGTTCTGAAGTATTTATCGTAACGGAAGACGAACAAAGAATTCCATTACCCGTTGGTGAATATTCTTTGGAAGACGATAAAATTTTAATCGTAGTTCAAGAGGGCATTATCGGAGAAATTAAAGAAAAAGAAGAGGAAAAAGAAATGCCCGAAGAAATGCCGTCCGAAGAAATGCCACAAGCCGAAGAGGCGGAATTAACTGAGGCGGAAACACAAGTTTTAAACCCGAAAAAAGTTATCAAAAGTACAATCGAGGAAACGTTGTTTTCCAAAATTGAGGAGTTAAAAAAGGAAAACGAGGAGTTAAAGTTGCAACTATCCACAATGAGCGCACAAGAGGAAGCGCCAGTAGTGGAAATTGAAAACGAACCCGCAACAAAACCAATTTCCTATAACCCCGAAAAACCGCAAGCGCAACCGCAATTTATGTGGGGACAAAGCGCGGGAATGTCGACGTTCGACAAAATAATTAGTAAACTTAATAAATAAAATAAAAAATGGCTACTTCAATTACAACAACTTATGCTGGTGAGTTTGCGGGCAAATACGTTGCCGCTGCTCTTTTATCCGCTCCTACCATTGAAAAAGGTGGAGTTACCGTATTACCTAACGTACGTTATAAGCAACTTTTGCAAAAAGTTGCCGATACAAACTTGGTACGAAATGCAACGTGTTCATTTACCGATGCATCAACAATTACTTTAACCGAGCGATTTATCACAACGAAAGACCTACAAGTAAATTTGGAATTGTGTAAATCTGACTACTTCCAAACGTGGCAAGCGGCTGAATTAGGTTTTTCTAACTTTAAAGAATTGCCAAAATCATTCGCTGATTTTATGATTGCACGAGATGGTGAGCGTGTTGCTGCTAATATTGAAACTGCATTTTGGCAAGGTGCAACCGCTACTCAAGGTTCTTTCGATGGTATCTCAACTATTGTTGCTCTTGACCCAGCGTTACCAGCAGCGCAAGAGGTAGCTGGTACAACCGTTACCGCTCTTAACGTAGTTACCGAATTGGGTAAAATCGTTGACGCAGTACCGGCGGCTCTTTACGGAAATCCTAATTTGAGAATTTACGTTTCAACTAACATTGCAAAAGCATACGTTCGCGCATTGGGTGGTTTTTCTACCGTAAGCGGTTTAACTGGAAACGTTGCTCCAAGTGCTGGTGTTGGTGGAATGGGTACAACTTGGTACAACCAAGGCGCATTATCTTTTGATGGAATCGAAATATTTTGGGCGCCCGGATTAGCGAACAATACCGCTATTTGTACAACCGTGGATAACCTATTCTTTGGTACGTCCGTTCTAAGTGATTTGAACGAAGTTAAAGTAATTGATATGGCGGATATCGACGGCTCACAAAACGTGAGAATGATTATGCGTTTCGTTGGTGGTGCGCAATATGGTGCAGTTGAAAACGTGGTTACTTACGGAATCGTTAACGCGGTTAACTAATTTATAAACTTAGGGGGGGCAACCCCCCTTTTTAAAACTTATTACAAATGGCTTGTTTAGTTTCAAACGGACGATTAGAACAATGCAAGGATTCAATTTCGGGAATCCAAGCGGTGTACCTAATCAATTTTGGCGATTTTGACCCAGACCCAACAACGGGAGGTGGCGATGTAGGTTATAACGAAACTACAATTTCACTTACCACGGGAGGTACGGGTTACACAACTGGTACTGCGGTTGCAACAACTGGAGGTTCGGGTACTGGTTTCACGGTAAACATTACCGCGGCTGCTGGTGTTATTACTGCGATTACCGTAAATAACGATGGTTCACTTTACCAAGCGGGCGATGTTTTAACCGTAACTGGTGGTACGGGCGGTACATTTACAATTACTAATTATGGTACTGTTGGTTATGAGGATATGATTACTTCAATCGGAGGTTCAATAAACAACATTTATAAGTACGAATTAAAAGGTAATAACGGATTTATTCAAACTATGAATACATCGAGAGAGAATGGAACAACTTTCTTTACGCAAACGATTACCGTAGAATTGAAAAGACAAGACCCAGTTTTCCACAAGCAATTTAAAATCTTAGCTTATGGACGTCCGCACGTTGTTGTACGTACTAACGGAAACCAATTCTTTTTAGCTGGTTTATTCCGTGGATGCGATGCAACTGCTGGAAGCGTTGAAAGCGGGGTTCAATATGGTGATTTTAATGGTTATAAAATTACATTCGAGGCGATGGAAGAAAAACCCGCAAATTTCCTTGATTGTTCAACCGAACAACAATTACTTACGTTGTTAGGTGCGCCAACATTGGTTACAACTTAATAGTTAAACTAACGATTAAAAGGAGGGGGTGTAATAACCCCCTTTTTTATTTAGAAACAAAAAGTAATTTTTTAAGTTATTATGTTATGATAGTAGTAACGGACGATACGGTAAATGACCAATTTATTTATTTTATTCCTCGCGTTCAAGGCGTTGACCAAATGTATTTAACCGACGAATCAACTAACGTTACGGTAAACGTTGCGATTACTAATTATACAATGGGTGCGTATGCCGACGAAATCGAAGCGGTTTTCCCTTGCAAACAAAACCATTTCTACCGATTGGTTTTAACGGATGTAAGCAACAATGAGATTTACCGAGACCGCATTTTTTGCACAAACCAAACACCAAGTAATTATACGCCTAACCAAAACACGTATGTTTCCGTTAGTTCGAATAACGAATTTTTAATGTTCTAATATGAATAATATACACATCGTAAATTTAGCCGCATACGAAGCGCCAGTTATCAAAGAATCGAAACGAGATAATTGGGTTGAATACGGCGAAAACAATTTACATTTTAATTTTTTGCTCGATAGATACATAAATAGTACAACCAATAACGCCGTTATAAACAACACTGCGAGGTTAGTTTATGGCAAGGGTTTAAAAGCATTGGACGCATCAAAGAAACCAAACGAATACGCGCAAATGGTAGCGTTATTCGATAAAGAATGCGTACGTAAAATGGCTTTAGATTTTAAAATGTTAGGGCAATTTGCAATACAAGTTGTATATACGAAAGACCATAAGAAAATTGCAAAGGCTTACCACGTTCCGGTACATTTATTACGAGCGGAAAAATGCAACGAAGACGGCGAAATAATGGGTTACTACTATTCGGATAATTGGGCGGAATATAAGAAATATACACCCGTAAGATATAGCGCGTTTGGAACGTCAAAAGACGAATTAGAAATAATGTTCGTTAAGCCTTATTCGGTTGGAATGAAATACTATTCATATCCAGATTACCAAGGGGCAATACCATATGCCGTATTGGAGGAGGAGACATCCGATTATATGATAAACCTTGTTAAATCGTCGTTTTCGCCGAAAAGCATAATTAATTTTAACAATGGCGTTCCTTCCGAGGAAATGCAAATGCAAGTTAAAAGCGATATTATGAATAAACTTACGGGGGTTAACGGCGATAAAGTGGTAGTAAGTTTTAACAATTCTAAAGAAAGCGCCGCCACAATTGAGAATATGCCGATTGACCAAGCGCCCGAATTGTATAAATATTTATCCGAAGAATGCGTACGTAAAATTTTAATTGGACACAACGTAACTTCGCCTTTGTTATTTGGTATTGCAACAACTACGGGTTTTGGAAGTAACGCCGATGAACTAAAAAATTCGGCAATTTTGTTTAATAATATGGTAATCGTTCCGTTGCAAGAAATGATGTTAGACGCGTTCGATAAAATTTTAGCATATAACGGAATTAGTTTAAAACTATATTTTGAAACGTTAAACCCTCTCGATGCTGGTGGCGAAATTACAACAACCGACGAAGCAACGAAAGTTACCGACGCAATTAATATGATGAGTCCATTGGTAGCTAACAAGGTTTTGGAATCAATGACATCGGACGAAATACGCGCATTGGTTGGGTTAAAACCCGCACCCATTCAATTAAAAAAAGAGGACGTAAGCGACGAAACATTACAAGGTATTTACGATAATTTAGGAGGCGAAGAAATCGATAATGATGTATGGGAGTTAATCGAGGAACGAGAATTTTCCGATTCCAACGATTCAGCGGAAGAATGGGCTAATCGATTGTTAGCGCCTAAAAAAACGTTAATGCAAAAGTTAAGCGGGGTAATTAAAAGCAATCCAAACGGATTTAGCTACCTTGACAAATCAATTTATAAAGTTCGTTACCGTTATTCGGAGCGATATAGTAAAGATAATTCGCGAGATTTTTGCGTTCAAATGATGCGACGAACTAACAACGGAGTTGTTTATAGAATCGAAGACATCGACGCGGCGAGTAACTTAGGAATCAACGAGGAACACGGACACAAGGGTAAACCTTACGATTTATTCCGCTTTAAAGGCGGTGTTAATTGTGGGCATTTTTGGACGGAACAATTATACCAAAGAAAGAAAAACCCCGATGGTACATTAAAGGAGGATAAAGCATTATCCAGTAACGAACAAGTTGCAACAATACCAAAAACATATCAACCAAACCCTCGCGGTTCGGGAGATGCAAATACGCCTCCAATTGATATGCCAAATAACGGACATCACCCAAATTATAAATAATGGAAGCATTACTAATTACAAGACAAGATTTAGTAAAATACACCGCAGTTAACGGAGCAGTTGACACGGATTCGTTTATACAATGGATAAAGGTTGCTCAAGATATTCATATTCAAAATTATTTAGGCACGGATTTATTTAATAAATTAAAAGCGGATGTATTATTTACCATAAGTAATACGGGAATACCAACAACCACAAGTTTAACCGCTGGCGGTACGGGTTACACAAACTTAACTGGAATCGCTTGTTCGGGCGGTACGGGTTCGGGGTTTGGCGTTGATTTAACAACGGCGGGTAACGCGGTTGTTTCTTATGTTGTATCCACGGCTGGTACTGGTTACACGGTGGGCGATGTTTTAACGATACAAGCGGGTAACGCCGACGCAACGATAACGGTTGATGCTATCGATGAAATACAACAACCATATTTAAACCTACTTACAACGTATGTAAAGCCGTGTTTAATTCATTGGGCAATGGTTGAATACTTGCCGTTCAGCGCCTTTACGATAGCGAACAAAGGGGTATTTAAACACGGAAGCGAAAACGCTACAAACGTAGAAAAAAGCGAATTGGAAATGCTAATCGAAAAGCAAAGACAAATAGCGCAAAACTACACGCAAAGATTAATTGACCATTTGGTATTTAATGCGGGAATTTACCCCGAATATAACACGAATAGCAACGGCGATATTTTCCCCGACTCAAACAATTATAATATAGGATGGGTACTGTAAGAAAACCGAACAAAGAAAACATAAAGAAGTTATTAGTTTACTTAAATAAAACAAAATGCCAAACGAAATAGGTTGGGGTAAACCCTACGATGAAATAAGCGGTTATGGAATGGCGGCGGTTAATGGCGCATTGGATGGTTACGGAACAATAGTTATTAATTCTTATTCGGGTGAAACGGATATAAGTTCCATTGACGAAGACAATAGAACAACCAGTTCAATAATAATAGGAGACCCAAACTTATATATTGACGGCGGAATAATTTATTTATTCTTTGAGTTTGCGGAGGGCGTTACGTTTCAATCCATTTCTTTAGACCTTTATGTGAACGATGAATTTTTGGTTGATAAAGGATTAACAAGCGATGGAATAAGTTTAATTGATGCAACACCAGCAACGGGTACGTATTTTGCTTATTTAACTATTAATATCGACACGGAAACAAGTTACACGTTTGTTTCAAATACCATTGTTGTATAATGAGTAACAACATTAAACCAAGCAAATACCCAGTTAATCCGGATGAACAAGCGGAATTATTAGACCAAGCAGTTAACGCGGGAAGAGCGGGTAAACAAGACGCATTGGTAAGCGGTACAAATATTAAAACGGTTAATGGAAATTCTTTACTTGGAAGTGGCGATATAGCAATTTCGGGTAATGCAAGTTGGGGTAATATAACTGGAACAATTAGTTCGCAAGTTGATTTACAAAATTCTTTAAATGGAAAACAAAACGTTTTAACGAGCGGTTCAAATATCAAAACAATTAACGGAAATTCATTACTTGGAAGCGGTAATTTAGCTATTCAAACGAACCCACGAACGATTGCAAGCGTTAACGGAAATGCAATCACGGGTACAAGCATTCAAATAAGCGCGTCCGTTTTGATTCCAGCGGGAACGTTGGTGGCAAATAATACTCTTTATATTAAAGCATTCATAAACAAAACGGCGGGTTCGGGAGTTACAACGCCACGTTACTACGTTAACACGGCTAACACTTTAACGGGCGCAACGTTACTTGGTGCGGGTGGTGGAATGTCAACAAGCGTTTATTTCCAAAGATTCGAAAGAAACATTTTCTTTGACGGAACGAACTTAAATTCGTTTTTGGCTGGAACAAGTTCGGCAACTGATTACTCGTTAAGCGGTATAACTTTAACGGCTTTTAATCCATTGATTGACAATTATTTGATTTTTGCAATAAGCAATGGAACAACAACACCCGACAATGGAAATTTTAAACGCGTAATTGTGCAAGTATATGATTAATATAACAACGATAAAAGGCGGTTTTAAATTAAATGAAATCGATTATTTATTAGAAGGTGAAGCGGAAATAATAAGCCAAACACAAGCGCACGTAATAACCGATAAAGGAATTATATTAATCGACGTTGCCGTAAACGTTGATGGGCAACAACTTACAACAATACAAGAATTATTAAGTTATTTATACAAATGAACATTAAAGGAGTTGCGGGAATGTATTTTATTTTGGCTTTTGCGGGGTGTTTTATTGCTTTGTTAGAAGGCGAAGAAATATACATCCGTGTTTTAGCTGGCGCATACGCTTGTTTACTCACGTACCAATTATTATTATCTTATGAAAGCAACCGCGACGATTTTACTAACGACGATTCAAACTAAATGGATTTCCTTGTTAGGAATCGTTTTAGCCTTTTTTATGCCTATTACAGGAATGGTTTTAGCGGTTGGTTTTGCTATCTTTTTAGATACTATTACAGGTATTTGGAAAAGCCGTAAAAACGGAGTTCCTATACGCTCTAGAAGGTTAAGCGCGGTAATATCTAAGATGTTTTTATATCAACTTACTATTATTTTATTTTTTCTTATTGATTGGTTTATTTTAAATGACATTTTAAAATCTATCTTTACAACGGAATTACTATTAACCAAGGTACTTTCGTTGGTACTTATTTCCATAGAGGTTGTAAGTATTAACGAAAATTACAAAGCCGTTCGAGGCATTGACCTTTGGTTAAGTTTGAAAAAATTATTAAGTCGAGCAAAAGAATTAAAAAATGATAGCGACGAAATTAGACACCAGTAAAATTATCCAAGTTCCTTTGGATAAATCGCAATACTTTCAAGAGGAAGCGACAAAGAAACAAATCTATTTGCACCATACCGCAGGCGGAGGAAACGCAAGGGCGGTTAGTCAATTTTGGAATTCTAACGAAACACGGATAGCAACGGCTTTTATTATAGCTAACAACGGAGAAATAGTACAATGTTTTTCGTCTAAACATTGGGCGTGGCATTTAGGAATAGATGCGGAGGATTTCGCAAAGAACGGAGCGCCTTACCAAAACCTTAATAAAAGTTCGGTAGGCATTGAAATTTGTAACTTTGGCCCGTTAAAGTTCCGCAACGGAAAATTTTACAACTACGTTAACGGAGTAGTTGACCCAAAAAACGTTACTACCTTAGAACAACCATACAAGGGTTTTTTACATTGGGAAAAATACACGGATGCGCAAATAGAAAGCACCCGCCAATTACTCGTTTACCTTTGCGACACTTATAAAATTCCAAAGGCTTACCGAAGCGAAATTTTCCAAATAGACAAAGAAGCATTTAAGGGTACTGCGGGCATATTTACCCATAATTCAGTACGTAAAGACAAATCCGATATTTACCCGTGTCCTCGAATGATTCAAATGCTCAAAAATTTATGATTCGAATAATAGCGATTTTAAGCGTTTTAACGCTCTTTTCTTGTTCAAGTGAACGCTTGGCACAATACCACGTCAAAAAAGCGCTTAAACACGGCGCAAAATTGACACAAGACACCGACACGATTCGAATTGCAACCGTTGATTCGTTTCCCGTGATTAGTCACGATTCAATCGTTTGGGAAAAGTTTATCGCGTATCGCGATACCGTGATAAAATTTCAAAATGTTTATGTGCCGAAGACACGTTGGCAAACGCGAATCGAATACAAAGAACGCGTGAAGACGCTTCGAATCAAAGGAAAAACCGAATGGAAGACCGCTAAGGCGCAACAAGTTGTTAAATATAAGTTCCGTTGGTGGTGGGTTATTGTGGCGTTTTGTGTTGGGTTTTTGGTTCGTTACATTTTATCGCCTACTTTTATCGGTAGGATTAAACTATTATTTAAGCTATGGACGTAATAAAACACGGGCGAAACATCCAC
>Ga0315902_10004945_pt1 | contig 18963 bp, 20 predicted proteins | sample LakEriMetagenome_9_FD_203523 | JGI IMG/M metagenome (GOLD analysis project Ga0315902, IMG submission 203523) | Freshwater fungal communities from buoy surface, Lake Erie, Ohio, United States - Buoy 12 MA117 | ecosystem: Environmental > Aquatic > Freshwater > Lake > Lake biofilm | place: USA... | reverse complement strand
CTTCGAGGCTCGACTGGTCGCTATCTGTGTCGAGCGTGGTAACGGATTGGGTTTCGATCGTTCCATCCTGATCATAAGTGATTGCGCGGTCGCTCGTGCGGTGGTCCGCGACAACTGTCAGGTCCGCGCCATCGAGTTCCTTGCGCCATTGCGCTGTCAGGGATGAGACGTCACGCGCGTTGGACGAGATCTGACTAATATAGTCTCGCGAGGCAGAACTTGGCCGGACGCCGTAAAGCAGTTCGGCGGGTTGTGGTGTTGAATCCGGCAGGATCTTCAGTCCTGGGCCCACATCATCCTGTTGGAGCACGTTCAGGAGAAGGGATAGCTCGCCCCCTGCAAAATCCGCGACCATGCCAAGGCGTGCGGCCAGGGTTTCCTCGCCATCCAGACTGTCTGGCCCAGCTGCAAACTCGTTCCTCGCGAAGCCATCAAGCTTGCGGTACTGAACCGCCATACGCCCAGCGACGCCATCAGCGAGCGGCCCGGAGAGTATCGCGTCCGCCTGGACCCGACCAAAGTCACCAGCGGTAACTGAAACTTCGCCCTCGGGATCGGAGCTGGGCCTGCGCGAGATGATGTTCACTGCGCCGCCAGTAGCGTTACGTCCGTAGAGAGCGCCTTGAGGTCCGCGGAGCACTTCGATCCGTTCGACGTCAAGAAAAGCCACGCCCGTCGCTTCCTGGTCCGAGAGATAGACGCCGTCTGCGTACATTGCGACGCCTGGGTCGCCGCCCGGGCTGAAGAAGCTGTTGCCGACGCCGCGAATGAATACCTGTGAAATGCCGAAGTTTTCGCTGTAGGAAAGTGACGGCGTGAGGGCGGCAATGTCGGCAAGACCCTCGCCACCTATGGCCTTGATTGCATCCCCATCGAGCGCCGTGATCGCTTCGGGCGTGTCCATTATCGCGGTTTCGCGCCGTTGCGCGGTGACCACAATCACGTCGCTTCCCGAGGCGGTCTGGTCAGTCGCCGTGGTCGTCTGAGCGAAGCCTGGTGCCGAAAGCGCAAGCAGAGACGTGCCACTGACGGCGAGGCAGTACACAGCCCGCGAGATCCGCCAGCAAGCTGCCTGTGGAAATTTCTTCATGGGCACCCTCTCCTGTTTTTTGGAGGAGGGGATATCGACCGATGGCGTTCGCCAAGGACCGCCGCATTCATCCTGAGGCGGACTTATTCGCTCAGGACTCGGGCGCGGCGTCAGCAACGCCATCTGCGCCCGTCCAGCGATTGCGCGCCCGGCGAAGGCTCCGGCTGTCGGAATAGCCAACACTTTCTGCGATCATTTCGAGGCTGCCAGATGTTGCGCTCAAACGCTCAAAGTACTGCTGGCGATGCTCGTCGACGATGTCCCGGAAGCACGTTCCTTCCAGCGTCAGTTTTCTACGCAGGTGAGCGGGGCTCATGTTGAGCCGGATACAGACATCAGCCTGACGCGTGAAACCCGAAGATAACTCTCGCCTGACCCTGTCGGCGACTCGCATCGGCTGTCTCGGGCGCTCGCGGGTCTGGAAGTCGGAGACCAGACGCAGATACTGGAGAAATGTCTCTGCCTCCAGGGTGCGAATATCTACCGGCAGGAATGGCCTTGCGCACTGGTCCTGACCATATGCCAGGGTGAAGTATCGCGCGTCTCTTGTCACAGGGCATTGCAGCAAGCGCAAGGCTTCGATGCTCCGCGATGACGCGCGGGATGGCAGCTTCACGAGATCAGGTTGCAGTTCGTTTTTCGTCAGCCAGCGAAGGAGACAATGGAACACGAGCGCCCAGAGCGAGAGGTAGAGCGAGCAGGCCGGCTCCCTAAGGTCTCGCGAATGCAGCATCACGCTGCACTTGCCGCTGCTGCGGCGGATGCTGATGTCGAACGGTGCCTTGATCAGCTGTGAGGCCCGCGCCACCCTGTCCAGGCCCTCGCCAACTGTTTCGGCCTGGTGGAGGGTCGACGCCAGGAGTTCAAATGTCCCGACGGGCATTGTCGAGCTGGCGAGCCTGTGCCCCTCGTCTCCGGTCGCATGGATGTGACGATTGGATACAAGCCAAAGGTCCCGGTATCCGACAAATGTAGTGTCGTTTTCGTATTGAACGACCGGACCAAATAGTCTCTGCGCCTTCTGAGCGCCAAGCATCTCGCGAAGGTATGCGAGTGAGATTCCTTCGTCTCGAAGGGCAGGTGTCTGCACGGGAATTCATTTCCTGTGGCGCGATCAGTTTGCAAATGGGTACCCGGTCGATAGCCATTTTCAAGAACAGAGAATGACCTGCTCCAAGATTTCAGGACCATCAGTGGCACGCCCATGACGCATTGGGGCGACGTCCCGCCTGACGTGCAGGGAAGGGACGAACGGCAAGTCACGAGCGGCTCTGCCATTCGTACGATTGTGGGCGCCGAGGCTAACGCCCGGCCGAGCCAGTGGAGCTTGCCCGGAGCCGCCCAAGTAGCAGAGCTCTGACGTCGCTTTTCACTTGGTAACTCGCCACCAGAAGGTAGATGGTCAGGAACATCATGCCGCCAAAAAATGCGACGACGCCAAGTGCCAATCCGCCAGGAGAAAAATGGTGCCGCCAAGCGGTCCAGATCGCTGACAACGCCAGAAACCCTGCGAAGTCGAGATTGAACTGACCCGGCCAGGCCAATTCGGCCATGTCTCCGAAGAATACAGCAAGCAGATTCCAGCCATGGTTCGAGATCACGATGCCTGTATAGGCTGAAAGCGCTACGAACATCACGATGAGGAAGCCTCGAAAAAAGAACATTTGGTTGCCTCTGTGGGCGCGCTGCAATCGTCGCTCGGCGTGCGCTTGATGCAACAAGCTGAGCGGTCGTGTCCGCGAGCGTCAACTACCTTGGAGGTCATTCGTCGCTGATTTCAAACCGTCTGCAATTGGGCGAGGTCCCGCCTGATCAGTGGGGCAGAAGCGACCGGCTGTTCACGCGCGACCCTGCCATTGGTAACAATGCCGGACGGGCGTGAAGTTGGGGCCCATAGTTGCCGTTCGCCGATCTACTTTGCCTGATCCTTGCGCAACGCGACGCACACCTCGAAGTCGCGCTCCTCCGGCGTCTCGCACATGTCGGGCTGTGTCCTGGTGTCGAGCCAGTACTGGTAGATGCCCGTCTCGCGCATCAGCGGCAGGAAGCGCGCATCAGCACGCATCGGGCGCGCCACCGGGGCGAACATGTACCCCCCAGTTACCAGTAAGCCTTGGGGGTTCGACCGCTTGAGCTGCAGGCCGACTATCGTATAGGCGGCGTCCACCTGACCCAGCAGGTTCAACGTCCCGATGGCGAGTCTAGGGAGAATGTTCTCCGCCCGTACGCACCCCAGCAGGCGACTTGCCCCCGCCGCCCTGGCGGTCGCGTTCGTCGCGCGCGCGGCCCCGGCCACATCCTTCCAGCAGGCGACCGTTTCGACCGACGCGGCCGGCGGCGCGGCGGCCAGGATAGGCGCGATGTCCTCGCCATCGGCGATCGCCATTCCGGCGCGATTGGACCAGGCATTCACCGACGCCAACTTTCGGATGCCGGAATCAAGCACAGTCCGGGCTTCCAGCTTCTGGCCAGCATACCAGAGGGAGCGGCCATAGCTGCTCTGGACCGTAGCATCAAAGGGATAGGCGGCTGCGTCCGACCGGCCGAGCCGGGCGGCCTCGGCGTGTCTTCCCACCATGCGGAAAGCCAGCATCCGGGTGGTGGCGATGGAATCCATGCCCGAACGGTCGCCGCTTGCGTCAGCTTCCTGAAACGCCGCGGTCACAACGGCGACGAAGTCTGCAAGGGGACGATCACTGGCGATGTCGGACACCGCAAGCAAGACGCGCGCACTCTGACTTGTTGGCTTGAGCACCAGCATACGCTCTGCAGCGGCCCGCGCCTCCTGCAGCATCGCCGGTCTTTCGGCGTCGCTCGCACCGAGGCTCTGGTTGAACCAGCCCCTGGCAATGCGGCGCTGTATATCGAAGGAATTGGGCGCGATCTGCTCCGCGTCCCGCCAGAGCGCGACAAACTGCCGGTCAGAAGTATCGCTGAACTGGCAAGCCCGGGTGACGAGGGCGAGCGCGGAGGCATCCTCGCGCACCATGTCCGGCCGCAGGGAGATCAGGCATTGGAGAATTGTGCTGGCGCGGCTCGCCGCCAGCACCGGGAGCGACTCGCGCTCAGCAGCCCCGCCGGTCAGCGTCTCCTGCCAGAGGGTGGTGCGGCCACCGACATCGTCGAGGCGGATGTTCACGGTAATCTCGTCGCCGCTCGCGCGCACATCGCCGCCGAGGGCATAGCGCGCGCCGAGCGCTGCGGCCTTGTCCAGTTGCCCGGTCAGCGCGACGCCCTGCGTGTCGCCGCGCGCCGCCGACTCGATCTGCAGGACGCCCAGCGCCGCGAAGGTCTCCTCTGTCGCATTGGTTGCGATCTCCGAGACCAGGGGGTCGCTGCTCCCTGCTGTGAAGCCGAAGAAAGCCGTGCGCTGGTTGGCTGAGGTTGTTGTTTGGCCCGTCTGCGGGCCCATCGCGAACATGGCCACAGCGGCGATCAGTGCGACGCCGGCAGCGGCGAGACCGCCGATCATCAGCGTGCGTCGTGGGATGGGTTTGCGCGCAGTCGGCGCAGCCGGCGGCGTCACCGTTCCTGATGGCGTGATCAGGCTCGCGAGCGCTGAGCGCAGTTCGCTGAGCATCGCCTCATCGCCCGGCTTCCAGCGCGAGAAGTCCGTTACTTGGAACTGACGGAAGCCCAACGGAGGAGCGGTTCCGTCAAGCGAGATCGGCACCAGACGTCCGCTGTCCCGGCCTGCGCTGGCCTCGTCGGCGACCCAGTGCGAACCGACGGACGTCTTGGTCCAGACGACAAGCACGGCCTTGGCCGCCTTTAACTCGGCCTCGGTGGTGTCAAGGAAGCGAGCGCCGGTCGCAAGGTTCCTATCCCACCAGACGGAATAGCCAGCGCTGACAAGCGCTTCGGCCAGCGGCTCGACACGAGGCCGGTCGTCTCGCGAATAGGAGATGAAGATATCGGCCATGACGCCCCCGGCCTGATGGCCTCATCCTGACTAGCAGACACAACCTCGGATCGCCAATCCGGCCTGAAACCTAGAAGATTACCAATGACGCCTTATGGGCGACGTCCCGCCTGATCAGCAGGGCAGAAGCGACCGGCAATTCCCGAGCGACGCTGCCATTGGTAACATCAGCGGAATGGCGCGAAGTTGGGGCCCGCAATGGACACTCAGCCCGCCCAAACTATCGCGCACCGTTCACGCGCCGGGCTCCGTTGCCGCATACAGCTTGCGAACGATGGTGATGTCAGCGTCCAGTCTCGGACTGTTTGAGGCGGTGCGGCGCCAAAACAGTTCCGCCGGCGTCAGATCAAACCCCAACTGGCGCGCTGTCTCGATATGCCTGCGCGCTTCGGCATCACGTCCGAGCTGCACACAGAGAAGCGCTTTGTGGACTTGATTGCCACCATGTGTCGGATTTAGGCGGATGCACTCAACCAAGGCCGCGTCTGCTTCCGCCCAACGACCGAGCGCCTGCAGGGCCCTCGACTGCCACTCCTTTACCACCCACATCACGTGTGAGCCCGGCATCAGGCGCTCCGCTGTCTTGAGGTGCGACAGCCCCTCCTCGGGCCGGTTGAGCATCACGCAAGAAACGCCATGGTGAAGCTGCAGCACGCCACTTCCAGGCGCCTTGCGGACGGCGCGCCCGGTGTGGCGCTCACCTTCTTCCGGGTAGCCGACAAGGCAGAGCGCAAACCCAACGTAGCAGAGGACCGAGGCGTCGTCTGGCGCCAGGGCAAAGGCGCGTTCTGCGATGGCGCGGATGCGCTGGACCTCTGCTGAATCGTCAGGGATGGCGAGATAATGTCCGGCGAGTGCTAAGGCGAGCCAAGCATGTCCCAGTGCATAGTCCGGCGCGATGGCGACAGCGCGCCGGGCTTCCCTGATGGCGTCCGCATGCGTGGCGGCGTCCCACTTCCGATAGGCGGACATAGCTCGCACCGTCGCCTCCCAGGCAGTGAGGTCGCTCGGCTTCTTAAGCGCCCGCTCCATCTCAAGACTGTAGACCTGCGTGTCGAGGCTTGCTGCGATGTCCGTGACCAGCTCCTCCTGAAGTTCGGCAAGTTCGCTCAGAGGACGGTCGAACTTTGCAGTCCATATCGATGCGCCTGTCTCCGCTTCCAGCAACTGGGCGGTGACCCGCAGGTTGGCGCCGACACGCCGCACATTCCCCTCCAGCATATAACGCACGCCGAGCTGGCGCCCGAGCGCCGCGAGATCCGTAATCGCCGCGCGGCTGAGGTTCGCTGTGGCCAGCGAGCCCAGCACGCGGACATAGACGCCCTGGGTGAGGGCGGAAATCACATCCTCCACCATGCCTTCGGCGAACACCTCGTCCTCGGGCAGATGGGAGCGGTTGGTGAACGGTAAGACCGCCAGCGATGGCGCAGACCCGCTCTGTCCGGGCTTGAGGGTTTCCTGAACTGACAGCGCCGCTAGCACTGGCGCCGGGGCTTCCACCGCGGGCGCCGCGTCCTTCGCCACGAAGCGCCTGACACCGGCAACGAAGGCGAGCCACGCCTTGTCCGCCGCATCGCCCTGCCAGTGCGAAAGCTCTGCCGTCTGCGTCAGCTCGAACATGATGGGGCGTTCGCAGGCTTCGATCATGCAGGGAACGAGGGTCTTGTTGCGATCCGCGAGGGTGGCCTCGGCGCGGACCCAGCGGGAAGCGACTGACTTCTTCGACCACAGGACTACGACGGCTTTTGCCGTCCGCAGCGCCGCCTCTGTTACCTCGTCATAGGCCTCGCCGGGCGTCAGGCCGACATCCCACCAGACATCGAGACCCTGCGCCTTGAAAGCATCGGCGAACAGCTTTGCCCGCGCCTGATCCTCGCGGTTGTAGGAAAGGAAAATGTCCGGCACGCCCGACCCCGCTGGTGTGGCTTGCAGGGTTACATGACCCGCCCGGGAAGGTCGAATCTTGTCTCGGATTTCCGAAGATTACGAATGACGCTCTTTGGGCGATGAATTGCCGTTCGTAATCTTTGGTCTGTCCGGCAGGAATGCACCCGAAAACGTGAGTTCGTAATGTTGGCCCCGACTGTCCCGAGTCGGCTCCAATTCATCTTTTGGTACCGCTGGATGCACGAATGTGGCCCCGCAGAGTCTAGGCCATGGCTAGGCCGCTCTCTGCGCTTTCATCCGGGCAAGTCCATCGAGATGATTGGCCCACCAAATCATCATCGTGCGGCGCCCGGGCAGCCACTCGGCGGAGTTGTAAGCCGAGCGCACAGAGCCTTCTGCATGCGCCAGCTGCATTTCAATCCAGTCGCGATTGAACTGGTGCTCATTTAGAATGGTTGACGCGGTTGATCTAAAGCCGTGAACCGTGGCCCTCCCGTGATATCCGAGCCGATAGAGCGCGAATATCATTGTGTTCTCGGATATGACACCAGCTCCGCTTTGGCCGGGAAACAGGTAAGGCGACCAGCCGGATAACTTCCGCAGGTTAGCAAGAACGCGCACAGCCTGCGGAGCGAGTGGCACAAGGTGTGCGCGTCGCATTTTCATTCGTTCCGCAGGAATGCGCCAGAGCGGCTCGTGATCACCCAGGTCCTCAAACTCAGACCATTTTGCGAATCGAATCTCTGAGCTTCTGACGAATGTGAGCAATACTAGGCGTAGGGCTATCCGCGTGGTTACTTCGCCATCATAACAATCCAATCGAGCCAAGAATTCGGGCAGCTGATCGGCGCTAAGTGCAGATCTGTTTCGCACAGGGTTACGGGAAATCAGTGCGCCTCGAAGATCGGTCGTCGGGTCGCGTACGCATCGAGACGTGGCAACGCCGTATCTAAAGATCGCGCTAGCCATTTGCATGATCCTCCTCGCCATTTCCGGAGCGTCACGCCCTTCCACCTTGCGAAGAGCGTCCAGGACCTCCATGGGCTCAATGCTGGCCAAGGGCTTGAAGCCAAGTTCCGGGATTAGATCGTTGTCCAGACGCGCGCGCAGGCGATTGGCGTAGCTGGTGGCCCAGCCAGATTTCCGATGCTCGAACCATTCACTGGCTACCGCCTCGAACGTGTTGCAGCTCGCCATGCGTTGGCGCCGCTTCTCTATCTTTCGGTCGTGGGCAGGATCCCGACCAGCTTCGAGCGCGTCCTTTGCAGCTTCCCGCTGTCTTCGGGCCTCGCGTAACGAGATGTTGGGATAGGCGCCAAAGGCAAGGAGCTTTTGCTTTCCGCCGAAGCGATAGGCCATCCGCCAAAGTTTAGAGCCCGACGGGCCAACCTGAATGAAGAGTCCTGCGCCGTCACTGATCCTGATCGGCTTGCCGGCCGGCTTGAGTGCCCGCAGCTTCGCATCGGTTAGAGGCATGTTGGTATTCCATCGAATTGCGTTGGTATCGGAGGGGAATCGTACCAACGATTTTTCTGGGTACCCAAGCGCAACAGCGAGCGCTGGCGAAGACGACTCACCGTTTTCTTGGAGTTTCGAACTCACTCGGGTCGGCAGCGAATACTGGCGAAGGGAGGATGGTGGGCCCGGCAGGACTCGAACCTGCAACCAGACCGTTATGAGCGGCCGGCTCTAACCATTGAGCTACAGGCCCCACCGGGAAGGTCAGGGGTATTGCGCATTTTCGAGGGGAAGGAAACGCCCCTTGCCGCTTCTGTACGGCGTTCCGTTCGCCCGCTACATCTGCGTCATGGCGCGGGGGATATCGTGCAGATGGCGGTCCTGGGCGGCATAGTGCTTTGCCTGCTTCTTTTTGCCGGTATGCTGCTTCTTCTGGAAGTCGGCTTCAGGCTTGGCGTCCGGTTCGAGAAGGCGCGGGGCGGAGAGGCGGCCAGCATTTTCGACAGCGCAATCTTTGCGCTGTTGGGCCTGCTGCTGGGCTTCGCCTTCGCCGGCGCCGTAGATCGACTGGACAAGCGCCGCGACCTGATCGTGGCGGAGGCGAACGACATTTCCACCGCCTACCTGCGGATCGATACGCTCGCGCCGGAAGATCAGCCCGCCATCCGCGAACTGTTCCGGCAGTATCTTGAGGCGAGATTAAGGGTCTATCGCGTCATCGACGCCGAACAGGATCCCACGACCGCGTTCGCCTCGGCCGAAGCCCTCCAGGCCGAGATCTGGAGCGCCGCCGTCTCCGCGGTCGACAGGCCGAGCAGACAGTACACTGCCGAAATTGTCCTTCCGGCGATCAACGAGATGATCGACGTCACAACCGAACGGAAAGTCGTGCTCAGCACGCATATACCTGAGCTGGTGCTGGTGCTGGTGCTGCTCTTTGGCGTGTCGCTGTTCAGCGCCCTGCTGGCGGGAGCGGGAGTGTCGCGTCACGGCATACGCCACATCGTGCATGGGAGCATATTCGCGGCGGCGGTCACGCTGACGGTCTACACCATCCTCGATCTCGACAGCCCGCGCGGCGGACTGATCCGTCTCGACGCCGCCGACCGGGTGCTCGAACAATTGCGCAGCTCGATCGATCCGGGCTGACACGGCTGACAAGCAAAAGGGCCGGCGCGTGGCCAGCCCTTTCCAGCTTCAGGTCCGGTTCAGTCTAGACGACCGAGCGCCCCTGGATCGCCCGCACGATGAAAGCGATCACCGTCAGCACCAGGAAGATCACGAACAACACCTGCGCGATGGACGCGGATGCACCCGCAATGCCGCCAAAACCGAAGGCGGCGGCGATGACCGCCAGAACGAAGAATGTGAGCGCCCAACCAAGCATGTTTTGCTCCTGACTTATCCAGTCCGTTGCAGTGTTGAACGCAAACTGCGGCATGAGGTTCCTGTACGCAAAGGTATGGAACTTCGTTGCACAGGCGAGCGTTGACCCCACGATCGGCGGTTGTCGCCGAGGGACATGGAGAATCGATATGAAAGCCTCTTTTGCTGCACTGGCCTTCCTGCTCGCCGTCGCTGCGTCGGCCTGCAACACCGTCGAGGGTGTTGGTGAAGACGTGACGGCTGCCGGCCAGGCGGTCGACAACGCCGCTGAAGACGCCGCGAACTAGGCCATCCGCACCGCGACGCCGGATCATCGGGCCAGGGCTCGATCATCCGGCGCCGCTTGTGCATTATTGAACTCCGGACGCGTCCGTACGGCTGTAAACCATGCTGCGAACCTCGGGATTTATAGGATCACTCCTTCTTTCAGCTCTGTTCGCCGCTTCAGGCGCGGCGCAGACGGCGCCCCGGGAATCTGAAATTGCATCATGTCCGCGCGGCGGCCTGTCCGTTTACTATGCCCGCGGCGAAGCCAGCCCCTCCGAGCAGGCCTTGCTGCTCATCGCCCGCATTGGCGACGAAGCCTCCCGCTGCCAGCCGGCAGGCATTGACCTGGTCACCGAAATCGACAGCAATCGGGACGGCGAAGGCGCCATCCGTCTCGCGATGGCGCGACTGAACAATGTCGCTGAGACACTTGTTGCCGGCGGCTACCCGGTTGATCGCATCCGGCTCGCCGCCCAGGCGAGTGGGGAAAACGACATGCGCCCTCCCATGGGCGGCATCACCGTCTACTTCCGCCAGCCAGGCGCCGGGGCCGGCGATGCGTCGTCGCCCGCGCCTGCGCGCGTCATAACCCCCGCGCGCGACGCGATCTGATCTCCCCAAAAGCAAACGGCCCGCCGAGGCGGGCCGGCTGTCCAGTCGTAAGTGTCAGTCTGGGCTCAAGCCGCGGCGGGCCGCTCTTCATGGAAGAACAGAGCCTGGCCGATGGCGGCTTTCACCGTTTCCGGCTGGAAGGGCTTGGTGATCAGGAAGGCTGGCTCAGGCTTCTCGCCCGTGAGCAGGCGCTCCGGGAAGGCAGTGATGAAGATCACGGGCACGCTGGCGCCACGCAGGATGTCATTCACGGCATCGATGCCGGAGGATCCGTCAGCAAGCTGGATATCGGCCAGCACCAGGCCCGGACGGTTCTGCCGGAAGGCGGCGACAGCTTCCGAACGCGTCGTCGCAACCGCCGTAACCCGGTGGCCAAGGTCCAGGACAAGCGCCTCGATGTCGGCCGCAATGACCGGCTCGTCCTCGATGATCAGCACGTCCGTCGCAAGCTCGTTCTCGATGTCCGACTGCGCGCGGGCGATCAGCTCACGCACATTCTCGGGCGATTCATTGAGGATCTGGGACGCCTCGTCGATCGTGAAGCCCTCAAGAGCTGTCAGGAGGAAGGCCTGGCGATGCTGTGGCGGGATGCGAAGGACGCGATCGGCAATACTGGACACGGTGTCCGGCGCCGTCTCCAGTCTGGCGCCCGTCTGGCCCCAGATCAGCTGGAAAAGCCGGTAGAGCGCCACGCGGGGCGGCATGTTGTCGAGTTCATGCGTGCCGGAAGCCAACGCCTGCAGCGCGGCTTTCACATAGGAATCGCCGCTTTTCTGCGTGCCCGTAAGGGCGCGGGCATAACGGCGAAGAAAAGGTAGATGAGGTCCGAGTTGCTGAACCAGGCTCATGAATTCTCCCACACGCCATCAAGAACAGATGTTCGAGGCAACTAAACGCCTTCTTCCCGTTTCGGTTCCCGAATTATCTGAAAATCACGGAACCATCATTTCGGGTCGGCGTTATTGGCCCAACGCGGGTACCAAGCAGTACGTAGATTGGGCGGGAAAAGCGCCATGGCAACAGAGATATCGGGGGACGGATCCGGTTCGCCGCCCGACTCCATCACGTCAATCCAGCTGAAGAAGAGCGCCGTGGACAAGTCCAAAGCAAAAGACGGGTCGGGTTCGCGACCAGCTGAATCCGGGAAGATTGAACAGGGCAGGTCCATGGGAAAAGACGTTTCTGGCGGAGATTCCGGTACACGGCCGGTCGACTCAAGAGTTGCGCGCCGTCGCCAGGACCCGTTGGGCCGGCGGCTGCGCCAGATGTACGACGAGGTCGTCAGCGAAGAAGTGCCTGAGGACTTCCTGTCCTTCCTGGAGCAGGCGGACGAACGATTGACCAGCATCGGGGGCGATGACGGTGCGGGCTCGAGTGATCCCGCCAAAAAGTCAAAACCCTGAGGCGGTCCAATATGGTGGAATCCAATGAGATGGCCCGGCCGGCTCCTCGCAAGCAGAGCTCGGGCAGCGATGGCGAGATTGCAGCCTCGAACGAGAAGGGCTTCCGCGACCAGCTGGTCGGCGTGATCCCGCACCTGCGCGCGTTTGCCCGCAGCCTTTGCAAGGACCCGACGCAGGCCGACGACCTCGCACAGGAGGCGCTCGCCAAGGCATGGAAGGCGCGCGGCTCGTTCGAGCCGGGCACCAGCCTCAAGGCGTGGACCTTCATGATCCTGCGCAACCAGTTCTATTCCGAAAAGCGGCGCAGCTGGCGCAGCACGCCACTCGATGCGGAAGTTGCCGAGAACACGCTGGTGGCGAGCGAAAATCCCACCGCGCCGATGGAGCTGCTTGACCTCAGGGCGGCCCTCAACAAGTTGCCTGACGACCAGAAAGAGGCGCTCATTCTTGTCGGCGCCGGCGGCATGGCCTACGAAGAAGCCGCTCAGGTCTGTCAGTGTGCGGTGGGTACGATCAAGAGCCGTGTCAGTCGCGCACGCCGTGCGCTGGAAGTCATCCTGAACGAGACAAACTCGCGGGTACCATCGGAACACGAAATCGGCGCGGACATGGCGTTCGACGATATTCTCGGACAGGCGGCCGCGCTTGCGGGAGGAGGGGTAAGGGCACGGGGTGACGATTGATGAAAGACCGCCGTTTCGCCGGCTGTCGTTACGTGTCCTCCTGCTTCTGATGTTTGCTGTGGCGCTTTCCCCGGTCCTTGTGATCGGCGGCATACGCTGGTCAGGCGATATCGAACGAGAGGCGCAATACCGCCGCGAAAGCATGACGCTCGTAGCGCAGGTCGCCGCGGGCCGAGCACAGCGCGCGCTTGCGTCAGCTCCCAGCGCCCTGGACCTCATCGCCGCGACCGTCGAAGGCGATCCGTGCGACGCGCAGCTCAAGCGTGTCGTCGATGCGCTGCCGTACTTCGATGCATTCGGCGTTATCGACGCCAATGGGACGATCGTCTGCTCCACGCTCGAAGGCGCCGCAGGAATCAGCGTCGCCGAGCGCCCTTGGTTCATCGACCTCCGCGAAACAGGCGCCGCGTTTGTTCAGTCTTCGCCTTTGATCGCGCTGGTCGGGAAGGAAATGACAATCGCTTCCGCCGCAAGGCGAGAGACTGCCGACGGCGCCTTTGCGGGCGCCCTTGTGCTCGGCACGCAGGTCAACACGCTCGTCGCCCAGCTCGATCACTCGAACCTGCCCCCTGCCTACGAGGTCGCGCTCGTCGATGTGGATGGCCGGGTGTTCGGCAGCGCACACTGGGATCGGATGGACCCCGCCGTGATGACCCAGCGGGCGGCGGACGAAACAGGCGCATTTCCGGCGCGATCGCAGTCCGGCAAAAATCGGGAAGCGGTCATCATACCTCTGGCGGGCAACGCTTTCTACGCGATGGTCTCTGCGCCGCCGCCGCCGCCGCTGAGCTTCGACAACGTCAATGCGTTCGGAAACTTTGCGCTGCCCTTGCTCGCCTGGCTCCTCGCCCTGGTCACGGCATGGCTCGCGATGGACCGTCTCGTGCTGCGCTGGCTCGACTATCTCGGCCGCATCGCCACCCTTTACGCCAGCGGCAAGCTCACTGTTCAGCCTCTGCGCGCCAAGCAGCAGGCGCCGTTCGAGATCAACGCCCTGGCCGATACGCTCGAGGAAATGGCCGTCCGCATCCACGACCGGACCAACCTGATGGAAAACGCCTTGCAGGCCCGCGACGCCGCGATGAAGGAAATCCACCATCGCGTGAAGAACAACCTGCAGATCATCAACAGCCTGCTCAGCCTGCAGGGCCGGAAGCTCAAGGACAAGGCGGCGATTGCGGTGCTGGATGACGCGCGTGCTCGCATAAATGCGCTCTCCCTGATCCATCGCTCGCTCTACGAGCACAACGACATCACCACGGTACAGACCAAGTCCTTCCTGACCGACCTTGTCAGCCATCTCGACCAGGCGCTGGGCGCCGAGGACCGCGGCATCAGGATCGAAAGCGCCATCGAGGAAGACCGCCTTGATGCGGATATGGCCGTGCCCCTCGCGCTGTTTACAGCAGAGGCCGTGACAAACTCGGTGAAACACGCCTTCCCGGCAAATGCCCGCGGCGATGTACCCGTTTCGAAGGCGTGGCGCGTGTGCGTCAGCTACAATGTCCTCGGCAATGAGGCGATTCTCGCCGTCGAGGACAATGGCGTCGATTCCGGACAGCGGACGCTTGAAAAATCCACCGGCATCGGTGGCACCTTGATGACGGCGTTCGCCAAACAGGTTCGCGGCAAGCTGGAGGAGCGCGCGCTGACGGAAGGCGGTCGCGTCATCCTGATCCGTATGCCGCGCCTTCCCGCGCCAATTCTGCCGATCGATGCCGAAGCCACGCCAGTTGGCGCTGCCTGAAGCCCTCAACGCAAAACAGCCCGGCGGGGCCGGGCTGCCTGTCTCCTGTATCGAGTCAGCTGGTCTTAAAGACCCCGTCGCGTGGCGCCCATCACGAGTGAGACGACGAATAGCACAAGGAAGATAAAGAACAGGATTTGAGCGATACCCGCCGCTGAGGCCGCGATGCCGCCGAAACCGAAAACAGCCGCGATGACAGCGACCACGAGAAAAACGAGTGTCCAACTAAGCATGAAAACTTCCTCCTGCCCATCAACGTGTCGCCTGGGTCGGGGTTCCATCGCTCACCGGTGCGGCTCCGATCGAGGAGTCATAGTTGCGGCGCACGGTCAGCCCCGCCAGCTCGATCGACACCACGTCCTGCGTAAGTCTCCCGTTCTCCATCTGCAGCACGCAGAAGCTCGGCGGCGTTCCGCGCAGGCGTGTCGAGAGCGTGCCTGATCCCATCTGCACCATCGGCCGCCGCACATTGGTGATCGCGTGGGCAAACGCGTCGTGGATATGCCCCGTGAGAATCGCGTCGACATGCGCCTTTGCGCACAGCCTCAGCGCCTCGCCGCCTCGCTTGGTCGCCACCGAGACCTGCGACATGCCAGGCTCATCCAGCGGGTGATGGCAGACCAGCAATCGCCAGGCGTCCTCTGGCCCGCCTGCCAGCAGCGCGAGCCCCGCCTCCAGATCCTCGAGGTCGATCACGCCATCCGCCCAGTTCAACCTGCCTTGGACGCCGCGCGCGCTGTTAATCGCGACAATGCGCACCGCGCCGTCTCGCAGCTCGATCAGCCTGTCGACGCCGTCCATGCCTTCCATGTATTTCTCATACCGCGCGAACGGCTTGAGCACCCGCGCCGTCATGTTGATCAGCGGCGTGTCGTGGTTGCCCGGCGCTGCGATCACCGGAAAATGCAGCCCCAGCAGCCAATCGCGCGCCGCCTCGAACTCGCTGCGCCGGCCCTTCTGGGTGATGTCGCCGGCAAAGATGACGGCGTCCGGCTTCACGCGGCTCATGAAGCCGGCCACTTGCTCGAGCGCCCCGCGATCCTCTCGCCCGAAATGCACATCGGAAATGTGTATCAGCTTGATCGCGTCCGGGTTCATTCAGAGGCCGCCAGGCATCGCGATGCGTTTTCGACAAAGATCACATGAAGCTGCGGGGCGGAAGGCATGTGCTCTCCATCTGCGATGACGGGGATATCTCCCCCGCCTTCCTCGCCGATGTCCAGTGATGTCGCAGGCGCCACCTCGACCCCCGGCGCATTCCGCCAGTCCGTGAAGAACGACGTCCAGACCACATTCATCGCCCCGGTGGTCGTTGGATTGGCCAGCGACGCGACCTCCATCCCCTTACCCGCCTTGGTCAGGGAGCCGATGATCGCGCCCACAAAGCTGGATGTCGGCAAAGCCGTATCGCCGAAGGAATAGCCGTCGCCATACGTGGCCCTGAGATGCATCGTTTTCAGCACTTCGATCGCCGCGCCGGTTTGCTGCGCCGCCTTGGCAAGGTCTCCGCGGCGAATGCTCTCGCGCGCCTCGGCAAAGTGCGCCGGCGCTCCAGCCATCATCGCGCAATAGAAGCGTTCGCCATTTACTTCACCGGCCGAAAGCATCTTGAGCTTCGGGCCCTTCAGCACGTCACGCAGCACAGCGTCCCAGGCCTTTTCGCCATGAATGGAGCGCGGCAGCAGGTTCATCGTGCCGCCCGGCAGGATCAACAGGTTCGGCGTGATCGGCCCCACGATCGACAGGGCGGAGCGGATCGTCCCATCGCCGCCCCAGACCACGAACAGGTCCGGCGCCATGTCGGCCAGTTCCTTCAGCTGTTTCTCGCAGTGTTCCGGATCCGTCTCGATCAGGTCAGCGCCATTGATGCCCGCCTCCCGCAGGACAGACACCAGCCTGTTCCGCGCATCAGCAGGTACCGAGCCCGACTTCGGGTTGAACAGAACGATGGATTTCATGGGTGCGCAGACTTTCCGGCCAGAACGCTGGAACGCGCCTGCGAGAGATTTGTTCTGCACCGGATAGATGAAATAGCTCAGATCGCCGACGCAACGTTGAAAGCCGCGATCAGTATCATCCACCCGCTTAGACCAAAGCAGACAACCAAGGCGGCCAGGCCATTCCTGCTGGCGTACTCATGGTCCAGGTCGTCGACGATCTTGTCTTCTTCGTGGGTTCGCATTTTCGTCCATCACTCGACTTACGAAAACGCAACGCGCGTGGAAACCGGTCAGTTCCGACACTCTGACAGCCGGATGTGAAAGGAGCGCCGCCATCGGCAGCGCTCCATCCATGTCGAGGCGGATGTACCGCTTACCCGCGATAATCGCCGTTGGCCCAGTGAGTCCGTCCGGACCGGCGGTCCACGTAGTAGTAGCGGTGCGCATTTCCATCATAGACGAGGGCTTCGCCATTCGGGCCATAACCTGCGCCATCCGGAGTGTTGCGGTCGCTTGAGGCGCCCGCCACGCCGCCAGCAATGGCGCCAGTCGCTGCGCCGATGGCTGCGCCCTGTCCAGCGTCACCCGAGCCTGTGTTGTTGCCGATTACGGCGCCTGCGGCCGCGCCGAGCAGACCGCCCGTGACCGCGCCGTGCTCAGTGTTGCCGGACTGGGTGCACGCCGCGGCTGCAATCAGGCCAAGCGCGCTGACAGACGCGATCGCAAACATCTTCATGGGTCGTCTCCTGGGGGCTGAGTCTGTGAGTGTGTTTCTGCGAACGTCTCGTCGACGCTACAGTTCCTTCTTGCGCTGCGGGCTGCGCAGCGCGCCGGCGACACCGCCAGCGATCACCCCGACAATGCTCGTCTGCATGATAAGCGAGAGCGACACCGTGGGTGTCGCCGCCGCCGCCACCAGACCGGCGCCAGCACCCAGCAGCCCGCCAATGGCCATTCCGGCCGCAACTGGCCGCCGGGCGCCGCCATGCTGTGTCGCGCGCGGCAGCATCTCTATGCTTTTCAGCTGGAGCAGCGCCCGCGAGACTCCGCTCAGGTCGCCTTGCTCACCACCAGACATGTTTTCCGCGGTGCTTTCAGCAAGCTGCTGGGCGTCAAGCTTCCAGCTCTCGAGAATACGGAGACGGTCCTTGTACTTCAGGCCCGGATGACTCAGCACCTCATGGGGATTGTCGAAGTGCCGTGTCGGCTGCATGACCATCTGATCGACATGCTTGTCCATTGCGCTTCTCCTCGCACACGTTTGTCAGCCAACAACGGCGGCCTCGTATGCGCAGTTCCGGAAAACACGCAGCAGAAAACGTGCGGCCGGAGGGAACCTCCGGCCGCCATCAGAAATCCGAGATGACTTGATGCTCAGCTAGGCCCATCCGTCGGCAGACTCGCATAGGCGATACCGCCATCCACCGCGATGGAATCGCCTACGACATAGTCGCCGGCCTTCGACGCGAGAAAGATCGCCGTTCCAGCCATGTCCTCATCGCGTCCGATGCGCCGCATCGGCGTGCGCTTTGCAACCATGTCTTCATGATCGCGCGCCGCCTTGTTCATCTCCGACGCAAAAGGTCCCGGAGCGATCGCCGTGACGATGATATTGTCCTGCACCAGCCGCGCCGCCATCCGCTTGGTCAGGTAAAGCAGGGAGGATTTCGACGCGTGGTAGGAATACGTGTCCCACGGGTTCAGGCGGATGCCGTCGATCGAGCAGATGTTGATCACCTTCGCCGGGCGCTCCGGGCTTGCCGCTTTCTTCAGCGCCGCATGCAGCGCCTGCGTAAGAAAGAAGGGCGACTTCACGTTGAGGTCCATCACCTTGTCCCAGCCATGCTCGGGAAACTCCTCGAACGCCGCGCCCCACGCCGCGCCCGCGTTGTTGACGAGAATGTCGAGCTTGCCCTCGCGCCTGTAGATCTCCTCGGCCAGCATCTTGCCGCCCGCCACCGTGGAGATGTCCTGCGGCAGCGAGATGCACTCCGCATGCCCCAGCGCCGTCAGCTCCGCCGCCGTCGCATCACATGCATCCGCCTTGCGCGCCGAGATGTAGGTCTTGGCGCCACTCTCCACGAAGCCCTGAGCAATCATCTTCCCGATGCCCCGCGAACCGCCGGTAACAAGCGCCACGCGCCCCTTCAGCGAAAACAGGTTGTCGATCATCATGCGCGCGTCTCCCGATGCGTTTCTTGTTGCCGGGCAGGGTAGCGACGTCAGCGCGAAAGGCCAGAGCCGGAAGCCCGCCCTCGTCCTTCGAGACGATCGCACTGAGAGGGTACCGGCGCGTCTGGCAGCGTACCCGCGATCCCTCAGGATGAGGGCCCTCTCAACATACGCACTCTCAGAGATGCCTCACCCTCAGAGATCGCGGGCACACCTTATCAACGGCGGCAGTCCATCATGGCGATCGCCTCGATGGACGAGGCCGTGCTCAGGATGCCAGGTTACCCCATCAAATGTGCCGCCAGCGCCGCATACGCAGGCAACGACACCTTGTCCAAAACCGAGTTCCCGTTCGCCGCCACCGGATGAGACGCAAGCCGCGCGATCACCAGCTCG
>Ga0315902_10004943_pt1 | contig 18969 bp, 17 predicted proteins | sample LakEriMetagenome_9_FD_203523 | JGI IMG/M metagenome (GOLD analysis project Ga0315902, IMG submission 203523) | Freshwater fungal communities from buoy surface, Lake Erie, Ohio, United States - Buoy 12 MA117 | ecosystem: Environmental > Aquatic > Freshwater > Lake > Lake biofilm | place: USA... | reverse complement strand
GTTCCCACTCTTCCGGTTTCACCGGTTGAGTAAGGAGGGAAGTTGTAGTTGTGCATGTAGCGCTTGGTCTTCACAGGTGACAGTGAGTCGATCTGCTGCTCCATCTTCAACATGTTCAAGGTGGTAACTCCAAGAATCTGAGTCTCACCACGCTGGAAAATAGCAGAGCCGTGAACTCTAGGAATTACTGCAACTTCTGCATCTAGCTTTCTGATGTCGCGAAGTCCTCGTCCGTCAATACGGATTCCCTCTTCCAAAACGCGCTTTCTCATAACCTTCTTGGTCACAGACTTGTAAGCAGCGCTAAACATGTTCATTTCTTCTTCAGAAACAGAGGCAGCTAGCTTTTCTTTCACAGCTGCCTTGTAGGTGTCGTCTTGATCTTGGCGTGACTGCTTGTCTGCAACCTGGTAAATCTTGGCTAGCTCTGCTTCGGTTTCTTTCTCAACCAATGCGTAGAACTCATCGGTGTAAGGCAAGAACACTGGGTAGTCGGCACTCTCGCGAGATGCCACCTTGGCTAGCTCCTGCTGAGCCTTGATTAGCTGCATGATGAATGGCTTCGAAGCAAGGAGGCCCTCAGATACAACTTCCTCACTTGGAGCAGTTGCACCTTCAGACTTGATTAGATTCCAGGCATTTTCTGAAGCCTCGGCTTCAACCATCATGATTGCGATGTCCTCTTTACCGTCTTCGATGATCTGACGCCCAGCAACAACCATGTTGAATACTGCGCGGTCTAGCTGAGAGTGCTTCGGGAATGCAACCCACTGGCCATCGATAAGTGCTACTCGCACTCCACCAATTGGACCAGAAAAAGGCAATCCAGCAATCTGGGTTGACATAGAAGCTGCGTTGATAGCCAATACGTCGTAAAGCTCGTCTGGCTCGATGGACATTACTGTCACAACAACCTGAATTTCGTTTCTTAGACCATCAACAAACGATGGGCGAAGTGGGCGGTCGATTAGTCGACATGCCAAAATAGCCTCGGTTGATGGGCGTCCCTCACGACGGAAGAATGAACCCGGGATCCGTCCCGCGGCATACATTCTTTCCTCAACGTCGATAGTTAGTGGGAAGAAGTCGAACTGATCCTTTGGCTGCTTGCTTGCGCTAGTTGCCGAAAAGAGCATTGTTTCGCCGTCTAGGTAGATGGCTGCTGAACCTTGCGCCTGTTGCGCCAGTCTTCCAGCTTCAAAGCGAATGGTTCGCTTTCCGTACTTGCCGTTGTCAATTACTGCTTCGGCTGATTTAATTTCTGGACCTTCCATGGTCCCTCCTCTTTGTTCTTGTAATGCGCACTGATTTCACCCAACTGTTGGGTAAATGCGCATAGCGAGAATGAGGCGAGAGATTTTTTGCTTATCAAGACTTGAAAAGCATGCCTGATCGTCAGTAGAAAAACTTGGGGTTCCCCAAGATCCACCACCGAGGACCAGCAAACCTATCCTCATCGCTCCCTATGAGCCTAACAGGGCAGGGCAAAATTGCCTAGGAATCTAGGTCAATAACAGGATTTTGCTAGTTAGCGGCGGATACCTAGGCGCTCAATTAGAGCACGGTAGCGACCGATGTCAACCTTCTGCAAGTAACCAAGCAATCTACGACGCTGACCTACTAGCAGTAGCAATCCACGACGAGAGTGGTGGTCATGCTTGTGCTCTTTTAGGTGCTCGGTTAGATCCTTGACGCGCTGGGTCAATACAGCAATCTGAACTTCAGGTGAACCGGTGTCACCTGGGTGAGTTGCATACTGCTGAATAATGTCGTTTTTTACTTTTGCATCTAGTGACATGGTGTCTTCCTTCTATTCGCTGCGCGGCGCAAAAAACATTGCGTTATTTGCTCTATCTATCCGCGGCCGATACACGGCAACCCCAAAAGCTTACTCTAGGAAGCCGCTCGGACGCCAGCCCAAGAATCTACTCTGCGTAGCGGTTGCCATCTTCCTTGGATTTACTGCGCTTCAGGCACAAAACCAACAGAAAAACTTGCACAGCAAACGCCAGCAAGAGTGCTGGAACGAAGTAGGAAATCAAGGTAACTAAAGTCTCAATGTCTGGGGTAACAACGTTTTCAAGATAGCTGATAACTCCAACCACGCCATAGACAAAAGGCACAATTGGTAACAATAGGGACCACAGCCACTTACCCGACCAACCGGCGTCTCGAATTCGTCTTGAAGTTATCGCAAGGGATGGAATCAGTATGACAATTGCGAAGATGTTTGAAAATGGTGTTGGCTGATTTAGCGCTACCAGGACATCATCGGTTTCAACTGGGGGCCAAATAACCGAATCAATGGTGCCCAATACTAGGGCCATCAAAACACTAAATAGAACGAAGTACCAATACTGCGCCCTGGTGCTCACACCACGAAACTGTGCGAAGTTCACGAACGCCGACTTGACGGCTCCAGCAAAAGTTACTTTCATTTCACTCCTAACTGTTGTCTTACTATATCTAAATCTATATTAATCTGGGCAACAAGTGAGTCAACCCCATCAAATTTTTCAACGGGTCTAACAAAATCAATAAACTCCAAAGTCACCACCTTGTCGTAGAGATCTAGATCAGTTTCGTCCAAGACGTGCGATTCCACAAGCCTCGGTACCGCTTGAAAGGTCTCGTTAATGCCCACCGAGTGGGCTGCCGGGTACCTGATGCCTTCAGAAATAAGCCATCCGGAGTACACACCATCTAGTGGAAGATAACCCTCTGCCTCACGGGACAAGTTGGCAGTTGGGAAGCCGATTTTTCTGCCAATTTTCAAGCCGTGCTCAACAATTCCAACTGCTACATGCGCTCTTCCAAGCAGCTTGGCTACAGCGGAAACTTTGCCCTCATCCAACAGGTTTCTTACTCTGGTAGTCGAGACGGTCTCCCCATCGATTTCAATTGGCTTCACTTCCGAAACACTGAAGCCATAATGCTGCCCCAGCTCTCTCAAGGTCCGAGTGTCTCCCGAACCCTGATTGCCGAATCTAAAACCCTGGCCGACTATAACCACCTGAGCGTGCAAGGTATCAATCAGGATTTCCTTCACAAACTGCTCAGGAGTTTTGCTAGCAAGTGCCTGATTAAACTCCAGCTCAACTAAAACCGCCGCCCCGAGAGATTCAATTAGCGAGTGCTTTTGGGTCTTACCGATGATGGGCAACTTTGCCCGATCTGGGCGAAGCAGATGATCTGGATGCTTATCAAAAGTTACTACCGTTGGCACCAGGGATGCGTCATTGGCAGCTTTGATCAAGTTTGAAAACAGCGATTGATGGCCCAAATGAAGACAGTCAAACTTGCCAATGGTTACGGCTGTTTTTCCGATATCGGATGGAACATCTGAAAGAACTGAATAAGTCTGCAAGCTAGTTGCCTCGTCTTGCTTTTCGAATCCAAATCAAACCAAGAATCGGAAGAAACAGAGGCAAATAGCCATAGCCGGAACCAAAGCCTGACCAAACGCTGGCGTGATCAAAAAGTTCTGGAGCAACAAAAGAAAGTGTTCCAACGCTTAGTACGCCAACTAGTTCAAAGATTACAGATATCACTGCAATCTTTTGCCAGGTCGTTCCAGACCTAGCCAACGAAACTGTTGCGAGAATGTAAACTAGGGCACTGAGCAGTGAAAGCGAATAGGCCAGTGGCGCTTCTTCAAATTTTGTAATCACCTGAAAGCTAGCCCGAGCGGTCGAGGAAACAGCAAATACTGCATAAACCAAAATGAGCAGTCTGCCAACGCCAAGCGATCTCGAGGACTTAGTCAATCTAGAAGCCTTACTCTTTCTTTTTTTAGTAACTGCCGGTCCAGATTTGGTGCATGCGAACTAACATCACGGCAACAGTCAAAGCGGCAACACCCAAAATCATCGTTGACCAGCGGTTTCTTTCGACCAAACCCCAGAAGCCTGCTCCGATAGGAACCATGATTGCTACTAGTAGATAGGCGAAGTACTCGACGGTATCAAGAGCCGCACTGGCTCCACCGGACACTACAAAAATCGAAACAATAAGCTGGCCGATAAGCCCGAGCAAAACAACAGCTAGCGAACCAATGCTCCACAGGCTCGGCAACTTCTTCATGGCGCCAAGAGTTACAGAAAAAATCCCTGCAGCCACGGCAAACCATAGCTGCGCTAGATAGAACCACTCAATCATTTTTTACTCCTTGGAAGACCACAACTGATTTTAAGTCAGTTTTCACACTCTCCAGGACAGCAACTAGTTTTCCCGACGCTGAAAGCCCTGCGGCTAGGCCGGCAACCTCTGACTTGCCTGAGATTCGCTTGCCATGAATCAAATCGGTAACTTCTGATTCCGATAGCTCAATAACTGGAAAGAGTTGCCTGGCAGCAGTAGCTAACTCTGTTAGCCGTAATTCACCCAGCTCCTCAATCGAGTTGGCCTCGGTTACGTCGAAATGTCCAACTTTGGTTCTGCGAAGGGCGGTGATGTGGCCGCCAACACCCAAAAGGTTCCCTAGATCCCGAGCCAAGGCTCGGATGTAAGTTCCAGAAGAGCACTCAACTCGAACTTTTACATCCATAAATCCAGAAACTCTCGTCACTGAAAGCATTTCGAAACTGAAGATTTTCACCTCACGAGCTTTGAGCTCGACCTCTTCACCTGCTCGAACTAGGTCATACGCTCTCTTGCCAGCTACCTTTATGGAACTGACCGAAGATGGGGTTTGCATGATGATACCCGTAAGCTTGGCAATCTCGCGCGCGATATCCTCATCGCTCAGTTCTGCAATTTCATCTGGGCTGGCAGTGGAGATTATTGCCGATTCGGAATCATCGGAAATCGTTTGCTGTCCCAGGCGAATCACGGCTTCATAAGTTTTATCTGCACCGACCAAAAAGGTGAGTAGTTTGGTGCCGGATTCAATACCAAGAACCAAGAGCCCCGTTGCTAGAGGATCAAGGGTTCCAGCATGGCCGACTTTTTTGGTCCCAACCACCTTGCGCACTTTGGCAACAACATCGTGACTGGTCCAGCCAGTTGGTTTATCAATCAAAACCAAACCTGGAGTAACCAAGATTAGTCCTGATCTTCTTGGGTCTTTGGTTCCTTGTAAGGGTTTAGCTCCCCCGCATAGTTAGCCGATGCTGCAATCTTGGCAACTTGAGCATCTCTGGCTCTAGCTTCTGCCAGTAAATCGTTTAGGTGAGCTGCGTTTTCAGGAAGTTCATCGGCAATGAATTCGAGAGTCGGTGTCAGGCGAATAGAAAGGTTATGTCCAACATCGCCTCGAATACGACCGGTGTTTCTTTTGATGATCTCGTTTGATCTGGCACGGTCCTCTTCGGAGCCGTACACGGTGTAAAAGATCTGTGCGTGCTGCAAATCAGGAGTCACCTTCACCTCAGTGAGTGTGACAAAACCCAAATCTGGGTCCTTAACGGTTCTCTCCAAAGACTCTGCCACCAAAACCTTGATACGTTCGGCGAGCTTGCGAGCGCGAGCTACATCGACCATTTCTAGACCCTAGGCTTCTCGCGCATCTCGAAGGTTTCAATTATGTCTTCGAGTTGCAAGTCGTTGAATCCAGCAAGACCTATTCCACACTCGAAGTCGGTCTTGACTTCGCTAGCATCGTCCTTGAATCTCTTGAGCGATTCGACCTTGACGTTGTCAATAATGACCTCGCCACCTCGAAGCACCCTGGCCAATGCGTTTCTCTTAATTGATCCAGATCGAACAATAGATCCAGCGATTGTTCCCACCTTGGAAGACTTGAATAGTTCGCGAACCTCAGCTGTTCCAAGCTGAACCTCTTCGTATTCAGGCTTGAGCATGCCCTTTAGGGACTTCTCAATGTCTTCAAGAGCTGCATAGATTACCGAGTAGAAACGGATGTCAACACCCTCACGGTCGGCTCTTTCCTTCGCCTTGTTATCGGGGCGAACGTTAAATCCGATGATGATTGCATTATCAACAGTTGCTAGGTTCACGTCAGACTCGGTTACCGCACCGACACCGCGGTGGATAATGCGAAGCTGAACGGAATCGTCGATCTCGATCTTGAGTAGCGAGTCTTCAAGCGCTTCAACGGCACCGGAAACATCTCCCTTGATTACCAAGTTGAGCGATTCAACCTTGCCGTCTTCGAGAGCCTTGCTGAAGTCTTCTAGGCTGACGCGCTTTCTTGTCTTGGCAAGCAGTGCATTTCGATCGGCTGCCTCACGCTTTTCAGCAATTTGTCTAGCCTGGCGCTCATCCTCGGTAACAACAAAGGTGTCTCCGGCGCGAGGAACGCTCTGAAGCCCCAGTACCTGAACAGGTCTCGAGGGTGTTGCTTGCTCTACTGCGTCGCCATCTTCGTTGAACATCGCACGCACTCTTCCGTGAGCGCTACCGGCAACAATAGAGTCACCGACGCTCAATGTTCCAGACTGAATCAATACTGTTGCAACCGCTCCGCGTCCCTTGTCTAGGTTTGCTTCGATAGCAACACCGCGAGCGTCCTTGTTTGGGTTCGCGCGCATATCAAGTGCTGCGTCAGCAGTAAGGAGCACTGCGTCCAATAGCTCAGTGATTCCCTGCTTCTTCAAAGCAGATACCGGCACAAACATGACGTCACCGCCATACTCTTCAGCAACCAAGTTGAACTCGGTTAGCTGCTGCTTGACCTTGTCTGGGTTTGCACCTTCTTTATCAATTTTGTTTACGGCAACCACAATTGGCACCCCTGCCGACTGGGCGTGGTTTAGTGCCTCAATGGTTTGTGGCATAACGCCGTCGTCAGCTGCAACAACCAAGATTGCGATGTCCGTTACCTGAGCACCACGGGCTCGCATAGCTGTGAAAGCCTCGTGACCTGGGGTATCAATAAAGGTAATGGCTCGATCTATGCCCTCGTGAGTGGTGTGCACCTGGTAGGCACCGATATGCTGAGTGATTCCACCAGCCTCACCCGCTTGAACGTTGGCATTGCGAATTGAGTCAAGCAGTGCAGTTTTTCCGTGGTCAACGTGACCCATAACGGTAACTACCGGTGGGCGACTAACCAGATCTTCTTCTTTGTCGTCGTAGTCAGCTGAAACATCCAAACCAAAGCCCTCAAAAAGCTCGCGCTCTTCGTCTTCAGGAGAAACAACTTCAATCTTGTAACCAAGCTCTTCTCCAAGAATCTGGAAGGTCTCTTCGTCTAGCGATGCGGTAGCTGTTGCCATCTGACCAAGCGCAAATAGCACTGTGATCAACTGACCAGCATTGGCATCAATCTTGTCGGCAAAGTCCTGAATCGAAGCGCCGCGGCGCAATCTGATTACCGTTGTGCCATCTCCCCTTGGAACAACTGCTCCACCAAGACTTGGAACACTTCTAAGTTCGAATTCTTCTCTCTTGGCACGCTTTGATTTTCTGGCCTTAGATTGTCCTCTTGCGCCGCCTTTACCAAAAGCACCAGCTGTACCGCCGCCGACTCCGCGACCTCTTCCGCCAGCTGAATGGCGACCTGGAAAACCTCCCGGTGCTCCGCCACCCAATCCTGGTTTCGCTGATCCAAATCCGGGACGTGTTCCTCCGGCACCTGCTGGTCTTGAACCACCTGGTCTAAATTCTCCGCCTTCAGGTCTTGATCCAGGTCTAGGTGAACCCGGTCTTGGTGTGCCAGGTCGTGCCATGCCTTGCGCGGCATTGAATGGATTGTTTCCAGGTCTTGCCATCGGGCGAGGAATTCCCATTCCCTGACTGGATGCAAACGGGTTGTTGCCAGGTCTTGGAATACCCGGTGTAGTTGGAGAAACTTTTGGCTCTTTCGGAGCATCTGTAATCGAGCTAGGTGCAAGACGAGATGTTTTTGGCTTTACTTTTTTTTCAGTCTCATCAGGAACAACGGTCTCTTCTTCTGCAACTGGAGCATCAGCTTTTGCTTTAGGGGCTGCCTTGGGTTTGGCAACTTTTTTCTCTTGAGGCTTGGCGTCAGGAAACGCTGCGCGCAGCTTCTTAGCTACTGGGGGTGCGATTGTTGAAGAACCAGATTTGACGTATTCGCCAAGTTCTTCTAATTTCGCCAAAGCCACCTTGGTATCTATGCCAAGTTCTTTAGCTACGTCGTAAACACGTGGTAGCGCCACTTACTTCTCCTGTCTGGGCCTTCCCAAACAGGGCAGGCCATTAAAGCTGTTGGATACTCATTTCGAGCTACTCATTTATTTGCCAACATCTTTTCTACCTGTTCTCGTTTTTTCTTTATGAACCATAAAGTTTGCCATGTTGGGCCAACTTGATTATTTCCCTATTCTAGCGCCAAAGGGCCAAAGCGCTCTAGTCGCCTTCGAGAATACTGTCGGGCTGAATGTCAATCTTGGCCCCGGTCAACTTGGCAGCCAAGCGGGCATTTTGACCCTCTTTACCGATCGCGAGCGAGAGCTGGAAATCAGGCACCAAAACCCGCACTTGGCGCTCTTCGGCGTTGATTATATAAGCACTCGATGCCTTGGCTGGGGACAAAGCCTGGGTGACAAACTCCGTCAAATCCTCGGAATAGTCCACGATGTCAATCTTTTCATCGTTCAGCTCAGCCTGGACTGCTCTTACCCTCTGGCCAAGTTCTCCAATGCACGCTCCCTTGGCGTTAATGGCGGGGTCTTTGGCTCGAACCGCAATCTTGGTGCGATGTCCTGCTTCTCTGGCAACAGAAACAATCTCAACTACGCCCTCAGCAATTTCTGGGACCTCAAGTGCGAAGAGTTTTCTAACTAAACCTGGATGGGTTCTAGAGACAGTAACCTGGGGGCCTTTTGTGCCCTTGGAAACATTGGTCACGTAAACGCGAATTCGCTTGCCGTGGGCGTAGTCTTCACCCGGAACTTGCTCTTCGGGGGGCATGATGGCCTCGATCGAGCCAAGGTCAACATAGACCATGTATTGGCGCTGCCCTTGCTGGATAGTTCCGGAAACTATGTCTCCGTCTTTACCCTTGAACTCACCAAAGACGCCTTCGTCGTTGATCTCCCGTAACCTGGTGGCAATAACCTGCTTGGCAGCACCCGCAGCAATTCGACCAAAGTTATCAGGCGTGGCTTCGGTTTCTCCAGTCTGGTTACCTTCTTCATCGAGCACGGCAGTGAAGATCAGAACGTGGCCAGTTTGTTGATCCAGTTGGGCGCGAGCTTTATTGGTGTTACCGATGTTGCGGTGGTAGGCGGCTAGCACTGCGGCTTCGATGATCTCAACGAGCTCCTTGAAAGGAATCTCATTCTCGCGCTCAATGTTTTTTAGAACACTTAGGTCGATGTCCACTTGCAACACCTCCAAAAGTTCTTATTTGACTGCAGACAAAACAGAGTCTAGCTTGATAGCCGCTCTTTCCCCAGTCCTTCTATTCCATAGCTCAACTTCGCCAGTTTCAAGACCCTTACCAACGATCACCACGGTTGGAATTCCGATCAACTCAGCGTCCGAAAACTTAACTCCAGGAGACACCTTGGCTCGATCATCCAACAAAACTGTCTTGCCGGTACTCTCGATTTCAGCAGCCAGTTTCTCCGCTGCTTCATAAACTGCATCGTCCTTACCGGCTGCAACCACGTGCACATCAGCAGGACTTACAGATTCCGGCCAAATAAGGCCCTTGTCATCGTTATTTGCTTCGGCCAAAACTGCAACCAAACGGGTCACTCCAATTCCATAGGAGCCCATCGTGACAGTCACAAGCTTGCCGTTTTCGTCCAATACTTTTAGGTCAAGTGCCTCGGCGTATTTTCTACCCAGCTGGAAGACGTGACCGATTTCAATACCTCTTGCAAGCTCCAGCTCCCCAGAACCATCGGGGGCCATGTCCCCCGCACGAACCTCCGCGATATCTGCAACGCCGTCGGCAGAGAAGTCGCGACCCATAACCAAACCAAAAACGTGTTTCTCGTTTACGTTAGCTCCAGTTACCCAGGAGCTTCCTTTGACTACCCTCGGGTCAACTAGATACTTGATGCCAGATGCAGTTTTTGCGCCAAGAAACTGTGCTCCCGCTTTTGTTGGGCCAATGTATCCCTTGACTAGAACTTTGTGCTTGGCAAAATCTTCTTCGGTAGCTTGAGCTACCTGGTCAGTTCCAAAAAATGCTTCAGCTCGTTTTTGGTCAACTTCACGATCTCCAGGAATACCGACAATCACAATCTCTGTTTTGCCTTCGGCGGAGGCGACAGAGAGCACAACATTTTTCAAAGTGTCAGCAGCGCTCCAACTTGAGCCATCATACTTTTTTACCTTGGAGTTTGCTAACTCAACGAGAGTTTTAATTGTTGGCGTATTTGGTGAATCGTGTACCTCTGCTGCTGGTGCGGTAGAAAAATCAATTTCTGCTGGCGCAACGCTAGTTACGGCTTCTACGTTTGCCGCGTAACCGCCAGCAGATCTAACAAAAGTGTCTTCCCCGATTGGTGAAGGCGATAGGAACTCTTCCGATTTTGATCCGCCCATTGCTCCGGCGTCTGCTTTTACGATTACGTACTCCACACCTAACCTGGTGAAGATTCGCTCGTAGGCTGCGCGCTGCGCTTGATAGGCAACTTCTAATCCTTCGTCACTCACATCGAAGCTATAAGCATCCTTCATAACAAATTCGCGACCGCGCAACAATCCAGCACGTGGCCTCGCCTCGTCGCGATATTTGTTTTGTATTTGATACAAACAAAGCGGCAGGTCCTTATAGCTCGAGTAAAGATCTTTCACCAACAGGGTGAATACTTCCTCGTGCGTTGGAGCCAACAGATAATCAGCTTTTTTGCGGTCTTGAAGCCTGAATAAGTTATCGCCGTATTCGCTCCAGCGACCGGTTACTTCATATGGCTCTCTTGGCAAAAGAGCTGGAAAAAACACTTCCTGCGAACCCGCTGCAGCCATTTCCTCGCGGATAATCTTTTCGATTTTGGCCTTGACCATAAGTCCTAGCGGAAGCCAGGTGTAAATTCCTGGAGCTGCGCGTCTTATGTAACCTGCTCGAAGCAAAAGTCTGTGACCTTGAACATCAGCGTCAGAAGGGTCTTCTCGCAAGGTGCGAAGGAAGAGTTGGCTTAGGCGGATAGGCATGGGCTCAATGTTACCGCCACGAGGCTAATTGTCTTTGACTAAAACCTGCGGTGAGCCAACTAGTGCTGGATCCATCTCAGCCGCCAAGCGGTTAGCTTCCTCAATCAAGGTCGCGACAATCTCGGACTCAGGCACAGTTTTGATAACTTCACCCTTTACGAATATCTGACCCTTGCCATTACCGGAAGCAACACCAAGATCTGCCTCTCGTGCTTCTCCCGGGCCATTCACCACGCAACCCATAACTGCAACTCGAAGAGGAACGGTTAACTTCTCAAGCCCAGCAGTTACGTCGTTAGCAAGTTTGTAAACATCAACCTGAGCGCGACCACAGCTTGGGCAGCTAACAATTTCTAGCTTGCGTGGCCTGAGATTCAGTGATTCCAAAATCTGAGAGCCGACTTTGATTTCCTCGGCCGGTGGAGCAGAAAGTGAAACCCTAATTGTGTCACCGATGCCCTTGGAAAGAAGTGCACCGAAAGCCACCGATGACTTTATAGTTCCCTGGAAGGAAGGCCCCGCTTCTGTAACTCCAAGGTGAAGTGGCCAGTCTCCTCGTTCAGCTAGCAATTCGTAAGCGCGAACCATAACAACGGGGTCATTGTGCTTTACGGAAATCTTGAAGTCATGAAAGTCGTGCTCTTCAAATAAGCTTGCTTCCCAAACGGCAGACTCAACCAAAGCTTCCGGGGTTGCTTTGCCATACTTTTCTAAAAGTCTTGGATCTAGCGAGCCGGCATTAACACCGATTCGAATTGACACTCCCGCGTCCTTGGCAGCTTTGGCAATTGGACCAATTTGGTTATCAAATTGTCTGATGTTTCCTGGGTTCACTCGAACCGCACCGCAACCTGCGTCAATAGCTTGAAATACATATTTTGACTGGAAGTGAATATCAGCAATCACCGGAATCTGAGATTTTTTCGCGATGATATGTAGCACATCAGCGTCATCTTGTGATGGGCAGGCAACTCGAACAATGTCACAACCAGAGGCAGTTAGCTCAGCAATCTGCTGCAAGGTTCCATTGATGTCAGTAGTTGGGGTGGTCGTCATGGACTGCACTGAGATCGGAGCCTCACTTCCAACCTGCACTTTGCCAACCATGATTTGCCTGGTTTTACGCCTAGGAGTAAGTACAGGTGGCGGTGGCTTTGGTAGCCCTAGATTTACAGCTGGCACATTGCTCCTCGAATGAAGTTTCTTTGCCCTTTAAGCATACGCAAGCAAACTGGGATTACTGAAATAGCCCTAGCCGAACATGGATATTGGGTTGATTAGGTCTGCGGTAATCAACAATAGCGATACCGCCATCAGTGCAATAAACACCACCCAGGTAAGTGGCATCAATAAAGCAGTGTCCGCAGGGCCTGGATCTTTCTTGCCCAAGACTTTATAAGCGCCGCGCTTTATGCTCTCGTAAACTCCCCCGGCTACGTGACCGCCATCTAGGGGAAGAAGTGGCAACATGTTGAAAACAAAAAGGGCAAAGTTTAGAGAGCCAAGAATTGAAATGCCGGTTGCAAGCTTGTCTGAAAACTCGTTTTGCTCGGAGGCGGCAACTTCACCAGCTATTGCTCCAATTCCGACAATCGAAATTGGTCCATTTGGATCGCGCTCACCGTAACCGAGTGTGGAAGCAGTAACATCAAAGATCTTTTGAGGAAGTTGCAAAATCAGCTGCCCAATTTGCATCATCATGTTTCCTGATGCTTCTAAAGAAGCTCCAATTGAAACTGGAATTCTCTCAGGGATCAGAAACACTCCAAGAAATGGCTGCGGAGCAGTTAGCACTTCTCCATTGTCATCAAGAATTGGTGTGCCGAGGTTATCAAACTGTGGTCGCTGTTGAATTACAGCACTAACAGTCACCGAGACTAATTCACCAGCTCTTATAACTTCGAACTCAACAGTTGGGGTCTCGGTGAGTATATTCCTGATCTGGACCCAATCCTCTGCCGGCTTTCCATCAATCGAGACAATTTCATCGCCCGCCTTTAGCCCAGCTAGGTGTGCTGGGGTTTGCTTGGACACCGAGCAGCTAGTTTGCGTGGAGTCCAAGCAAACCGAAACCGCGTCTATTTTTAGTGAAGATTGAAATACCCCAAAGCCCGACAAAGAAACAACTGTGAGTAAAACCCCAAGAACCAAGTTCATAAACGGTCCGCCGAGCATGATGATCATGCGCTTGCCAACTGGCAGCTGGTAAAATTTTCGGTTTTTATCCTTAGGGGTTTCTTCTTCGGAGTGAGCAAGCCTTGCTTGGGCAATCATGTCTGGAAAGAATCCCGTTTTAGTCTCTGCTTTTTTTGCCGGTGGGTACATTCCCAGCATCGCTATGTATCCGCCAAGTGGAAGGGCCTTTACCCCGTATTCGGTCTCGCCTTTTTTCCTGGAAAACAGCGTCGGGCCAAAACCAATCATGTACTTGGTTACCTTTACCCCAAAGGCTTTGGCGGGAATCAAATGACCGAGCTCATGCAGTCCAATCGAAAAAGCAATGCCGATGATGATGAAAATGATTCCAGCTAAGTACCAAAGAGTTTCGCTCACAACATCAATCTACTTCACGCCACCGACCAAGCCTGCTGGACTATTCACATTCTGAGGAAACTAACAGGCCTTAGCAATCTGAGCATCGGTTCGATCTCTTGCCCACTTCTCAGCTGCCAAGACGCTTTCTAAACTCAACTGCGATTCAGGTTCGTGGGCATCAACCGCTCTTTTAATCAGTTCGGTTATTTGATCAAACGAAATCAGCCCAGCATGAAAAGCTGCTACCGCCTGCTCGTTGCTGGCGTTGTAAACAGCCGGGTAGCTCTTGCCGAGCTTTCCAACTTGCCTTGCGAGCCTTACCGCACTAAAGACATTCTCATCTAGCGGATCAAATTGCCAGCTGTGAGACTTGCTCCAGTCAACAGGTGAAGAGACTTCTGCAATACGTTCTGGCCAACTAAGTCCGAGTGCAATCGGAAGTCTCATATCCGGCGGTGAGGCCTGAGCAATAACCGAACCGTCAACAAACTCCACCATGGAGTGAATAACAGACTGGGGGTGGACGGTCACCTCGATGCGCTCAAAAGGAATATCAAACAGCAAGTGAGCTTCGATGATTTCTAAACCCTTGTTCACCATTGATGCGGAGTTTGTAGTTACCACTTGACCCATTACCCATGTTGGATGCGCAAGAGCTTGCTCGGGGGTAACTTCTGAAAGCTGCTGCTTAGTAAAACCCCTAAAGGGTCCACCAGAGGCGGTCAGAATTAGTTTTTTGACTTCGGCAAAAGATCCTGCGCGAAGACACTGGGCAATTGCCGAATGCTCTGAATCAACCGGAACAATCTGACCGGGTTTAGCTAAATCTTTGACTAACTGTCCTCCAACAATCAGCGACTCTTTGTTGGCCAGGGCGAGAGTTTTTCCGGTTCGAAGGGCTGCAAGGGTTGGAGCTAAACCAATTGATCCCGTGATGCCGTTTAGAACAACATCAGCCCCAGTTTCTGAAACCAGCTTTGTGGCAGCTTCTGCGCCCAGAACTGCCTGGGAGGAAGAAAGTCTGAAATGATCTCGCTGTGCTTCTAGGTCCTTGGCATTGGACCCCGCGGCCAAGCCGACAATTTTGAATTTGTCAGGGTTTTTGTTGATTACCTCAATGGCTTGAGTGCCAATTGACCCAGTAGATCCAAGGATTATGACGTGGCGCATTTATCAATAATGGCATGCTGGGGCTATCAATAGGGCTGGCATAGAATTAGAGCACCATGGAAATCACCCAAGAACTCAAATTAGTTACCGCTATTCCAGGGCCAAAGTCCCTGGAATTTCACAAGATAAAGCAACAGGAAGTTAGCCACGGCGTTGGCACCATGTTGCCGGTATACATCGAAAGAGCTCACGGAGCTGTTTTGGTTGATGTGGATGGAAATCAACTAATTGACCTTGGAAGTGGAATTGGTGTTGTAACCATAGGTCACACCAACAAACAAGTAGTTGACGCTGTCATGGAGCAGGTTCAAAAACTCACCCACTCTCTTTTCACCGTGACCCCTTACCTTCCTTACCTTCAGGTCTGCGAAATTCTGAACCGCAGAACCCCTGGCAAGTTTGAAAAGCGTTCCGCCCTGTTTAACTCAGGTGCCGAAGCGGTTGAAAACGCCGTGAAGATTGCTCGCAAATACACTGGCCGAGGCGAAATAGCTGTATTCGATCACGGTTACCACGGCCGTACGAACCTAACCATGGCCATGAACTTCAAAGCTCACCCGTATAACAACGGCTTTGGTCCTTTTGCGCCTGGTGTGCATCACGTGCCGATGTCTTACCCTTTCCGCGATCCACAAGGCATGACCGGTGAAGAAGCTGCTCGTCGCGCAATTACCTATATGGAAAAGCGTGTTGGAGCTGAAAGCTTGGCAGCTGTAGTCATAGAACCGGTTCAGGGTGAGGGTGGATTTATCGTTCCAGCTCCAGGCTTTTTGAAAACCATCGCCGACTGGGCAAGCAAAAATGGAATTGTCATGGTGGCCGATGAGGTTCAATCCGGTATCGCAAGAACTGGAAAATGGTTTGCCAGCGAGTGGGAAGAAGGATTCGAACCTGATCTAGTAATTATTGCCAAAGGCATCGCAGGCGGTATGCCGATCTCGGCAGTTACCGGAAGAGCGGAAATCATGGACGCGTCTCACCCTGGAGGCCTTGGTGGCACCTATGGTGGAAACCCTGTTGCGGCGGCAGCTGCGGTTGCGGTTCTAAATCAATTAGAAGCAGGCGGAGTCCTTGAGCAGGCAGAACGAATTGAAAAGATTTTGAGCGCCAGACTGAAGATCATGAAGGATAAGTATCCAGTGATTGGTGATGTTCGTGGCCGTGGTGCAATGCAGGCAATTGAATTCATTGAGCCTGGCACCATGAATCCAAACTCCAAAGCCGTTGAAGCAGTTTCAAAATACGCTCACAGCCACGGTGTGGTCATTCTGAGCGCTGGAACCCACGGAAACGTAATCAGGTTCCTTCCGCCGCTAGCTATATCCGATGCCCTGCTGAACCAAGCTCTGGACATCGTCGAAGCTGGCATCGCCTCCCTTTAATTGGGAATTACTCATGAGTTCTTTTTATGATCAAACGCGCCTAGAACAGCTATTTTCCAACGAGCTAGTACTTTTTGTGAAAACTCATCCCGAGTCCAGAAAGCTTCACGAAAAGGCAGCAGGGCCCATGATGAATGGGGTTCCTATGTCCTGGATGAAAAAGTGGCCAGGACCATATCCGGTTTATGTGGCTAGTGCCAAAGGAGCTCATTTCACCGATGTAGATGGCAATGACTACGTTGACTTTTGCCTCGGTGACACCGGAGCCATGGTGGGTCACTCCCCCGATGCATCGGTTGCCGCAATAAAGAAGCAGCTCGATAAGGGCATAACGTTCATGTTGCCTACCGACGATGCCGCAGTTGCCGCACAGACTCTTGCCGATCGATTTGGTTTAGAAAAATGGCAATTCACTCTTACCGCAACCGATGCCAATCGTCACATCATTCGCTACGCCAGGCACGTTACTGGGCGCAAAAAAATTATGATTCATGACTATTGCTACCACGGCACCGTGGATGAAGCCTTTGCGAACCTAGACGAGCAAGGTAACACCATTAGCCGCTCTAATAACATCGGTGCTCCCGTTGATCTAGGCGACACCACTTGGGTCGTGCCATTCAATGACTTAGCAGCCGCTGAGAGAGCTTTTTCTTCTGGTGAGATTGCAGCAGCACTTATTGAACCAGCGATGACCAATATTGGAATCGTTCTGCCAGAGCCTGGTTATCTTGAAGCACTAAGAGAGCTCGCTACGAAGTACGACGTGATATTGATCCACGATGAGACACATACTCTTTCCGAGGGCGTTGGAGGTATGACTAGAAGACGCAACCTTCGACCAGACGCAGTCATCCTTGGAAAAACAATAGGTGCTGGAATTCCTGCTGGGGCCTTTGGCATGAGCACAGCCCTAGCTGAGCGCGTCGCAGAAAGTGTTCACCTTGAGCATGTTGACATAGGTGGTGTGGGAGGAACCCTCGCAGGTAACGCGCTGTCTATGGCTGCTATCCGAGCAACCCTTACCGAGGTACTAACCGAAGAAGCTTTCGAAAAAATGGAGAAAATCTCCATCGAATGGACTAGAGCAGTCCAAGAAGTTATCGATGAATTTAATATTCCATGGCAGGTTAGCCAACTTGGCTGCCGCGCCGAATACAGCTTTAGATCAACCGCCCCAAAAACAGGTAAAGAAGCAGCAGATGCCGATGATTTCGCACTGCAGCAGTACCTTCAACTTCACGCCATCAACCGTGGAGTGCTAATGACGCCATTTCATAACATGGCTTTGATTTCACCAGAAACAACTCTCGAAGATGTGAACCGTCACACCCTGCACTTCAGGGAAGCTGTTAGAGCCCTATTTGGCTAGTTTTGCAATTCTCTTGCGATTTATTGCGCCACCGAGCTGGAATACCAGCACCAGCGCTATTGCGAAGATAAACACCGCAGAGCCAATAACGTTTGCTTCTGGCGGGATACCACGCAATGCAGCGGCGTAGACATACTTGGGGAAGGTAATCTCAGTACCGGAGTTAAACGCGGTCACGATGTAATCATCGAAGCTAAGGGCCAAAGATAGAAGCGCTGCGGCCATGATTCCAGGCAACAACAACGGGAAAGTAATCTTCATAAATACTTGAGTTGGTGGCGCATACAAGTCTCTGCCTGCTTCTTCAAGCTTTGGATCGAGCGTAGCGATTCGAGCCTTAACGGTTACCACCACAAAGCTAAGGGTGAAAAGAATGTGGCCGATGATTATTGTTCCCATGCCACGTGGAATTCCCACGTTGAAAAACTGTGCTGCGAGACCAGCGCCCATAACTACCTCTGGGGTTGCTAGAGGTAAAAACAGCAGCAAGTTAGTTGCGGAGCGGCCCTTGAACTCATAACGTGTCACCGCAATAGCAAGCATGGTCCCCAAAATTGTGGAAACAACTGTTGCGGTAATTGCAATCAGAATTGAATTACCAAAAGCTTCACACACCGCTTCGTTGTTACAGACCCCAGTCCAGTTATCGAAAGTGAAGCCCTGCCAACCTGGGGTGTTCTTGAATGGGTCGTTGAAGGAGAAGACGAAAGTGTATCCGATCGGGAACATCAAAAAGATAAATGCCAAGAAAATGTAGGTCGGAAGAAGGTACTTTCCCAAGCTGAACTTGCTCACAGTAGATCCTCCGTTCCAGTTCGCCGAATGTAAATCGAAACTAGAACAACAATCGCTGCCATCAGAAGCACTGATAGAGCGGATGCACTCGGGAAGTCTTGAATCAAGATGTAATTTGCTTCAATGACGTTTCCAAGCATTGAGGTATTTGGGCTTCCCAGGAAGTTTCCGCTGGCAGTAACAAAGTCTCCCGCTATTGGGATAAAGGTAAGTAGCGTTCCAGAAGTGATTCCAGGAATTGAAAGGGGGAATGTCACCTTCCAAAATGTACTCGAGGGCTTAGCGTATAGATCATTTCCAGCCTCCAAAAGAGCAGTGTCCAACCGTTCCAAGTTTGTGTAGAGCGGAAGCGTCATAAACGGAATGAAGTTGTAGGTCAAGCCAAACACCACCACGAGTGAGGATCCGAGCAAGAATTCGTTGTCTGCTAGAAGACCTAGATCTCTCAAGGTTGTAGAGATGAACGAGTCCTGACTAAACACCTGCTTCCACGCAAAGGTACGAAGCAAGAAGCTAATGAAAAATGGCGCAATGACAAGTGTCAATAACAGGGCCTGCAAGACCGGCTTGTTTCTTGCCTTTACCCCGATGAAGTATGCAATTGGATAGCTAATTGCCAACGCCAACAAAGTTGCCAGGGTTGCGTAGAAAAAGGATCGGATGATCTGATCAACGTAT
>Ga0315902_10004939_pt1 | contig 18978 bp, 22 predicted proteins | sample LakEriMetagenome_9_FD_203523 | JGI IMG/M metagenome (GOLD analysis project Ga0315902, IMG submission 203523) | Freshwater fungal communities from buoy surface, Lake Erie, Ohio, United States - Buoy 12 MA117 | ecosystem: Environmental > Aquatic > Freshwater > Lake > Lake biofilm | place: USA... | reverse complement strand
CCGATCAGCACGATCGGGCCCTCATGGCCGGACTGGCGCAGAAACGCCGCCATCGACCCGCCGGCATGGCCGGCGCCAAGGATCACGACCTTCGCCTTCAGATCAGACACCCAGGTACTCCCAGAACTCCGCGCGGAAAATGACGGCCGCGTCACTTTTTGGCAAGCGGCGGCCTGCCTGCCGGTTCATTTTGTCTCAACCCGGATGGCTCAGCCAGAACCAGCCATAGAACAGGACCCAGGCCAGCGTGAAGCCGGCCAGCCCAATACGGGGTGAAATCCGCTCGCGGACCAGCCCGCCAATCAAGGCCATGGCGACCGCCACGAGCAGGAACCTCGGCAACCGCACCGGCCAGGCCGCGGTGATCCAGGCCGGCAGGCTGACGCCCTGCGCCGGGGCGAGCGCGGCGTAGACCTTGTAGGGCGTGCTGGTCAACGGGCCCTTCATCGCCGCGCCCAGCCAGCCTGACGCCATCTCGCGGTCGGCGCGGGCGATCATGACGTCGGAGACGGCCGGAACGGCGGCCACGGCGGCCCGGGCCTGGGCGGGCTGGCTCTGCGCCCACAGGTACATCGCCCCGCCGCCGATCGCCGCTCCGGTGGCCGCCAGCAGCGCGGCGATCACGCCGGCCCGAAGGCCCTTCCGCATCGCGATCAGGCCGATGATCACGTCGGGAACGATGAAGAACAGGAAGGCCTCTGCCGCGCCCCAGAGCAGGGCGGCCCATGACCACGTGTTCGTCATTCTGCCAGCATTTGGCGCCATATCGAAGTTATGGCATGATCACGACATGACCGAGATGAAGAAAATCACCGCCTTCGTCCCCGCCGCCCTCCTGGCCTCCGCGCAGGAGGAGACGGGCGTCGGCATCTCGGAAACCCTGCGCATCGGCCTGCAGAAGATCGCTCACGAGCGCTTCTACAAAGGCCTGCAGGAGCTCGAGGGGAAGGTCGACTTCGAGTTCGACTTCGACGCCTCTCGCAAAGACAAGGATCGCGATTTCGGCGGCGACCGGTGATCGCGGCCGATACATCGGCGCTGATCGGCCTCTTGAAGGGTGATCCGGATCCCAGGGTCAGGCGGCTGTCCGAGGCGGTGCGCGCACAGGCCCTGTGGTTGCCCCCGCCTGTGGTGACCGAAATGATCGCAGGCGCCTATGACCGTCCACAATTGAGCGGGCTACTGGACGGCGCCCCGTTGCTGCCGTTGATCGACGGCTACTGGGATCGCGCGGGCGAGACCCGGCGGGTGCTTCTCGCGAAGGGACTTAAGGCCCAAACGCTGGACACACTGATTGCTCAATTCTGCATCGACAGCGAGACGCCGCTGCTCACGCTCGACAGCGACTTCCGGCACTTCGCAACGCACTGCGGCCTGAAGCTGGTCTAGGCGACCCGCTCCACCATCATCTTCTTGATCTCGGCGATGGCCTTGGCCGGGTTCAGCCCCTTGGGGCAGACCTGGGCGCAGTTCATGATCGTGTGGCAGCGGTAGAGCTTGAACGGATCCTCGAGCGCATCGAGGCGGTCGCCGGTCGACTCGTCGCGGCTGTCGATCAGCCAGCGGTAGGCGTGCAGCAGCGTGGCCGGACCCAGATACTTCTCGCCGTTCCACCAGTAGCTGGGGCAGGAGGTAGAGCAGCAGGCGCAGAGGATGCACTCGTACAGGCCGTCCAGCTTGGCGCGGTCGGTCTCCGACTGCTTCCATTCGGTCTGGGGCTCGGGCGTTTCGGTATGCAGCCAGGGCTCGATCGAGGCGTACTGGGCGTAGAACAGGGTCAGGTCGGGGACCAGGTCCTTGACCACCGGCTGGCTGGGCAGCGGGGCGATCTGGATTTCCTTGCCGACGACGTCTTCCCAGCCCTGGGTGCAGGCGAGCGTGTTGCGGCCGCCGATGTTCATCGCGCAGGAGCCGCAGACGCCTTCGCGGCAGGACCGGCGGAAGGTCAGGGTCGGGTCGATGTCGTTCTTGATGTGGATCAGGACGTCCAGCAGCATCGGGCCGCAGCGGTCGACGTCGACGTCGTAGGTGTCCCAGCGCGGGTTCTCGGTCCCCTCCGGATCGTAACGGTAGATCTTGAAGGTCTTGACGCGCCTGGCGCCGGACGGGGCGGCGAAATGCCGGCCCTTGCCGATGCGGGAATTCTTGGGGAGCGCGAGTTGGACCATGACGCCGCTTCGTTCCGTAACCTTGCCTGGATGACGATCTAGAGCGCGTAGCGGTCCCTGTCCACGTCGGACAGGGACCGTTCCGCAGCGTTACCCCGTCATGGATTGCGGTTGTTGCGAGTTGGTCGCGACAACCTGGCTTTTGCCGCCGTACCAGTCGATGTTTCGGGTCAGCCACATGGCCGCCGTCAGGCCGGTGAAGGCGGCGACCGAGCCGGCCAGAAGCGCGAAATCCTCCAGCCGCATCAGCAGGTAGATCAGGCCGTAGACCAGGCTGAACACGACGATCGCCTGGACCCTGTATCGCGCGGCCCGGAAGGCGGCGCCGGCGTAGAGCCCGATGAGCAGCACCGTGGCCACGGCGGCGATGGCGAAGCCGTAGTCGAAGCCGACATACTCCGACAGGCTGAGCAGCAGCAGGTAGAAGACCATCTGCGCCAGGCCGATCAACACATACTGGGCCGCGTGCAGCCGACGTCCCGACAGCGCCTCGAACACGAAGAAGGTCAGGAAGACCAGGCCGATGAACATCACCGCGTACTTCAGCGCCCGCATCACGAACTGGTAGGGGTTGTTGACCGGCACGAAGCTGACGCCCAGGTCCTTGCGGCCCAGCTCGAGCAGCGACACCGCGTCGGACGGGCCCTCCGCCGCCAGGCCCCTGGCCATGAAGGGCACGGTCCAGTCGGCCTTGAAGCCGCTGTCGCCCACCTGCCGGTTCGTCGGCGAAAAGCCGCCGTCGAAGCCGGGGTCCGGCCAGTCGCCCGTGACGCTGACCCGCGTCGAGCGGGCGAAGGGCATGATCGACAGGCGCTCGGCGCCGGTGAAGACCAGCCGCGTCCGGAAGCGCCCGCCGGCCAGAAGCGAGGCGGCCGGCGCGCTCATCAGGCCAAAGCCCCCCGATCCGTCGGCGACCGCCTGATCCCCGTCGGTCGCGCGGCCGGGTTGGCCAAGGCTGATGTCCGAGGCGGGCGCGAAGGCCAGCTGGGCAGGGCCGCCTGGGCCGGTCACGACGCCCGCCGGGTCCAGCTTGCCGCCGCGCAGGTCGGAGAAGCCGAGCACGACCCGCGCGCGGCTCCAGTCCACCGTCGCGCCGGCAGGCAGGCCGGGCGCGGTCGGGACGGCGGGGAAGACGGCGTCGATGTCGATGGTCGCCTCGTAGACCGGCACCGAGAAGATGCCGCGCCTGAGCGTGCTGCTGGCCACCTGCGCCGTCGCCGAGCCGGTGTCGGGCGACAGCACGTACCAGCCATGCCGCGCCTCCTCGCCCGCCCTGGCGGCGGGGACGACATAGGGCGCGACGATCAGCGGGCCGAGCACCTGCTGGGCGCCGCCCTTCATGCCGGAGACCTCGGCCACCACCTTCCCGGAGCGGTTGGCGCGGTCATGGACCAGGCCAAGCACGAACAGGCCGGGGATAGCCATCAGCAGGGCCAGCAGACAGACGAGCAGCGCCTTGCCCCCCCAGCCGGCGGATTTCGGTCTGGGCAGCCTGAGGTAGGCGCCGGCGGCTTCGGGATTGAGGTCGGACATCATGCCCCTCCGTGATGATCGAAGGCGGAGCAGACACAGTGTCCGTGCAGAGGGCGTGGAGGGCGGACGCGGGCGGTGTGGAGCCCGCGTCCTGATCCGGTCTTCAAACCGAAAACGGCGCGCCGCCCGACCGGGTGACGCGCCGTCCCGAAAGCCTTGCGGCGTAAGAGTCTAGTACACCCGCGCCTTGGGCGGGATGTAGCTGATTTCGTTGGTCATCGTGTAGTTGTGGACCGGCCGGTAGTCGATCTTCACCTTGCCGCTGGCGTCGTCGAACCAGGACAGGGTGTGTTTCATCCATTCGTCGTCGTTGCGGTCGGCGAAGTCCTCGCGGGCGTGGGCGCCGCGGCTCTCGGTGCGGTTCAGCGCGCTGTTCACCGTCACCGCCGCCTGGCCGACCAGGTTGTCGAACTCCAGCGTCTCCATCAGGTCGCTGTTCCAGATCAGGCCGCGATCCGTGACCTTGATGTCCTTGCGGGCGGCGACCACGGCGGCGATGCGATCAACGCCGCTCTTGAGCGACTCGCCGGTGCGGAAGACGGCGGCGTCCTCCTGCATGGCGCGTTGCATTTCCAGCCGCAGGTCGGCGGTGGTGCGCGTCCCTTCGGCGTGGCGGAAGCGGTCGAAGCGGGCCAGATGGGCGTCGGTCATGACGTCCTTCATTTCCGGCTGGACCTCGCCCGGCTTGACCATCTCGGCGCAGCGCAGGCCGACGGCGCGGCCGAACACCACCAGGTCGATCAGGCTGTTGGAGCCGAGGCGGTTGGCGCCGTGGACCGAGACGCAGGCCGCCTCGCCCACGGCCATCAGGCCGGGCACGATGGTGTCGGCGTTGTCGCCGGTCTTGGTCACGACCTCGCCGTGGTAGTTCGTCTGCAGGCCGCCCATGTTGTAGTGCACGGTCGGCAGGACGGGGATCGGGGCGCGGGTCACGTCGACGCCGGCGAAGACCTTGGCGGTCTCTGAGATGCCGGGCAGGCGCTCGTGCAGAATCTTCGGGTCGAGGTGGTCCAGGTGCAGGAAGATGTGGTCCTTGCCCGGACCCACGCCGCGCCCTTCGCGGATCTCGATGGTCATGGCGCGGCTGACCATGTCACGCGGCGCCAGGTCCTTCACGCTGGGGGCGTAGCGCTCCATGAAGCGCTCGCCCTCGGAGTTGGTCAGATAGCCGCCCTCGCCGCGGGCGCCCTCGGTGATCAGGCAGCCGGCCGGGAAGATGCCGGTCGGGTGGAACTGCACGAACTCCATGTCCTGCAGCGGCAGGCCGGCGCGCAGGGCCATGCCGCCGCCGTCGCCGGTGCAGGTGTGGGCGCTGGTGGCGGACAGGTAGGCGCGGCCGTAACCGCCGGTGGCCAGGATGGTCCGTTGCGCCTGGAAGCGGTGCAGGGTGCCGTCGTCCAGCTTCCAGGCCGTCACGCCGCGGCAGACGCCGTCGTCCATGATCAGGTCGAGGCCGAAGTACTCGATGAAGAACTCGACGTCCTTGCTGAGCGCCTGTCCGTACATGGTGTGCAGCATGGCGTGGCCGGTGCGGTCGGCCGCCGCGCAGGTGCGCTGGATCGGCGCCTCGCCGTAGTTGCGGGTCATGCCGCCGAAGGCGCGCTGGTAGATCTTGCCGTCCGGGGTGCGCGAGAAGGGCACGCCCCAGTGCTCGAGCTCATAGACCGCCGCCGGGGCGTTGCGGGTCAGGTACTCGATGGCGTCCTGGTCGCCCAGCCAGTCCGAGCCCTTGACGGTGTCGTACATGTGCCAGCGCCAGTCGTCCTCGCCCATGTTGCCGAGCGAGGCGGAGATGCCGCCCTGGGCGGCGACCGTATGCGACCGGGTCGGGAAGACCTTGGTGATGCAGGCGGTCTTGAGGCCGGCGGCGGCGCAGCCGAGCGCGGCGCGCAGGCCCGAGCCGCCCGCGCCCACCACCACGATGTCGAACTTGTGGTCGATGAACTTGTAGGCGGCCATCAAAGGGCTCCCGACATCAGGGCCACCTTGAGGATGGCGAACAGGCCCAGGGCGGCGCCCAGGACACAGACGAAGAGGTTGAGCAGCAGCAGCCCGGTCTTGGCCACGAAGCCCTCGATATAGTCCTCGACCACCACCTGGAGCTGCAGGCGCAGGTGGAAGAAGCCGACCGCGACCAGCAGGCCGGCCAGCACCGCGTTGAGCGGCTGGGCCAGCCAGGTCGAGGCCGAGGCGAAGTCGCCCTTGGCCAGCAGCGGGCCCGAGAAGGCGGCCCAGAGGACCAGCGGGATCAGGGCGATGCCGCTGACCCGTTCGGCGATGAAGTGGCCGGCGCCGTGCTTGGCGGCGCCCAGGCCCCGGGCGCGTGACAGCGGGGTGCGGAAGTTGCTGCTGGTCCCGGCCATCACAGGGCTCCCGTACTGGCGGCGATCAGCCAGACCGCGGCGGTGGCGACGCCGGCGAAGACCAGGCTGGCGATGGTCATGGTGTCGGCGAACTTCGGCTGGAAGCCCTTGCCCACGTCCCAGATGATATGCCGCACCATGCTCGCCAGGTTGAAGAACAACGCGAAGGTCAGGCCCAGCAGCACCAGCTTGCCGAGCGGCGACCCGAGCAGACCCATGTAGGTCGCCCAGGCGTCCGGACCAGAGGCCAGGGACAGCAGCCAGCCGACCAGGATCAGGGCGCCGACATAGAGGGCGATCAGGCTGCCGCGATGCAGGATCGAGCCGGCCATGGTGACATGCCAGCGCCAGACCTGGAGATGGGGCGAAAGGGGCCGCTCGCGGACCCCTGGCGAAGCTTCGGTCATCTGGGACTCGTGATTGCGCGGTCTTCTGGAGAAGGCCGCTCCGGATTTAACCCCCGGGGCGCGGGTGTCAACGCGAGCGCGGCCTTTTCGGCGAACGACTTGCGCCTCCCGCAAGGGAATGGAAAGTGATGGGAGCGGCGGCGACCGCCGCTCCCCCGGCCGCTAGAGGCGGTGCAGGCCGCAGAGCTTGTTGCCGTCCGGGTCGCGCAGGTAGGCGAGGTACATGCTGCCCGGGCCCTCGCCCCGCACGCCGGGGGGGTCCTCGCAGGTTGTCCCGCCGGCCGCGAGACCCGCCGCGTGCCAGGCGTCGGCCTGGGCGGGCGAGGCGCAGGCGAAGCCGATGGTGCCGCCGTTGGGCGCGGTGGCCGGCTCGCCGTTGATCGGCAGCGACACGGAGAAGACGCCCGTGGGGGTGCGGTAGAAGATCCGGTGGCGGTCGACGAAGCCGGCAGGCACGCCCAGCGCGCCGAGCAGCGCGTCGTAAAAGGTCTTGGCCCGCTCGAGGTCGTTGGTGCCGATCATGATGTGCGAGAACATGGTGGTTTCCTTCCCTTGTTGTTGGTCTTGCGGTGGTTGCGCCGTGGGTTCCGGGCTCTAGCTTCGGAAGACCGTCAGCGCCAGATGCTGCAGCAGCATGATGGTCTTGGCGTCACGGATCCGGCCGTCGGCGATCATGGCCAGCGCCTCGTCGATGGTCGTCTCCAGCACCTCGATGTCCTCGCCCTCGTCAGGGTGGCCGCCGCCGTCGCCGATCCTCATCCCCGCGTCGTACTCGGCCACGAAGAAGTGGAGGATCTCGGTCACCGAGCCCGGGCTCATGAAGGCTTCGAAGACCTTGCTGACCGCGCCCAGGCGATAGCCGAGCTCTTCCTCGACCTCGGCGCGGATGCGCGTTTCCGGCTCGGCGTTGTCCAGCAGGCCGGCCGCGGCCTCGATCAGCAGGTCGTCATAGCCGTTGACGAAGGCCGGATAGCGGAACTGCCGCACCAGCAGCACCGTGCGGCCGGGCAGGCTGTAGGGCAGCAGCACCGCGCCGTTGCCCCGGTCGTAGTGCTCACGGTGCTGGGTCTGCCAGGTCCCGTCGCGACGCTTCCAGTCGAAGCTGGTCGTCTTCAGGACATACCAGTTGTCCGACAGCAGCCGCGTCTCGCGGACGCGGACCCGATCCTTGACGCTCACGTCGATCTCCTCAATCCCGCACCCGCTCGAGCCAGTCGGCCGAACGCATTTCCTGCAGCCGCGAGACGGTGCGCTCGAACTCGAAGGCGCCTTCCCCTTCCGGATAGAGCCGTTCGGGTTCGACCTCGGCCAGGGCGACCAGCTTGGCCTCGGCCTCGTAGAGGGCGTCGATCAGGGTGTTGAACCGTTTGGCGGCGTCACGCTTCGCCGGAACCAGCTTCGGGACGCCCTCGAGGAACACGGTGTGGAAGCGCCCGGCGACGGCCAGGTAGTCCTGCGGTCCCAGCGCGTGATCGCAGAGGCTGGAGAAGCTGGCCCGCAACAGGCCGCCGCTGGCGCGCGGCAGGTGCAGCTTCCGGCCCAGCACCTCCAGCGTCGCGCCGGTCTCGGCCGCGCCGTCCAGCATGTCGGTCCAGAGCCGGTCGAAGGTCCGCTGGTTGTCGGGGTCGGCCGGGGCCAGCCAGGTGCGGGCGCCGCGCAGCCGGTCGAGCCGGAAGTCCACCGGCCCGCGCACGCTGACGATCTCCAGCTTCTCCTTGAGCATGGCGATGAAGGGCAGGAACAGCTGGCGGTTTATGCCGTCCCTGTAGAGATCGTCCGGCGGCCGGTTGGAGGTCACCACCAGGGTCACGCCCAGCGCGAACAGCTGCTCGAACAGGCGGCCCAGGATCATGGCGTCGGCGATGTCGGTGACCTGGAACTCGTCGAAACAGAGCAGCCGGGCGTTCTCGGCGATCAACTCGGCGGTCGGGGCGATCGGATCATCGCCCTTGCTCTGGCCGAAGCGCGCCTTGCGGGCGGCGGCGTCGCCCTTGCGCCAGGCGTCGATGCCGGCGTGGACCTCGGCCATGAAGACGTGGAAGTGGATCCGCCGCTTCCTGGCGATCGGCGCGGACTCGTAGAACAGGTCCATCAGCATGGACTTGCCCCGCCCGACCGGTCCCCAGAGGTAGACGCCTCGTGCACCCTTCGGCTTGCGGAAGAAGGAAAAGCCCGGTTCGGACAGCGCGTTGAGGTCGCCCTCCAGCCGTGACAGCGCGCCGAGCGCCGCCTCCTGGGCCGCGTCGGGTCGGATATCCCCTGCGGAAAGGCGCTCGCGGTAGGCGGCGCGGACGGATAAAGGCATCGCCAAACCGGTTAGCGCGCGTTGCGCCGCGCTTCAATGGATACAGACCCATGAGAACCATCATCGAGCCCTTCCGCATCAAGGCGGTCGAGCCCATCCGCATGACCACGCGGGACGAACGCGCCCGCCTGATCGCGGCGGCGGACTACAACCTCTTCGCGCTCCACTCCGAGGACGTGCTGATCGATCTTCTGACCGACAGCGGCACCTCGGCGATGAGCGCCCGCCAGCAGGCCGCCCTGATGTCGGGCGACGAAAGCTATGCCGGCAGCCCGTCCTTCTTCCGCTTCGAGGCGGCGGTGAAGGAGCTGATGCCGTTCAAGTACGTGATCCCGACCCACCAGGGCCGGGCGGCCGAGGCCATCCTTTTCTCGATCCTGGGCGGCGCCGGGAAGTTCATCCCGTCCAACACCCACTTCGACACCACCCGCGGCAACATCGAGTCGACCGGGGCCGAAGCGACCGATCTGGTCATCGCCGAGGGGCTGGACCCGACCAGCCTGCATCCGTTCAAGGGCAACATGGATCTGGCGCGGCTGGAGGCCTATCTCGCCGAACACGACGCGGCGGTCCCCTGCGTGATGATCACCGTGACCAACAACGCCGGCGGCGGTCAGCCGGTCAGCCTGGAGAACATCCGGGCGACGGCGAAGATCGCCAGGGCCCATGGCAAGCCCTTCATCATCGACGGCTGTCGCTTCGCCGAGAACGCCTACTTCATCAAGATGCGCGAGCCCGGCCAGGAGGGTCGCTCGGTAAAGGATATCGTCCGCGACATGTTCGAGGACGCCGACGGCATGACCATGTCGGCCAAGAAGGACGCCTTCGCCAACATCGGCGGCTGGCTGGCGCTGAATGACGACGATCTGGCCCAGGCGGCCCGCAACCGGCTGATCCTGACCGAGGGCTTTCCGACCTACGGCGGGCTGGCCGGCCGCGATCTGGACGCCATCGCCCAGGGCCTGGTCGAGATCGTCGACGAGGACTACCTGCGTTATCGCCTGCGCAGCATGGCCTATATCGGCGAGCGGCTGGAGGCGATGGGCGTGCCGATCGTGCGGCCGACCGGCGGCCACGCGGTGTTCATCGACGCCCGCCGGCTGCTGCCGCACATCCCGCCACAGGAGTACCCCGGCCAGGCCCTGGCCGTGGCGCTGTACCTGGAGGGCGGCATCCGCGCCTGCGAGATCGGCACGGTGATGTTCGGCCTGAAGCCCGACGGGACCGAGGTCGAGGCGCCGATGGATCTGGTCCGCATGGCCTTCCCGCGCCGCGTCTACACCCAGAGCCACGCCGACTACATCGTCGAGGTGTTCGAGGAGATCGTCGCCCGCAAGGACAGCCTGAAGGGCATGAAGATCACCTGGCAGCCATCGGCCATGCGCCACTTCACCGCGAAGTTCGCGCCGCTGTAGCAGCGCGAAAGGCGGTGGAGGTCAGACCCCCACCGCCTTCTTCAGGGCCTCGTTGATCCTGCTCTGCCATCCAGGCCCATCGGCCCGGAAGCGGTCTATGACGTCCTGGTCCAGCCGCAGGGTGACCTGCTTCTTCGGCTGTTCCAGCCTGGGCCGGCCACGCCTCGTGAGCGTACCCGCCGCTGATCGCACCACACGATCGCCTTGGCGGATCTCGGCGCGTTCGAAAACGTCATCTGACCACTCCGGCGCATCATCCGGATCGATCCAGGGCTCGTTCGTAAGCTTCTCGTTCCTTGGCATTGCAGTCTCTCATCGAGATGATGCGGCGGGCGTCGCGCCGTGGCGTCCAGACAACCATGGCGACCTTGCTGTCGAGCTGACCGATCGTCTGAAACCGCTCTTCTCCGTAATCATCACGATCATCTTGAATCGTTAGCGTGTCGCCGGCGAACAGGCGGTGCGCCGCCGCAAAATCCAGCCCACGACGCTCCAGCGTGATGGCGCGCTTCTGGTCATCGTATTCGATATCCATCGTTTCGATCCGCGTAGCTGATCGACCGAAATGAGCCTTTTAGCATGCGTCACTGTACAAGACATCTTTAGATTGAGGCCGTATCGAGCGTGCGCCCTGTGTGTCGCTTGAGTATTTTTGTAACTACGTAATAGGTAGAGATCAAGATATTTTGTAGCTACGTTTTTGTTGGCGTGATGTGGCCAAGGACATGACCTCTTGACCTTCGCCGCCGCGCGGGGCGCTCTCCGCGCTCGCACCGGAGTCCGCCTTGTCCCGTCATCCGCCGCCGCCGCAGCTGTCCGACGTTCCGCTCGAGGCGGGGCTTTACGTGGTGGCGACGCCGATCGGGAACCTGCGCGACATCACGCTGCGGGCGCTGGACGTGCTGAGCGGTTGCGATCTGCTGCTGGCCGAGGACACCCGGGTGACCGGCAAGCTGCTGGCCGCCTACGGCCTCAGCAAGACCATGGCCCGTTACGACGAACACGCCGCCGAGCGCGCGCGGCCCCGGATCATGGCGGCGCTGGAGGCCGGCCAGAGCGTGGCCCTGGTCTCCGACGCCGGCACGCCGCTGGTCTCCGATCCCGGCTACCGGCTGGTGAAGGAGGTGGTCGAGGCCGGGTATCGCGTCTTCCCCATCCCCGGCCCCTCGGCGGCGCTTGCCGCGCTGACGCTGGCCGGCCTGCCCACCGATCGCTTCCTGTTCGGCGGCTTCACCCCGCCCAAGAGCGCCGCGCGCCGGACCTTCCTGGCCGAATTCGCCCAGGCCCGGGCGACGCTGATCTTCTACGAAACCGGCCCCCGCCTGCGCGCAAGCCTGGAGGACATGCTGGTCGTGTTCGGTCCGCGTCAGGCGGCGGTGACCCGCGAACTGACCAAGCTCTACGAGACGGCGGTTCGCGGCACGCTGGACCAGCTGGCCGTCGATCCGGCGCTGGAGGAGCCGAAGGGCGAGATCGTCGTGCTGGTGGGGCCGGGCGTCGCCGAGGCTGCCAGCGCGGCGGACGCCGACCTGGCCCTGGCCGACGCGCTGACGCGGCTGGCGCCGGGCGAAGCGGCGTCGGAGGTGGCGAAGGCGCTGGGCCTCAATCGTCGCGACCTCTACCGCCGGGCCCTTGCGCTGAAGGACGCGGAATGACGGCGGCCCGCAGCGCGCGCGGCCAGGCGGCCCGGCGCTCGGGCCGGCGCGGCGAGGTTCTGGCCGCCCTGCTGCTGATGGCGCGGGGTTATCGCATTCTCGGCTTCAGGCTGGCCGCGCCCCAGGGCGAGATCGACATTCTGGCCCTCAAGGGTGGCGTGCTGGCGGTGGTCGAGGTCAAGCGGCGCTCGACGCTGGAGACCGCGCTGGAGGCCGTGCACGCCGAACAGCGCGAACGCCTGCGCCGCTCGGCCATGGCCATCGTCGCCGGCCGCCCGGCCCTGAAGGCCGCGACCATCCGCCTCGACCTGGTCGCCCTCGCCCCCGGCCGCCTGCCGCGCCATATTCCAGATGCGTGGAAGGGCGCCTGAGCATGACGCGGGACGAGGCCGAGAATTTCCTGACAGAGGTTGGGACGGGACCTGACGAGGGATTTCCCCTGTTCGAGGCCGCCATCGCCTGCGCCGTGCACGACGACGACAGCCGGGACGAGGCCGGCGCGCGGACGCTGGGCGCCGAGGGCGCGGCTTTTCTGGCCAGAAGGCTGGAGACCGAGTCGCCGGAGGAGGCCATCGCCGAGTCCATGGCCGGCGACCTGCGGCTGGAGGGCGACCTGATGACCTTCGAGGACCAGGCCAACGCCGACATCATCGCCGTGGCTGAGCGGCGCAAGGGCATCCCGGTATCGCTCGGCGTCTTCTATCTGCACGCCGCCCGCCAGACCGGGCTGGACGTGAAAGGCGTCGATTTTCCCGGCCACTTCCTGCTGCGGATCGAGACGGTCGAGGGGCCGCTGGCGCTGGATCCGTTCAGCGAGGGCCGGGTGGTGCTGCCGTCAGAGCTGTCGCGTCGGGCGCTGCGCACCGGCCTGACGCCGGATGTGGCCGGGCGGCTGGACCTCCTGATGGCGCCGACCACCGACCGCCAGGTGCTGATCCGGCTGCAGAACAACATCTTCGCCCGGGCCCAGGCGGCCGGCGACTGGCCGCGCGCCGAGCGCTCGGCCCTGCGCCGCGCCCTGCTCGACCCCTCCGACCACCGGCCTTGGCTCGACGTCGCCCGGGCCCGCGAAGGCCAGGGCGCCCTGGCCGGGGCGCTGCAGGCGCTGGGCCTCGCCCAGCAGCTGGACGGCGGCGCGGCCATCGCGGCCCGGGCGGCGCGCGAACGCGTGCGGTTGCGGCTGAACTGATCCAGAGCCTCGATTCAGTCCGTCATGGCCCGACTTGTTCGGGCCACCCATGCGTGATGCAAGTCCACAATGGGCGAGGAACGCGATGCAGCGGCCAATCTCCCATGCCCGTGTCCATGGGTGGCCCGAACAAGTCGGGCCATGACGTGGGAGGGTGAGAAGCCTCGGCGCCCCCACTGGCGAAGCCGCTTGCGAGTGGCTAAGTCGAAGGCCGCCGGTCGTCGGCCCGCAAGGAAAGCTCCCATGTCGTTGAAGGTCGCCGTGCAGATGGATCCCATCGAAGGGATCAACATCGAGACCGACACCAGCTTCATGATGATGATGGAGGCCCAGAGCCGGGGTCACCAGCTGTGGGTCTACACGCCCGACAAGCTGTCTCTGGAGGGGGGACGGGTCACCGCCCGCGCCCGACCGGTGACGGTCAGGGCCGTCAAGGGCGACCATGCGACGCTGGGCGAGACCCGGGTGCTCGACCTTGAGGACGAGATCGACGTCGTGCTGATGCGCCAGGATCCGCCCTTCGACATGGCCTACATCACCGCCACCCACTTCCTGGACAAGGTCCACCCGAAGGTGCTGGTGGTGAACAACCCCACGGAAGTGCGCAACGCGCCGGAGAAGCTGTTCGTCACCGACTTCCCGGGCGTGCAGCCGCCGACCCTGATCACCAGCGACCACGAGGCCATCTACGACTTCCGCGAACGCCATGGCGACATGGTGCTCAAGCCCCTGCATGGCGGCGGCGGCTCGGGGGTGGTGCGGCTGAAGGCCGACGATCCCAACCTCGACGCCCTGCTCGAGCTGCACGCCCTGATCGGCCGCGACCAGGTCATCGCCCAGAAGTTCATTCCCGCGGTCAGCAAGGGCGACAAGCGCGTGCTGCTGGTCGACGGCGAGCCGGTCGGCGCCATCAACCGCATCCCGGCCGAGGGCCAGGTGCGCTCCAACCTCGCCCGCGGCGGCCGGGCCGCGGCGGTCGAACTGACCGCGCGTGATCTGGAGCTGTGCGCCATCATCGGGCCCGAACTGAAGCGCCGGGGCCTGCTGTTTGTCGGCATCGATGTGATCGGCGACTATCTGACCGAGATCAACGTCACCTCGCCGACAGGGGCCCAGCAGCTGAAACGATTCAGCGGCATCGACGCCGCGGCCGTCCTGTTTGACCGCATCGAGGCGATCCGAAGCAACGGATGAATTGTGTCGACTACGTGACTGATTCATTTCATCTTCCTCGTTAGTTCACTTTTCGTTCTTGATCTTTCCTGCCCGCCATGGTTGTGTCTGTGGACAAGTCACAGATCCTGTACCGGGGAGGCGGCATGGTCGCGCGCGTGGTGACGGTCGCTTTCCAGGGCGTTGAGGCCCGGCGCGTCGATGTCGAGGTCCAGCTGACCGGCGGCGAGCAGGTGATGGTCGTGGTCGGCCTGGGCGACAAGGCCGTCGCGGAAAGCCGCGAGCGGGTGCGCGGCGCCTTCACCGGGCTGGGCCTGGCCATGCCGGGCAAGCGGATTGTCGTGAACCTGGCCCCCGCCGACCTGCCCAAGGAAGGCAGCCACTACGACCTGCCGATCGCCCTGGCGGTGATGGGGGCCATGGGAGTGATCCCGCCGGACGCCCTCAATGGCTGGGTGGCGGTCGGGGAGCTGTCGCTGGACGGCACCATCAGCCCGGTGGCCGGCGTGCTGCCGGCGGCCGTGGCGGCCGGGGCCATGGACCTGGGCCTGATCTGCCCCGAGCCCTGCGGCGCGGAGGCGGCCTGGGCCGGCGGCACGCGGGTGATCGCGCCGCGCTCGTTGATCGGCCTGATCAACCACTTCCGGGGAACCCAGCTGCTGTCGGAACCCAGGCCGGGGCCGATCATCGACGGCGGGCGGGTCCCTGATCTGTGTGAGGTCAAGGGCCAGGAGCAGGCCAAGCGGGCGCTGGAGATCGCCGCCGCCGGCGGCCACAACCTGCTGTTCAGCGGACCTCCCGGGTCGGGCAAGTCGATGATGGCCCAGCGTCTGCCCGGCATCCTGCCACCGCTGTCGCCGGCCGAGCTTCTCGAGACCTCGATGGTCCATTCGGTGGCGGGGCTGATCGCGCGCGGCGAACTGACCCGCGCGCGGCCGTTCAGGGCGCCCCACCACTCGGCCAGCATGGCGGCCTTGACCGGCGGCGGCCTGAAAGCCAAGCCCGGCGAGGTGTCGCTGGCGCACAACGGTGTGCTGTTCCTCGATGAACTGCCGGAGTTCAGCGCGCAGGCGCTCGACAGCCTCCGCGCGCCGCTGGAGACGGGCGAGGTGATGGTCGCCCGGGCCAACGCCCACATCCGCTATCCGGCCCGGGTGCAGCTGGTCGCGGCCCAGAACCCCTGCCGCTGCGGTCATGGCGGGCCGGGAAAGGGCTATTGCGGCAAGGCCCCGCGCTGCCAGCGGGACTATCAGGGCCGCGTGTCCGGTCCGCTGATCGACCGCATCGACCTGCAGATCGACGTGCCGCCGGTCAGCGCCGCCGACCTGGCCCTGCCGCCGCCGTCGGAGGGCTCTGCCGAGGTCGCCGCCCGGGTCGCCGCCGCCCGGCAGGGGCAGGTTGACCGCGCCAACGGCTGGCCCTCCGGCGCGCCGGCGCTGAACGCCATGGCCGACGGCGACTTCCTGGAAAAGGCAGCGGGACTGGACGAGGCGGCCCGCTCTCTGATGGCCCGCGCCGCCGACGCCGGCCACCTGACCGCCCGAGGCTGGACCCGCGCCCTGCGGCTGGCCCGCACCATCGCCGACCTGGAGGGCGCGACGAGCGTGAAGCGCCTGCACGTCGCCGAGGCGCTGATCTATCGCCGGGTGGGCGCCAGTCCGGCGCCGGCGGCCACCTGACCCGTTTGGCGGGCGCGCCCGTTTCGGCTAGGTCCCGCGGGACGGCCAGCGGGCCGATGGGGACGATTAAGGATCATGGCGCCGCGACAGGCTGTCCTGGGCATGGAGAACGCCAGCTTCCACCACGGGGTGACGCCCGTTTTCGAGAACGTGTCCTTCCTGCTCGACGGCGCCCGCACCGCCCTGGTCGGCGAGAACGGGGCCGGCAAGTCGACGCTGCTGCGCTGTCTGACCGGCGAGCTGGAGCTGGACCGAGGCCAGGTGATCCGCTCGCGCAGCCTGCGCGTCGGGTCGCTGCCGCAGGACACGCCCGAGGGGCTGGCCGACCTGGCGGTGCGCGAGGTGCTGCGCCGGTCTCTGGAGACCATCGGCGCCGGGGACGACGACTGGCGCATCGATGTGCTGCTGGACGAGATCGGCGTGGCGCCGGCGGTGGCCGACCAGACCTTCGGGTCGCTGTCGGGCGGCTGGCAGCGGCTGCTGTTGATCGCGGCGGCGGCGCGGCTGGAGGAGCCGGACATCCTGCTGCTGGATGAGCCGACCAACCACCTGGACCTGTCCAACATCAACACGCTGGAGCTCTGGCTGACCGCCGGGTTCGACGTGCCGATGCTGATCGTCAGCCATGACCGCGAGTTCCTGAACCGGGTGACCGATCGCACCCTGTTCCTGCGCAGCGACGGGGTCCACGCCTTCAAGACCGGGTTCTCCACGGCCCGCGAGGAACTGCTGCGCCGCGACGCGGTCGCCGCCGCCCACCGCAAGCTGGAGGAGAAGGAGGTCAAACGGCTCGAGGCCGCCGCCGCCCGCTATAAGGTCTGGGCGGTCAAGAACCCGGAGCTGAACAAGCGCAAGGCGGCGATCGAGACCCGCATCGCCCGCATCGAGGCCGACCGCACCAGCGCCTATGTCTCCCGCGAGCGGCGGCTGGAGCTGTCGGACGCCGAGATCGACGCCAGGGTGGCGTTGCGCGTTCAGGGCCTGACGGTGAAGACGCCAGATCAGGCCCGCACTCTATTGACCATCGACCGCCTGACCGTGGCGGCTGGGGACCGCATCGCCATCCTCGGCGTGAACGGCGCCGGCAAGTCGACCCTGCTGACCGCTCTGGCGGCGGCCTTCGACCCGGCGCGGGAACACTACGACGGCCAGGCCGCCGTTCGGTTCAATCCGGGCGCGCGGCTGGCGGTGTTCGACCAGTCGATGCGGGCCCTGCCGCTGAAGTCGACCCTGCTCGACTATGTCGCCGCCGCGCCCGACGCCACCGACCGGGACGCCACGCGCCTGCTGGCCCAGGCGGGCTTCTCCTTCATCCGGATCCAGCAGCCGATCGCCCTGCTGAGCTATGGCGAGCGCTCGCGGCTGATGTTCCTGCGCATGAAGCTGGAACGACCCAACCTCTACCTTCTCGACGAACCGACCAACCACCTCGACATCGAGGGCCAGGAAGCGCTGGAGGCGCAGCTGGAGGAGGGCGAGGTCTCCTGCATCTTCGTCTCCCACGACCGCTACTTCACCCGCACGGCTGCGACGCGGTTCCTGGAGATCCGCCGGGGCCGGCTGGTCGAGGTCGAGAGCGCGGACGCCTTCTTCGACGCCCAGGGATAGTCGGAGGCTGTCAGCCCTGCTCCCGCCTGTCGGCGAGCTCAAGACCGACCAGGGTCCCGCGTCGCCAGAGAATCGTGGCGCTGTAGGTCACCGTGGCGGACTGCAGCCGCAGCGTCAGGGTCAGGCGGGTGGGGAGCAGCCCGGCGCCATCGAGCATCACCTGCGCGCCGGATGCATCGAGGTTCACAATCCGGCACGGCGTGAGACGGCCGCCCGCCCCGAGCAGCTCGCCGGGGATGTCGAACGCCTGCCGGCGACGGCGACGGCGCTCCGGGAGCGTGGGGAGGGGTTCGATCCGGTTCACCCGGGGAAGGTAGCAGACCGACCTTGCCCAACCCTGAATCCCGGCCTGTGCCGGCCCGGGACAGCGCTTTCGCGCCGGGCTGTCGCCATGTGGGCCAGAAAGGTCGGCTGTCCCGCGGACGGCATCGTAAACGCCGGAGGCCCGATTCCCCTGAGAGGCGACCGGCCCGACGCCGAATTCCCCCCGCCATAGCCCTCACAGCCAGAGCGTGGTTTCGAAATTCCTAATCGACGCTTTTCAGCGTTAACAGCTGGTTTCCAAGATAAATCTGGCACACGGGATGCATCTCCGTTGTTGTCGAATGGTCGACACCAAGGAGAACTGAAATGAAAACCGCTTTCGCCGTCGCGTTTGCTACCGTGTTCCTCGCTGGCGCCGCTCAGGCGCAGAACATGTCCACGAACCAGAGCAACTTCGCCGTCATCAAGTCGCAACTGAACTCGACGATTACTGATGTTGAGAAAGATGTTTCGCTGACGTCCGCCGCCATCGCCAACAGCCTGACCATCGAGGGCTCCAGCGCCGGCTACATCAACAACGTCCAGCGCTTCTTCGGCGACGCCGTTTCGGAACTGAACGGCACCATCACCGACGTGGGCGGCGACGTGAGCGTGACCTCGGCGGCGATCGCCAACAGCGCCACGATCAACGTCGACTGGGCCTCCTCGATCAGCAACTACCAGATCGCCAGCATCGATCCGACCGCCACGCTGAACACCTCGATCACGGACGTCACGGGCGACGTGAGCGCCACGGCCGCCGCGCTGAGCAACTCGGCGACCATCGACGGGGACTTCGGCTACCTCGGTTCGACCCAGATGAACGGCGCGGCCGTCAACGCGCGCGCGGCCGTCACGGTCCGCGACGTTGAGGCCTCCGTGCAGGCGACTGCCGCCGCCATCGGCAACAGCCTGACCATCAAGGGCTTCTGACCCTGTCCCGGACGTCCGCTCTCCTCGGCGGGCGTCCGGGATCGCTTCCCCGGGAGATCATCATGCGACCCATGACACACCGCTTCTCCGCCGCCCTGGCGATCGCCGTCAGCCTCACCGCGACAGCCGCCGCCGCCCAGGGCGCCCGTCAGCTGCCGACCGCCGGCGGCATGGCGGCCGGCTACTCCGGCGCCCGGGCCAGCACCGGCGCCCCGACCGATTTCTCGCTCCGCGACGCTTCGGGCAA
>Ga0315902_10004938_pt1 | contig 18980 bp, 8 predicted proteins | sample LakEriMetagenome_9_FD_203523 | JGI IMG/M metagenome (GOLD analysis project Ga0315902, IMG submission 203523) | Freshwater fungal communities from buoy surface, Lake Erie, Ohio, United States - Buoy 12 MA117 | ecosystem: Environmental > Aquatic > Freshwater > Lake > Lake biofilm | place: USA... | reverse complement strand
GGTCAGACCACACTAATTTCTACATATTTACAGGAGATAAACACCACGAACTCAGTCAGGATTTCAATGGTATTAAATTCTACCAAATCCCTGCCTTCTCAAATGCAAAGAGCTCATGGGACGATAAGCATGGATATACATGCTCCAAAGGAGAAGTGACAGCATTCATGATTGATTTGGAGGATGGAATAACAAACATATTCAAACAATATTTATAATGTCTACGTATAGGAAACTTGTATCAGACGTAAGAAGCATGCACAAGCTGTTATCAACGGATAGTATGATAACAGACAGAGCTATTGTGTCTGAGGTGAAGAATAACGCTTTTCTTTTGATTAAGAGAGAAACCAACCTCAGAAAGCTTTGGGCTACAGATACAGTGTTCACCACCATTCCCTGCTTGGAGATGGTGGAAGTTCCTATTTCTGAATGTTGTGATTATGTGGATCCCTGCTCTGTTGGTAGAAGCAAATACAAACTTCCTAGGGTTACAGAGGGTAATTATCAATATGTTATACAGGGAGTGTATTCAATAAATGCCCTTGGAGGAACAGGAAAGAAACTGAAAGAAATAACCGTCAACCGTTATGTAAATCTGTTAAAGCTTCCAGTGATAAAGAAGGAAGAATACTATTGGATTTCTAATGGATATTTATATGTAAACAATCCTATGCTCAAGGCTCTTAGGCTTGTTGCTCTTTTTGAGGAAGATGTTCCAAACGAAATCCTCTATCCAGAATGTGGATGTGGAAAAGAATATCCAATTGAAGACCTCTGCAAAAACCCCCTGGACAGAGAATCTCCTGTCCCTGGATATTTGGAAAAACAGGTGTTGGAGCTAACATCACAAAAGCTCCTGTCCACCTACTTCCAATTAAAGACAGATATTACCAATGATGGAGTGGATGGTCAAGCACCAAATACCCCACCAACACGATGAGTAGAACAGCAATAGATTGGAGAACATCTAGCAAAGAAAACTACAACAATTTCTGTAAGAAAAACCCTTCTGTTAAACTTAAGTTTGAGGAGTGGAAGGTGATTGTTTATAGCTTTAATGAGGCATTTAAAGAGTATATTCTTGAAACGGGGGAAAAAGCTAAGATGCCTTTTGGATTTGGTGAATTTTCAATAAACAAGAAAAAGAGGAAAAAGATTAAGTCTCCCCCTAACAGTACAAAAGAGTTTGTCAATCTTCCTGTAGATTGGAAAAAAACTAAAGAAAAGGGAAAGATAATTTACAATTTTAACTTTCATACAGAAGGTTATTTCTTTGGATGGCATTGGTTTAAGGAATCTGCACGAATTAAGAACTTAGAACTTTGGTATTTCAAACCATGTAGAAATACATCAAGACTACTTTCTCATTATATAAATGCAGATGGGAAATATCAGCATATGTACCACGAATGGAAAAAATAGAATATGAGCTACTACTACAAATATAATTTCATCTCACCAGAGATTGTCTATTCCACTGTAAAGGAAGAGTTCAAAAGCTATTTTGATACAGGATCTGTAGATGACTTAATGTTCCCCACCTATTTAGACAAATGTCTCAGAAAGTTGGGTAGAACTACGTATGTCATTGCTGAACAAATCTTATACATTAATGACTATGAGGCTAGACTTCCTGATAACTTTTTTGCTGTTCGTGAAGCATGGCTTTGTACAGCTGTAAATGGATTTCCTTATCAAACAGCCAATTCTTTCTATTCCCAAGCAGATAGCTCCACCACTATTCAAATAAGCCCTGTAATATCAAATGGCACACCTTGTCAAGAAGGAAATTGTAATCAACAAGATTGTCCTACATGTATGCCTGATCTTATACAAGCTGTTTACAAAACAAACAATCAAACTCCTGTATTATTCAAAAGAGAATATTTGTTAAAACCAGGTAATATATCTGCTCAGAAGAATTGTAGTTTAGAATACACAACAAATTGGGATTTTCCTAATATAAAAGCATTCACTCCTGGATCTTCTGAATATGATTCTTTTGACATACGTGATAATAAGTTTGTTACTAATTTCAGAAATGGTGTTGTACACCTACTATTTTATGCTACAGAATACGACACTTCTGGTAATCAAATGATTCCAGACAACTATCGTATTAGGGAATATGTAGAAGCGTTCATTAAGTTTAAAGTGATTGAGACTATTACTAACCAGACAAATGACGAAACCTTCAATCAGCTGCAGCAAAAACTAGTGTATTACAAGCAACAAGCTGAAGAGGCCTTTATTATGGCTGATATTGAAATTAAGAAGCAAGATGTTTGGGCTAAGCAGCGTAGAATAAAGAATGATTTGAACAGATTTAATATGTATGAACTGCCTAATCGTGTGAGCAGAACTCGTAGGAATAACTAATACAAAAGATGGCTGAACAGGAACAAGGAAATATAAGACAAGAGTATAACAATGCTACGACGGGTCTTAATATGGACCAGACCCCTAATCAAATTGAAAAGGGTAAATTGACGTATGCATTAAATGCCAATCTTGAAAACTTTGATGGTAATTCTGTAAACTATCAGAATGAACAAGGGAATGAACTATGTGTTACATTCCCTTCTGGCTTTGTATTAATAGGTAGCCATTTTATTCAAGAGAAATACAAGCACATATTCTTCATCACCAATCCAGAAACAGGAGATAGTCAGATTGGATGCATGGATAATAATGATTGCATCTATCGTGTTATTGTAAATTCTCCTTGCCTCAATTTTAACATTAACCATCCTATTCACAAAACTGCTCACAAAATTACCAACTGTTCTACAGAAATCTATTGGACAGATGGTCTCAATCCTAGAAGATATTTAGACATTGACAACATTCCAAAGATTCTTAAATCTGGGTCACCTCTCTGTAGCCCTGAATATACAGATGATGTTGATTGTAACCAATTGAAGCTTCAGCCCAACTTCAAGATTCCTTCCCTGGAAGTAAAAACTGTGGGTAGTACAGGAAGTCTTACGGCTGGCACCTATCAGTTTGCTATTCAATACTCAGATGCACTAGGTAATCCATACACGTCCTACTATTCTATCACCAACCCTACACCAATAGCTGACCCGTTCCTAACAACAGTTAATTTTAATTATAATGTAGGTAAGTCTATTGTATTGAATATCAACAACTTAGAAGACACAGGTCTTTATAAGTATTTTAATCTGGCAGTGATTAAAACTGTCAATGCTATTTCATCTGTAGAACTTGTAGGTACATATTACATTGATAGTGTCCAAAAGGAAATCACTTACACTGGACAAAATCAAACACAAATACGTCTTTCAATAAATGACATATTTGAGAAGTTTCCTTATTACGATATAGCACAAGATCTCACCACTGCTCAAGATGTTCTTATATGGGATAATCTTACGTCTATAGACCGTATTAACTATCAGTCTATAGCCAATCAAATATCCCTCAAATGGGAAACCTGGAGAATACCAGCTACAGAAAACTATGCTGATGAAATCAATGCCACCAATCTAAGAGGTTATTTGAGAGATGAAGTGTATGCTTTTGAGATAGTTTTCCTGCTCAAGAATGGTAAACAAACAGATGGATTTCACATCCCTGGAAGAATTAAATCCACTTCTGAAACAGTACTTCCAGATATTCCAGAAACAAATAATGATTTTATAGGTGACCCAGACTATGAACAAGGAGGTGTGGGATTTAGCCCTTATTGGAAAATATACAACACTGCTAGTGTAACAGGCTTTTCTGCAGGATATTCTTCTGCACCCACCTACAAGGGCCCTTATCAATACGGTGAGTTTTCTTATTGGGAATCAACAGACACCTATCCCTGTAACGAAGATGTATGGGGAGATTTGTCTGGTAAACCCATAAGACACCACAAGTTTCCAGATATAAACATCAGTCCTTCCTTTGAATCTAAACTTTTTACATCAGCATCAGGTATGGTGATGGGAAATGATGCTGTGTTCCCAATAGGTGTACAGTTAGATGTACAGCAGTTGAAATCTTTAATTGGTGCATCTTCTCTCCCTCAGGAGCAAAAAGATGATATTGTAGGCTTCAAGATTGTAAGAGGTGACAGAGGAACCAATAAGTCTATTGTTGCCAAGGGAATGCTCAGGAATGTAAACACTTACACCAGACAAGAGCAAACCTTCTACTATCCCAACTATCCATATAATGATTTATCATCTGATGTATTTTTAAACAGTGCAAATAATGCATATTCGCAGCTATGCGAGGGATATGATGTAATTATACAATCTTTGGGAACTAATCCTTATGCTGAGGTGGAATACACTGATTGTAATAACAACAAGCAAACCAAAATTAGATATAATTCAACAGGAACCTATCAATTATGTTCTATTGGAAAACCAATAATAATTGGACCAGCTACTGGTCTTGTAGGTGTATCTACATACGACGTTTGGAATATTCAAGTGTGCAATCCCAGCTGCTTTTTATGTAGAGGGGGTAGGGTGCAATATAATGATATTTATGAAGGATTAAAAACAGCATGGATTGATGGATGGCCTCTCTATCCTGTTGTAACAGTTTTAGTAGTTCCAGGAACTGTCCCCATTCAAGTGGAAGGACCTGGTGATGTTTGTTTCTTTTTCCAGAAAACTATCACTGCAAAAAATTGTAAAGGAGAAACTCCTCAGCCTGGATTTACAGATAAATATAGGCAAATATTCAACTCACCAGAAACTTCATTTGGACAACCTTTTCTTGGTAACATTCTAAAACTAGAGAGTGTAATTTTTGGTAAAGGAAAAGCGCATTTTGTAGAAGTTAAGAACAATGCTAGATATAAACTTCTTACAGAAGAAGCTCAAAGAGATGCATTAGATAGTGCAGCAAGACTTGGTGGATTAACTGATCCATTTAATGCAGGAGCTATGTTTTCTGCCTATCAGTCCTATCTTACAATTTACATTAACGGCATCACTAGAAAAAATTATGCATATTCTTACAACTCTATTGCTGATTATAATTATAGTGTAGGAGTGCCTGACAATCAAGGAGTTAAACAGCGCACCCTTGATATTAAAAGATATTTGATTCCAGGAATGATAAATGTTAATGACACTTACAGTATTAACAACTATCAAAGAGAAACGTCTGTTTATTTAAGAACAGATTTGAATAAAACAGCTCTTCCTTTTCCAGATAGCAGTCCAAATATGCTTTTTGGAACAACTCCATCTTTAACTGACAAATCAAGAAGCACTATATCTGGAGCAAGTAATTGTAGCAATCCTGCAAAAGAGTTTGACATTTCTGTAGTGTCTTATTATGCTTCAATTAAAAATGTATTCCCTAATCAGTATGGGCAAATTTATTCATACGAAACAATAGACACTGGTTATCAGGAACTTCTGGATAGCTCCTCTACAACAGCCACTGTATTTGGAGGAGATACATTTATTAGCAGATTTGCTTACAAAACAAAGCTTCCATTCTTTACTGACAGTAGAGTGGGTGCTCCTGATGATAGTGATGTATTTTATGATGAAATAGGAAACATTGCCTATCCAAAATACTGGCACTCAGCTCGTTCTATTTTAAAGGATTATACAATTAACAATACAGGAGAAACCACCCCTCCTTACATGTCAAATATAATTTCTTACAAAGCTCACAACTTTGATTGTCCTAATAGCCAAACTTTAGCTCCCAACCAACTTCCTGCAAGCAATCCAAATAGAACATTCTATGATGGATATTTCTATATGTTTGCTTATGGAATTCCTAATTTCTATTGTGAAAGCTCATACAATCTTGATCTTCGTCAAGCATTTAATAGTAAAGAAGGTGAATTTTGGCCTCACGTTACAACAGGTATTCCCGATGATTGGGTGCAAGAAACATTTGTTCCTATTGCTCAGGACAACAGTTATTATTATAATGTAACATTCTCCAAACAAAACAAAGAAAATTTCTTCTCCCATCTACCTATAGATTGGGACAAACCCTGCTATACATTCTATCCTTTCAGAGCCATTTATTCTGAGCCTCAGAACATAGATGCTGACAACAGAATAAACAACTGGTTGATTTACAAGGCTCTTTCGTATTATGATTTTCCTCAAAACTATGGTAAACTTATTTCTCTGGATGGCATACAAAATAAAGCTGTTCTTGCTAGATTTGACAATAAAACTCTACTCTACAACAACCTTCTTACAATTGATACAAGTAATCCTCAGGCTGCTTATGTAGGAAACCCTGTAATGTTTAAACAAGGTCCTCCTATTGACTTTGCAGAAACAGATCTTGGCTATGTAGGAAGTCAGAACAAGATGTTGCTTAAGATTCCTCAAGGACAAGTGACAGTAGATGCTAAAAGAGGACAAGTGTTTCTTATAACAGGAACACAGGCTGTAGACCTTTCAGCATTTGGTTCAGGGCTCAACAGGTTTTTTACAGACCATTTAGCTTTTGAAATCATACGCCATTTCCCAGATGTACCCACAGATAACCACTTCAATGGAATTGGCTTACATGGAGTGTATGATAGTAAGTATGACAGAGTGATTATTACAAAGCTAGACTATGTTCCAAAAAGAAATGATATTAAATACGACGCTGTCACTAATGAGTTTTACATAGAAACCATTGTAAATCAACAACCTACAACTACTACGTCTACCACTACAGGTGCACCTTTGTCTACAACCACCACCACCACTGTTGTAATTCCATTAACTAGTACAACCACCACCACAATGCGCCCTATTATAGAGCGTCAGGTGGTTAATTTGTCTGATGAAGACTACTTCTGTAATAGAGGATGGACATTGTCTTTCAACTTCAACACAAAGAGTTGGGTGAGCTTCCATAGCTATCTACCTAATTGGTACATAGGAGAGAACAACTTCTTCTATTCTGGCTTGAACGATTGTTGTAGTGATTTTGATGTATTAGCTGCTGTCCCTGGACCTATTCCAACCACCACTACAACTAGTTCAACATCAACCACTTCTACCACTTCTACATCCACTTCCACAACAACCAGTACATCTACAAGCACCTCAACAACCACCTCTACTTCAAGTACAACAACCACTACCACTACAGGTTGTCCTAAAGCAGGGGGATTGATAGAAGAAGCATTCTTTACAGGTTATGAGGTGACAACTCCTCCATCATATTCAATAGATTCTACAGCAACTCAATTTGCAGCTTGTAGTGCTGTAAGCTATTTGAACTCCCTTCCTGTTCCCTATCCTAATGTTATTCCTACATACATCATTGTATATTATCAAGGGCTGTTTCTTGGATCTTATGTCTACACATCAAATGACCCACAAAACTGCACTTGTGCACCTAATGGTTGGTATTTCACAGGAGAGAGTCAAGCAACAAATAGGGTGTTCCGTGTAGAAAACTGTAGCATTGTAGAGATTGTTAATTGCATTCCTCCAACCACCACTACTACGTCCTCTACCAGCTCTACCACCACAACCACCACTACTCAGTGTTTGTGTGTACAAGATGCTTCTGTTCTAGTGACCACTGGTGGAACAATTAACTATCTCGATTGCTATGGAAATCTTCAGACCGCCACTGTTTCAAATGGTCCAGCGGTTATTGTAGGATGTCTAAGAAGAGGGTCTTTGGTTCCTGGTACAGCAGTGTACACTATAGAAGGCTACGGAGCTTGTTGCACTCCTCCTCCAACAACCACTAGCACAACCAGCTCAACCAGCAGCACCACTTCTACATCAACATCAACCACATCCACCTCCACCTCTACAAGTACATCAACCACTAGCACTTCTACATCTTCAACTACTACTACCACCACTACTGTTTGTCCTTGTGGACCAATTCAAGTGACAATATACGCTGATGATATTGCAAATGCCACTGGAAATGACAATCCTGGACAAAATGGTGCGGTGTTCTTTGAATACTACGATTGTTCAAACACCCTTCAGTTGGTACAATTCACCAACTCTGGAGTGTACAATTTCTGTGGATGTAGCTTTAACCAACCCTATCATTTTAAAAACAATGCTCAACAAACAGGTTCATCTATAGCACTTCCTGGTGGCGAAGGTTGTTCCTTTTAATATAATCATTAACACAAATGCCTAAAACAATTGTCATAAAGCTAAAGAGCAGCTCTCCAACAGCTGGGCCCTTCACTATTAGTGATGAATATGGGAATATTCTGGCAACAGATATACCCAAACAATCATTGATTGAAGGGGTGAGCTATTCTGTTGATGACAATGTCACCACTGTCACTCTTGAGTCTACAGGGAAGTGTAAGAGAAAAAAGACCTTCTCTGTTACAACAACCAACCCTGTAGCTCTTGCAGCCACTTCATATAAGCAGATTAAAACTGGTTGTACATGGAGACACCTCACTAACCCAGTGATTTACAACACCTTCTATGGAAACATAGAGCCCTATATTATAGAATATCCATTTGCCTATCAATATCAAGATCAGATATTACAAAGCGTTCAGGATTTTACAAGAGCTTATAGGTATTTACCAAATATAGACGGTGTGTCAGATGAAACTCGTAAAGTGGAAACTGATGACCAATGGTTTAACAAAGCTGTCTTGTACAATGGACAACAATCTTCAGGGGTGCTTGAATTGGTAGCTAAACCAATTAACAACCTAAAGGAATATATGAAATACCCTATGTATAATGCTGATAGTAAGACTATTACGTATACAAAGAGTGACAATTTCTACCAATACAATACATTCTGGTCATTGGTTAAAAACAAACAAAATCCATTGTTCACTCGTACATGTTTCTCTCTATCCCTGGATAAAGTGGTAAACCAAGATAATATGGACTATGGAAAGAGATCTTTTAAGAAAGAACCTCTTAGAGCAAAGGATTTAAGAGTGAGACATATTCTAGATGATAAGTCTGACATACAATTAGTTAGCCAATTTATAATAACCCCAAGTCAAATTTCTTATAAATAATGAAAGGATGGTTAGATAAATATACAAAAGCCCAGAATGGTATAGAGGGTACAATGGGTGGTCTCACAGACAAGGGATTTAATTATTCTCCTGCCTGGGGAGGGCAGTTTGCTATGGGCGGTAATATTCCTGGTTCTGTAGGATTCACATACGCACGTACAGGAGATATTCCTTCTAATGGTAAATATGGTAAGAAGACATTAGCTAGTGCACAGAATGGTATGCAATTCTATCAAGAAGGACTAGACTTCCAACCTAGAACTATTAGTCAGAAGGGTACAATAATTCCTTTAGATGATAGACCAAATACTGATAACACTTATGTAAGAGTAAAACCACGACCTCTTACAAAAGCTGAATATGAAGAAAACCAAAGAATAAGTCAAGCTCAGAAGGAAGGTACAGAAAAAAAGAAGCAAGAGGTTTTAGCACAAAGAAAGAAGGCAAGAGAAACTAAGGGTACAATTCAAGAAAAGAACTTTAACATAGGAGAAAAGTTTAGATTGTTTCCTGGTAGTGTAGGTGGAGCAGGAGAGCTCTTTGATGACTTTTTGAACCCTTTAAAGTTTGTTGGAGACATGGCTTCAAATATAGGTAATTCTAGCACACCTGAAGAACTCGCTTTAAACATTGCATTAACAGCTGGAGCAGGTGCTGTTGGTTTTGATCCATTAGGTAGTGCATTAAAATCTCCAGCTTTAAAAAATGCTTATAAGTTAAATCCTTGGGCATTTAAACCTCAAGAAGGAATGATGTATAGAGGTATTGGGAAAGAAGGAATGGAGGATGCCTTAGAATCTAAAGTATTTAGAGCAAGTCCTTATCATTCTTCATATAACTCTAATAGTGGACTTGGACAAACTAGATTTACTGAAAATGCTTATTATTCACCAGAATTAAACATTGCAAAAATTTATAATAAAGATTATATTGCAGAAGTACCTAGATCAAGTGGAATTTGGAATGTTGAAGATGTTAAAGTGCCAATTCAGTTTTCTACAAAAAATATACCAATAAGTGAAGGAAGAATACTAAAGAAAGATTGGTTAAAAGGATATAAAGAAGTTCCTAAACCTACATCTAATTTCAAATCAGAAATTGATTGGGGTAAATGGAATCCTGATACTCCTAAGTACCCAGAACTTGTTAATGAATATAATGCAATAGAAAAGTCTACAAAAAAAGCTGGTACATGGATGAAGAATCCTGATGGATCTGCTTTTCAAGGAACTCCTGAACAATTTATACAACAGCAAAGTAGTTACTTTAAAAAAGCTTTTCCTAATGTTCTTAGAGACGAAGCTGGTAATATTCAAAAAACATATCACGGCAGTCAAAATACTTTTGATTTTTTTGACCCAAACATAATGATGACAGGTAGAACAAGAGGTAAAGGTATATATACTTCTCCTTTTAAAGAAAGAGCTGCTTCCTATGCTACTAAAGGTGATAAAAAAATATATGAACTTTATCAAAATGCTAATAAACAGCAAGATATAGTTGAACAATTTAATAAAGCATCAGACCAAAGATTTAAAGATTTTTTAGAAAAAAATCCTAAAGGAAGTAAAGATTTTGATAAAAAATTTGACGAGTTCATGAAGAAAGAAGATGAACTATATAGTTTAACAGACGAAGATTTCAATCTTCAACAAAACTATGATTTTTTAAAAGCATCTCCCGATGAGTATGTAGTTCCTTTTACAAATTACCCAAAATCAGCAGTGGGTAATGTAGGATTTTTTGATATGAATAATCCTAATATATATAAAGCATTAGTTCCAGCAGTAGCAGGAGGAGCATCAGCGTTTGGAATGGCACCATTAGAAAAAAAGAAACAAGGTGGTGTAATAAAAGATGACAGAGGACAATGGGCCCATCCAGGAGAAATAACACAAATAGATTCCAATGACATAACAATGCAGGGCGTAAATTATCCTGTCATGGGAATAGGAGCAGATGGACAAAGAATAGTGATGGAGCCTGGAAAGAATTATAAATTCAACCAAGCACCTGTTACAGAGATTCCTATGGCTCAGAATGGAATGAGACAAGAACAAAAAGGTTTACAAAATCTAGAAGATTTAACTAATTTTACCAATTATAACAAACCAACCAAGGGTGGATGGTTATCTAAATACGAATGATATGAAAGCTCAAATTCTAAAAATTGCTGGTGTTAAGTCTGAAAAGGAATTCTATCGTAAGTTCCCAACGGAAGAAGCATTTATGAAAGCTCATGGTAAAGAGCTAAAGAAAGCTCAGCTGGGAACTCAAATGATGGGAGTGGGTAATATGATTAATCAATCTTTTTCTAAACCCATTTCTCCAAATTTTATTAACCCTCAATCTATGGGAGGGATGCAGAATTTGACGGGAGGGATGCAAAACTTGTTTGGATCTCCAGGAGGCGCTCCTAATTTTAATGTTCCTGTACCCACTCCAGCTAATGCTCAAAGTATGACTGACCAACAGCTTGCAGGAGTGTATGCTAAAATGTCTACTCCAAAACAACCTAAGGCTGGTTTAACAGATGCTTTATCAAAGTTTGCTGGACCAGCAGGTGAGATAGTTGGAGGAATACAACAAATTAGAGCAGAAAAAGAAATGCTTAAAGGAGCAAGACAAATGGAAAAAGTAACTGATGTTGCTTTACAGGCTAGTAGAAGTCGTCCTAAAAGAGATGCTCCAAGAGATACAATGGCTAGCACCAAAACAGGAGAAGAACTATTTCCTATACATGGAGTGGGAACAAACCCTCTTGCAAAGAACGGTGCTGAAATATCTAACACATTCGCTCCCAACACTTTATATTCAGATTTAGGATATGAAAAAGCAGCAGGAGGGCTTGAAGCTTTTGCTAATATGGGAGGAGGTGATAAACTCCAAGGACTAGGTAATGCTGCTTTTGGTCAAAGTGGTGGAAGTAGAATTGGTGGCACTATTGGTGGTACAATAGGTTCAGCTTTTGGTCCAGTTGGTAAAATGGTTGGACAAGTGGCTGGAGATTTGTTAGGAAGAACTCTTGATAAAACTCAACAAAATATTGAAAAGGCACAAGCTGCTTCAGCAAGAAATATTCAATCAATGGGATTCCAAAACAGTGTAAGTGGGTTACAACAAGGACAATATGCTTCTGTTATGGAAGATGGTGGAAGAGTGTCTCCTTATGAATGGGTGAGTCACACCTGGCAGCCCCAGAAGATTGTTTCTTTTGGAGAGCACAAAATGTCAGACCTTCTGAGACCAGATAGAACAATGGACACTCTGAGAGCAGGTGGTCACCTGAAAGACTACACTCCTCCAAGCGAAAGAGCAATGTCTACAGAAAGACCTGAATATGCAGCTGGTGGAGCATTAAGAACTGATTGGGGAGGTCATCTTAAACCTCTTTCTTACAATCCTTTTTCAGATGGAGATGGTATGACTTATTTAGGAGTTGGTAATAGCCATGAAGAATCTGATGGAAAAGGGCGTACAGGTATAGGTATGACATATGGAGAAAGTAAAGTGGAAATAGAACACGGTGAACCTGTACAGGAAATGGAAGATGGAGGTGCTATTGGTGAAGGTGAAAAAAGTGTTTTAGTGTCTGGTAATCTTATGACTATCCCTATCCTGTTAGGAGATGAGTCTGCAAAAGGTAAGAATTTTAAAACGTATGTAAGAGACCTTAGTGAACTAGAAAACAAAGCCACACAAAAGCTACAAAAAGCAACATCTCGCATTGGCTCCATGGAAATGAATTCTCAATTTGACAAATTGAAATATAACTCATTGGATGCCACAGCTTTAGGAGCAACTATGGAGCTGAAAAACTATGATGAAAGAAAGAAAAATGCAGCAGATCTTCAAACTGCTATGAATGATACAATGGAAGAATTTGGTTTAAAGGCCAATGACAAAGGTAGAATCATTGCTAAAGATGGAATTGAGATTGCTCAGGATGGTAAAAAGAAACCAAAAAGTCTTGAGGCTATAAAAATTGAAAAGCAGACAGGAAGAGGTAACAACATGTACGGAAAAGCAACAGAAGCTGATGTTGCTAAACTAAAAGAAAGAAATCCGTGGTATGATTGGACTGGTTTCAATCCTCACAAAAAAGCACACGTTAGAAAGTTTGAAGAAGCCTATAATAAAAAAGCTGAAGAGGTAGGTAGTGCTAGTAGACTTCATCTTGATGAAGGACTATTTGGTGACCAAGTGGCTAGTGCAAAAGCATTATATGAAGAATCACCCACACCAGCATCTACACCTACACCCGCACTAGTTCCTGAAGTTCCTGGTTTTAAACCATCTTATCAAGTTGTTCGTACAACAACCCCTACAACAACTGCTGTCCCATTACAAGGACCTTCTATAATGGATTATTTAGGAGCAGCTTTGCCTTATTTAAGACCTACAGATGCAGAAGCTCTTGATCCAAATCAGCTTGTAGGAGAGATGTATGCATTGTCTAACAATCAATTAGAACCTGTTCAGGCTCAGGGATTTCAGCCAGAACTTGGTGTACCTTATGATATTTCTTTCCAGGATAGACTGAATGAAAACCAGGCTACATTTAGAAGCATGCAGAGAATGGCTGGTTACAACCCAGCTGCTCAGGCAGCATCTGCTGCTCAAAAGTATGGAGCTGACCAACCAGTTTTGGCTGAACAGTTTCGTGCTAACCAAGCTTTGAGACAGGGCTTTTATGACAAAACCAGAGACGTAATTAACCAATCAAGACTCACAAATCTAGGAATATTTGACAAGCAATATGAAAGACAAGCTACAGCACAAGGGTTAACAAAAGCCACTGCACTTGAAGCTTTGAAGTCTATAGGTAATAAATATCTTCAGAAACAACTGGAAAACAGGACATTACAAACATATGAAAATTTATATGCATATCGTTTTGACCCAAGGTTCAGAGCTATAAACATGAACGCTCCTGCTCAATGGAACATGCAAGGAAGTGGGGGATCAGGAGGTCAAGGATTTGGTGGAGGATTAGATCCTAATTATGAATTCACTTATAATGCTCAGGGTAGAATCATTGGAACCAAAAAGAAATCAAAAAGCGATGATGATGATATAGCTAGAAATGGGGCTATTGTAAAAAACCTCAAATCTTTGTAATTGATTCAATTATAGACGTTTACCAAAATCTGTTATATTTCTTGGAAATTATAATAATTCAAATTAAATTTGCTAATACTACCAATCATGGCAGGATTTAAAGACATAATACCCCAGTTTAACCCCTACGTTCAACAGCTTCCTGTGGAGGCTATGGTGAAGGTGGGTATGGAAAAACAAAGAATGTATGATGAAGGGGTTAGAAGAATACAGTCTCAGATAGACCAAGTTGCTGGAATGAGCGTTCTCAGACCTGTAGATAAACAATACATGCAATCTAAGCTCAATGAATTGGGTAACAACCTCAAAGGGGTGGCTGCTGGAGACTTCTCCAACTTCCAGCTTGTCAATAGTGTAGGGGGTATGATAGGGCAGCTTTCAAAAGATTCTTATATACAAAGTGCTGTAAACTCCACTGCAAAAATTAAAAAGCAGCAAGAGGCTATAGAAGAGTTCAAAAAGAAAGGGAAATCTGACAAAAACAATGAAGACTTTTTTAACGAAAAGTTTTTAAGACCTTATCTGGAAAGCGGTCTATCTGATAATGAAGGTAGGCCAGTTGAGTTTAATGGAGAATACACTCCTTATGTGGATATAATGAAACTTGTACAGGATGAGGCAAAAACTGCTGGTGTAGACACAAGTGTTTTACAGCAGATGTACAGGACTGATGATCAGGGAAGAATGATGATAGATAAAAAAACTGGCCTCCCTGTTGCTGCAAGAACTATGACTGAATTAGAAACATCTACAAATGCAAGACAAATTGAAGCAATTGTAAATAATGTTTTGAAAAGAGGAGATGTACAATCTCAGCTTAATATAGACGGTTGGGCAAATACAAGATTTACACCAGTGGATTTAATTGCACAAGTGTATAAAAAGGAGTATGATAAAAGTATGAGTGATGTTGATGCTGATATATTAGAAATAAACACTCTGCTTACAGGAAAGGTGGATGATAAGGAAAAAGAAGTTTTAGAAGGTAGGTTAAAAATGTATCAGCAACTAAAAGAAAAATACAAATCTCAGTATAGTAATTTGACATCTCTCATAGAAAGAGACCCAGAAGGATTTAAACAAAACTATTACAAAACAACATTTGAAAATAACCTTTCAGAAGCATTTATAAAAACAGAAAGAAAGGTGAAGAACCTGGAAAGTCCTCTGAAGAAACAATTGAACTGGGAGGCTGAATATGAATTTAAAGAAAGAAAAGAAGCTTTTGACCAAGGGATAGCTAGAAAGAATTTAGCAATCAATCAATCTAATGCTGAAATACAAAGACTTAAGTTTTTTGCAGAATATGAATATGACCAATCTACAGGAAAGTGGTCTAAGAAACCTGAAACAAAAAAACCTGGAGAAGGGGATGATTATGATGATGATCTTACAGCAGATGTTAGCGGGAAAGAGGATCGCTCAGCTACACAAAGATTTGAATCAGGACTATTTCGTATTCAAAATGACAACAGACAAATTGGAATGGATTTAATGTACAATTATTTGTACAAATTAAATAATGGTAAAAATAAAGATGGAGGCACTTTATCAAAAGCTGATGTTGTAAAATCTATAGATTCTTGGGCAGCTGCAAATAATGAAAGTGTTGATCAATTTTTAAACAGGTGGATTTTAAATTTAGATAATAAAGCAACAGAAAGTAGAGTTTCTTTAGGTGTTTCAGATAGACAGCGAATTGAAAGGTTTAGACAAAATCATAATGATTATTCAAACTTAATTGCTGCATCAAAATTTGCTGAAGCAAAAGCATATAAAGAAACAGGAGTTGACATTGAAGAAATTACTAAAACTTTAAAGCCTATCAATGTAAAGTTAAAAGATGGAAGAAGCATGACTATTACAAAACAAGATATGCTTGATTTTGCTTTATTTATTAATGATAGTGATAAAAATGCTCTTGGTAGAATTGAAGGAAAATATGGAAGTATATCAGATTTTCCATTAAACCAAATGGTAAAAGTAGGGAATTTAACACAAGAAGAAATTCAAGAGAGACTTAATTTACAAGGATTGACAAATATACATTCTATTCTTTATAAAGATTTAAGTAAAGTAAAAGAAGCTAATAGAATAAAAAACGATTTTCTTGCAAAAGGTATTCATACAGAACAGAGTTCTTCAATAGCACCTAAAACAAATGAAGAAATGACATCTTTGAAAATTAAGGTGAATTCATTTTTAGCAAACAACACACAGATTTCTGGAAAAGATTATAATCAGTCAACAGCATTAACAGCTCTTACAAAACCTAATTCTAAAGTTTCAATAAGAATAAATGCTCCTTATGAACCTGGTCAAGAATGGACAGGGTCTATTACAATAACTGATGATGATGGAAAAATAATTCAAGCAAACATTCCTAATCAAAAGGATCTTGAAAGAATCACTGAAAGGAAATTTAATCCATATTCTATGAACACATTAGCAGTTAGAGCTGCTGCAAGCCCTTTTAATTCTACTAATCTTGGTACATTCACTACAAATATGAGAGCTTGGGAAACTGCAGCTATTCAACCTAATAACTTTATATCTCTTAAAAACTCTAAAAAATATATTCCTCTTGGTGCTGATTTGAATATTGTTGATGGAGGATATACAGTGACAGGTTATTTTAAAAATTCTGAAACTGGTGAGGTTTTAAAACCTATAGAATTTGAAGGAATTTATAAATCAACTCAAAGAGCTGTATCTGATTTAGGTATTTTAACAGAGTCAATAATTGATAAAAAATTGCAATAATGCCAGAAACACCAGAATTACCAGTAAATCTTTCAGGTGCACCTGTTTATAAAAAAGCTGCACCTGTCACTCTTGGCGGTGCTCAATTTTCAGATCTTTCTTCTGGAGCAAGAGAGTATAACCCTCTTGATATTGGAGATGCTAATATAAAACCATCTGGTTACGAAGCTTCAACAGTTACAATGGCTGAAGCTGCTCCTTATAGAACAGGAAGATATGATAGAGTGGCTTATGGGTATGATAATGAAGAAGCAGCAGCTCAACGTCAAAGCAGTCTTGATAAAGCTGCTAATGGTATATTAAAAGGTGTAAATTTAACAGCTACAACAATAGCTGGAGGGTTTGGTATGCTCTATGGATTAGCAAAATCTCCATTTAGCGGAAGATTTGCTGATGTATGGGATAATCCTGCACTCAGAGCTTTAGATGATTGGAACAAAGAAGTGGATGATAAATATCTGCCCAACTATTATACAAAAGCTGAAAAAGAAGCTGCTTGGTATTCTACAGACAACTGGCTTACAATGAACTTCTTGTTTGACAAGTTGATTAAAAACTCTGGTTATGCTGTAGGTGCAATGCTTAGTGGTAATATTGTAAATGCAGGACTTCTTAGATTTGGTTCTGTTTTAGGTAGAGCTGCTGCTGCTAGTGCAACTGCTAGTAGGTCTTCTGAAGCATTCAAATTATTCACTCCTCTTCTTAGAAATACAGCAAGGGCATTTAGTTCTGGTAAGAATATTGAAGCTGCAGCTGAGCTCGAAAGAGGAATTTCTTCTATTGCTGACATCACTGCAAAAAGTTCAGAGCTTGCAAAGATTGCAAGAACCACTGGACAGTTTGCTGAATTTGGAGACACTTTTCGTAAAACAGCCGTAGCTGTTTATTCTTCTGCAGGAGAATCTTCATTTGAAGCTTTACAGACAGCAGATGAATTTAGAAACAATTTAATACAAGAATACGTAGATAAATACGGGGAACAACCTTCTGGTAAAGACCTAGAAGACATTAATACAAAATCCGAGAGAGTTGGAAAGATGTCCTTCTTTGGAAATCTTGCTCTCTTGGGAGCCACTGAATTTAGTCAACTTAACTATCTATTAGGATCTTCATATAAGAATAGTAGAAAAGCTCTTGGAACATATGCTAAAAGAACAGATGATGTTGTAATGAGAGAAGGGAAATATGTAGCAGATGTTCCTGTTTCAAAACTTGAAACTCGTTATGAAAAGTTTAAAAAAGTGGGAGGATATGTATATGATCCCAAAGAGTCTTTTCAAGAACTTGGACAATATGCTATACAAGTGGGCACACAAAACTACTTTAAAAAGGCAGCTTTGTCAGATGACGCAAGTGTTTGGACAGATGGGTTCTTATATGGATTTTTTGGTAGAGATGAACAAGGAGAAGGAGAGGGTGCTTTTGTTTCTAAAGAGGGTATGGAAAGTGCTTTGCTTGGAGGACTTACAGGAGGAGCAATGCAGGCTATTGGTAAAAGAGGTGAACAGAAAGCTCTTGCTTCAAACACTGCAAAATTCTTAACTGCATTAAATTCAACGCCCAGCTTTAAACAAGCTTTTGTAGATAAAATGCAGGCTGTTAATAGAGGAGTTGTGTTGCAACAGCAACATGAAGCATCTATTATATCAGGAAATGAACTTGAGGCTCGTGATATTAGAACTGACATTACGCACAATTATCTGGCACCTAGAATCAAATATGGCAGATTTGATATGGTGATGGATGATATTGCTGAAATGAAAATAACAGGTTCTACAGAAGAAGGGCTTAGTAATTTAAAAGCTCAGGGAATAGGTCATATAAATGACACTGTTGAGAGCTTTAATAAAAGGCTTTCTGCATTTGAAACAGTTGCCAAAAACACAAATGAGATATACAATGGATTGTATATAAGATTTGCTTCAGATGTAAATGAAAAAGGAGAACCAAAGTATTCCCCTTTGGTAATAGACAAAATGGCCTATGCTGCTAGCAAAATAGCTGACTATGACCTTAGAATACCTCAACTCAATTCACAGTTGATAGACAGTGGTATAATTGTAGAAGACCTGCTTGAAAACATATTAAAAGGTATACAACCATCAAGACAAGCCACTGC